>Ga0272448_1001621_pt1 | contig 29755 bp, 22 predicted proteins | sample YNPCB0191_FD_202220 | JGI IMG/M metagenome (GOLD analysis project Ga0272448, IMG submission 202220) | Hot spring sediment microbial communities from Yellowstone National Park, WY, United States - YNP-CB-019-1 | ecosystem: Environmental > Aquatic > Thermal springs > Hot (42-90C) > Sediment...
TCCTGACTTTGCAAATCAGGCGACGACAAATGGCTGGCCAGGTGACGGTACTCAGGGGAATCCATACATCATTGGTGGCTATGAGATAGACGGAAATGGCGGGACATACTGCATCTGGATAGAGAACACGGATGTGTGGTTTGTGGTAAGAAACTGCAAGTTGTGGAATGCAACGAACACTGCGTCAGAACCGTGGGGCACAGGGATATATCTTTACAATGTTCAACACGGAACGCTGGCGAACAACAACTGCTCCGGCAATTCTTATGGCATATACCTGTATTCCTCAACCAACAACATCACGAACAACAACTGCTTGGGCAATTATGTAGGCATATACCTGGTTCTTTCAACCAACAACATCACGAACAACAACTGCTCTGGCAATTCTTATGGCATATACCTGTATTCCTCAACCAACAACATCACGAACAACAACTGCTCCGGCAATTCCTATGGCATATACTTGTATTCCTCAACCAACAACATCACGAACAACAACTGCTCTGGCAATTCCTATGGCATATATCTGTATTACTACTCAAGCAACAGCAACATCACGAACAACAACTGCTCCAGCAATTCTTACGATGGCATAGTCCTGGATTATTCAAGCAGCAACACAATCACGAACAACAACTGCTCCGGCAATTCACAGCATGGAATCAGGCTGTATTACTCAAGCAACAACAACACAATCACGAACAACAACTGCTCTGGCAATTCACAGCATGGCATATACCTGTATTCCTCAACCAACAACACAGTCACGAACAACAAGTGCTTCGGCAATTTTTATGGCATATATCTGTATTCCTCAAGCAACAACAACACAATCACGAATAACAACTGCTCCGGCAATTCTTATGGCATATATCTGTATTACTACGCAAGCAACAACACAATCACGAACAACAACTGCCCCGGCAATTCTTACGATGGCATATACCTGTATTACTCAAGCAACAACAACATCACGAACAACAACTGCTCTGGCAATTCACAGCATGGCATTAGGCTGTATTTCTCAAGCAACAACAACATCACGAACAACAACTGCTCCAGCAATTCTTATGGCATATATCTAGATTCCTCAAGCAACAACAACACAATCACGAACAACAACTGCTCCAGCAATTCTTACGATGGCATATACCTGGATTCCTCAAGCAACAACAACATCACGAACAACAACTGCTCTGGCAATTCACAGCATGGAATCAGGCTGTATTCCTCAAGCAACAACAACATCACGAACAACAACTGCTCTGGCAATTCTTACGATGGCATGGTCCTGGATTATTCAAGCAACAACAATATCACATACAATAACTTCTACCATAACACGAACTATGCAATATACATCACATCTAGTTCCACGAGCAACACAATCCACCACAACAACTTCTACCAGAACAACGGTGCGGTCAAGGGCGTTAACGGAAACTGCCAGGCATATGATAGTGCTGGCGGTAATACATGGTACGACAACACTGCACAGGAAGGCAACTACTGGAGCAACTGGGATGGTAATGGAAATGGTACTGCAAGTGCATATCCAATCGCTGGTGGTGCTGGTGCCTATGACATGTATCCGCTGAACAATCCCGCACCAGAACTCTCGCCGATTGCAGTGATTGCCCTTGCGATTGCGTTGCTGGGCATTATCGCATTGCGCAGACGCAAATAACTTTTTTTTATCCTTGTTTTTTCATATCCTGAAAAACATTTTGAGAATTTATTATAGTTGTTTCAGAGCATCATCGCTGTGAATACCGCAGCATCTCCGAGGATGTTCTTTATCCATGCGTATTCATTCACTTCATGCGCCTTTTCATCTAAAGTTTCCCATACCACAGAAGGAATCCCCTGTTTTCTGAGTATTGCTGCACATGTGCCGCCACCAACACCTACTGGTTTCGGTTCAATACCGCGAAGTTCTTTAATTGCACGAGCGAGACGCATATACACTTCACTATCAACGGGAGTAGGTGGTGCAGCGGGCTCGTTGTTCACTGCCTCGAACTTCACACGCACCCTGAATTTGTTTTCAATTTTCCTGACACACTTTTCTACATGCGCAATCACGGTTTCCACACTGTACTCGGGTAGTATACGCATATCAAAGTAAAACACATCGTAGCCAGGTATTGTATTCACATTCGGCACATTGTTCTCCTTCTTTGTGACCTCAAATGTAGAGTATGCGGGTTCAAAAATGGAATTTGTTTTATTGAATTTTTTCTTCAATGTTTTGTCCAGGTCGCAGATAAGGTGCGCGCCTGCAAGGTGTGCATTAATTCCCGTATCTGGTCGGGAACCATGTGTCTGTTTGCCCGTAATGCTGAACTTAAGCCAGATAATAGATTTTTCAGCAACCTCAATCACGCTTCCATCCTTATTACCATAGTCCGGTACAACTGCCATATCATTCTTACTGAAAACACCTTCCTTCACCAGATATTTAAGTCCGTAATTACTGCCCTGCTCCTCATCCGCAGCAAAAACAAAGCCCATGTTATATGCTGGAACTATGCCCAGTTTTTTTACAATTTTCGCAGCGATTACAGAAGAAACGATTGCCTGACCATTGTCTTCAGTACCACGCCCGTATATCTTCCCATCTTTTACCACGCATTCATACGGGTTCGAGTCCCACTTTGTCAAATCCCCGGGCGGGACAATATCCAGATGCGAAATAAACCAGACGGTCTTCTCTCTGTTTTTTCCATAAATTTTTGCCACGATGTTTGGCCTGTAATTGTTACTCACCCTGACATCCTTTGCATCATACCATTTCAGTTCATCAAAACCTATTTTATCCAGATAATTTAAAAGAAATTTTGCCCTGGTGTACTCGCCATCTCCACCATTTTCCGGTGCAATTGCGGGAATTGCAATGAGTTTTCGCATTAAATCAATGCACTCATCCGTAAAAATGTCTGCAGTGGCACGAATATCCTGAATCATGGTCATTCAGTTCCCGTGCTTATCATTTTTAGAAATTCTCTGGCAGTTTCGAGTTTCTTTTTCTTTGGCTGCGGGTAATCTTCCTTGATTATCTTTATTTCTTCATCCTTTGCAAGTTCTGCTCGCCATGCTTTGATCTTTGTTTTTGCCCGTTGAATCGCCTTTTCAAATTCATTTTCATAACAATCCTGGCAAAGCGGATTCGGGAGGTTTTCCGTGAAATGTGCCACATCTACAAACCATCTGGTCTCGGAATAAAATCTGTATCTGTATTGGACATCGACCGTGATTTTGTCATCTTCTGGTGGAATATGCGGAATTGGACACTGCTCACAAAAATCGTTTCCGCACACAGAACATTTATGCCTTGGATTTTCCAGGGATATAATATTCCCGCATTTCTGGCATCTATCTACGCTCTCCGCCGCAGTTGCCTCACCAGTAAGATTTATGGGTGTTCCACACGCCATACAGAATACTTTCTCTAGATTATCTGGTGCATCAATTTCTACACCGCACTTGGGGCATTTTACTTTTTTAGTTGCCATATTCCCAGCTCCCACCGTGTATACACCATCATGTAAATAAAATTTATGTTGTCATGAAACAATACATGTTATATACTTGTAAGTAATTATAGGTGCAAAAGGGGCGTATAACATGTTTGGAAAACGAGGTGCTCAGGTTAAAAAAATTGAAGAACAGCCAATGTGTGAATATGACATAGTTCAGGAAGGCAGGCTAATAAAGATGGTCACACGCTGCAAAGAATGCGGTGGTGCTGGAGGTCTCGACAATCAGGCATGCCTCACCGGAGTTCTCAAGGCACTCACCGAAGAAGAGAATGTAGATATTCTCACACTGGCACACTTTGTGGAGCGTCAGTATTTTGGTGACGCAATGGTACTGCTAAAGAAGATTGTTCAGGTCGGGTCTACACTGGACCAGCTATCTGTTAGACCGCCAGCACTTATGGCTCCGCAACCCGGAGAAGACGCAAGCAAGGTAGAAGCAAGAAGAAAGCGCGGTGTTAACTGCCCCAGGTGTGCGTACAATCCACAGATTCTTTTCCCCATGCTGAAGAGCAAACTATATAGAGACATTGGGGAATTTTACGCAGAACTGGGTATGAAGGTCAGTGCACTGGAAAGAGCCACGCCTACAGAAGGTTGTGCTCCATGTATCGAAACTACAATTGGTGATTTTGTATATCTGCATAACCAGCTTGAAGATTTGAGAACATATATCCTGTACATGGGATTCAAGATTATTACATAGGGGTGATCACATGGCAGATCGAAGAGGTAAAAGACCAGATAGGTCGCAAGCATATGCTGACTCGAATCTTAAAGTGTGTCCAAAGTGTGGTACGCTCAACAGCCCGGTTGAAACGAACTGCAGAATGTGTGCTACCCCATTACCAAGAACGCCACCAACGATGCAACCTGCACCGCAGGCACCTCCACCAGTACCTCAACAACAGCCAGCACCCAGTGTTACGGTCACACCACAGGCGGAAAGAAAGTATACTGCACCGCCAAAAGCACCGGATGCCTCACAGACCGCATATCCCGCACCTGCGTACACTCCACCACCACCGCCCACACCCCGCCCGGAACCTGTAGTCACCCAGCCACAACAACCACAAGCCCTGACAGTCACACCAGCAAGGCAGGACACTGAAAGAAGATACACTGCACCACCCAAAGCACCAGATACTTCACAGACCGCATACTCTCAGCCAGCATACGGACAGCAACCACAGGGCCAGGCACAGTACGCTCCCCAGTACCGTGCAAGTGATACATACACGCCACCACAACCTCAAACACCACAACCAGCATATCAGCCAGCTCAGCCGCAGACACAACCGCAGTGGGAAACAAGAAGTGTAGATATGTCCCAGCGACCTTCTGCACCAACACCCCCCGCACAACCAACACCTTCTTATCAACCCCAGTACACGCAGGCAGCCACACCAGAAGTGAGTCAACCGCAGTATGGCCAGTATACTCAACCTGCATCACAACCTGCACAGCCCCAGTATGGCGAAACAACGGTTTTGAGGCCTACGCCAAGAACGGGTATGGAGCGCGTAGAAAGAACTCCACTTGGCAATATACTACAATCAATAAGTAAGGTGGATATTGTCGGGCTCAAAAAAGGAATGAACCGTATACTTGATAAAAATCACATGTTCCGCCCTGGTTTTTCATCATCCTGGGTTGCACCGAAACCACCGGATGACGGAGTTAAAATCAGAGAATACTATGTAAAGGATGCAAAAATTGAAATATTCAGTATACCGAACCAGATTGATGTACTATACCATGTAACCCTCTATGAATATCAGCTGCCCATCGAACACATGCAGCTTGTTCAGATTGCAAGAGAGGAATTAAGCCAGCACTACCCGAAACACATCCAGCTTACAAGGCTTTCGCAAACCAAGACATATGTGACAAAGCTGGGCACAAGATTGATTTACAAGCTTGCGAAAAAACATGGTATAAATATCGGAATGACAAGAGCAGAGGAGATTGCAACGGTAAATAAACTTGCACAGATTCTAACAAAGTATGTTGCTGGCCTTGGTGTTGTCGAGACCATGCTTGAAGACAAATTCGTACAGGATGTTTACATAGATGCACCTGCGTCTGAGAACCGGGTTCACCTGCGTGTCGGAGGTTACAATGACCCGCGAATTGGAGATAAGTGCATTACAAATGTTACTGTAGGTGATGAAGATGCAGAGGCACTGTTATCCAGATTCCGACTTGAAAGCGGAAGGCCATTCTCAGAGGCGATGCCCGTCCTGGAGACAGATATAAAGGAGTACAACACGAGAGTTACCGTTATCGGAAAACCACTCAGCCCTGAAGGAATTGCGTTTGCGTTGAGAAGGCACTCAACAGATCCCTGGACACTGCTTAAGTTGATATATCTGGGAAGCGTTTCTCCACTTGGTGCTGGGCTGCTGTCCTTCCTGATAGACGGACGCTCAACAATTCTGGTAACAGGAAGCAGAGGTTCCGGAAAGACCTCGCTTGTTGGCGCACTGATGCTCGAATTCCCGCAGAGCCAGAGAATAATTACGATAGAAGATACTCTTGAATTACCAGTACCTGAAATGAGAGAACTGGGATACAAAGTACAGGGTATATTTGTTCAAAGCTCACTGGGTAGCAAAGGAGAACTGACTGCAGACGATGCACTCAAGGTTTCTTTGAGATTGGGTGAGAGCGCAATTGTCCTTGGTGAGGTAAGAGGGCAGGAGGCAAAGACGCTTTACGAAGCAATGAGAGCTGGTACAGCAGGAAGCGCGGTGCTCGGTACAATTCACGGAAACACGCCCAGAGCAATTTATGAGCGTGTGGTATTTGATATAGGCATTCCCCCGAAGTCATTCAATGCTACAGATATCGTGGTAGTTGCAGGTCTGACAAGTCCTGGTGGTACTCAAAAACAACTGCGCCGGCTTACTCAGATTTCAGAGGTGGTAAAGGAAGAAGGCAAAGAAGGGCAGTTCAATGACCTGATGAAGTACGATGAGCATTCAGATACACTTGTAGAGACAGAAATTTTCAAGAAGAGTTCTGAGAGAATCAAGGCGATTGCGGATTCATGGGGTATTGATTACTGGGATGCCATTCAGAATATCGGTGTGAGAGCCGCATATCGTGCGAAGATTGTTGAGTATGCGAAGGCATACAACAAACCGCAGGTGCTGTCTGCAAAGTGGGTAGCTGCAAGTAACAACGCATTCTGGCAACTCGTTGAAAAATACTATGCGAAGGGTAAGAAGATTGACTATGTGGCTTTGCTGAACGACTGGAACAAATGGTTTGAAAGGAGCGTTAAATATGCCTGAGACGGAAAAGAAAAAAGAACAGGTGCCAGAGCTGGAAGAAGGTGCATGGTACCTGAAGCTCTGCAAAAAAGTGAATAAGTGGTTCGGACCAAAGCCAGAGGCACTGGAAAAACGCCAGAAGAAGCTCCAGAAATTTTATGAGAAGAAGTACAGAGAGCTCAAACTGGCAGAGAACAATCTCACCACTGCGGAGTACATTTATACGAAGGACGATCCCAGGTACGCGCAGGCATTAAAGAAGTATGAGAAAGCAAAAAAGGACTTTAATTATGCAGCAAAGGTGTACAAGCAGGAAGAATTCAAGAAGATTGTGTACTTTGCAGGAATCGATGTGGAGTATCATGAAGTGGAGTTTCTTTCAATTTTTATGACGATGCTCACATTTATAATTATGATGATTATAGCGCTCGTCGTTTATGTTCTGGTGCCAATTGAAATTATAATGTATCTTCTGTACATGGTACTCCCGACTGCGTTTATTCCGATGTTCGTTTTTGTGTTCTTGTACTACTATCCAAAAATACTTTCCAACCGTTTAAAAGTGAGAATGCTCGGCAGAGCTCCAGAAGCTGTGAACTACATGGTCATGTCCATGAGTTTGACACCCGCACTTGACAAAGCAGTTGCATTTGCAGCTGAGAACACGGACGAGCCCCTTTCATCAGGTCTTAAAAAAGTTATCTGGAATATATATACAAGAAAATTCAATACAATCGAGGATTCATTCCTTGATTTTGCGTATGAATGGGGCTACTGGAACGAAGACCTCAAACGCGCATTGTATGCAATTAGAATGGCGGTGTTCGAACGCAGCGAGGAAGGGCTCAAGAGAAATCTGGAAAAGGCAAAGGATATCGTGCTTCTCGGTACAAAAAAGAAGATTGATGAGTTTGCCGCATCTCTTTCCGGTCCAACAACGATTCTCTTTGCGATTGGTATTTTGATGCCGATGGTCATCGGTGCAATGCTCCCAATGCTCTCATTGGTGAACATCAACCTGACAATCCCTGCTGCTGGTGCTGCAGGTTCTACTGCAGGAATCACACCCGCCCAGCAGTCATCTGATAACACCGTTGCGCTTATCGTCCTGATGGACATTCTATTTCCGATTGTGACTTTTGGATATGCATACTATATTCTCGGAAAAAGACCAGGCACAACGCCACCACCAAAGATAAAGTCCACGATGAGCAAGAAAAAGGAGAATGCAATTCTCATTACAGCACTCATCCTTACCATTGGTGTTTCACTTGTGAGCATTCCCATGGTGCTGGCGCCAGAGGGCACAATTCTTTACTACATTGGACCTTTACCCATAATCATTGGTGTTGGTCTGGGTATTGCGTATTACTGTGGTACAACCGTGTTTGCAATTAAAAAAGAGCGCGACGACATTATCAAGATGGAAGAAGAATTTCCAGATGCACTATTCCAGCTTGGCAGCAGAATGACTGAAGGGAGTTCGGTTGAGGTTGCACTTAAGCGAACTGCAGAAAGCATGGAAGGCACAAAAATCGGTGAACTTCTGAAAAAGATTGTATTTTCAATACAGGTGTCCGGTGAAACACTGGATGAGGTGCTGTTCAGCAGAACCAGGGGTATTTTGAGAGAGTTTCCCTCAAAGCTAATATCAGTTACTTTCAAGACAATCACAGAAATTGTAAAGAAGGACCCGTTAACTGCAGGTAAAACAATTATTGATATTGCAAACTACCAGCGAGACCTGAAGAAAGTGGACCATGAGATAAAGAGGGAACTGGCAAGTACTGCAGGCATGATGAAAACCACCGCAATCGTGTTTGCACCAATTGTGATGGGAATGACCTCTGCCCTTTATGTCCTGCTTACGAAGACGCTGATAGAAATAACGCAGGCGCATCTGATTTCAATACATGTATTCTATTTGATTCTCGGTGTGTACCTTATCCTGACGGATTTGATAATCATTTACTTCGTTACTGGTATCGAACATGGCGAGGACTGGTCTGAAAGAAAGGCAATGGCGGCGTCAACACTGCCTATCGCAGTATTAATTTACGCAGTTACAACCGTGATGGGACAACTCGCAATCGGGGTATAACACATGTGGCAATGGCTGAGTTCGTATGTGGCTATCACCATTGCGGTGTTCATAATACTGGGTGCAGTCGTTGCTTTTTTCACAGTCCAGCAGAACACAATTAAAGATACGGAATTCGACCAGATTGCGCAGAAAATCGCAGATGTCATTGATAGTGTGTCATCCGTGAATGGCAACACAACTCGAATCATAACATTTGAGACAAACCAGAATGGAGTACCCATACAGAAACTGTTCTATGGCAACATATACAATATCAATATCACAAAGACCTCAGTCATACTTACACAGAACACCAGAACTGCACACAAAAACCTCAGATGGAGCGTTCACCCATGGAGTCCAGCGCTCCTGAATGACAGTGCACACAATTACTACACTGACCCTTCAGAGCTGAGTTACAGGGACTCAACCCTACCTTACCTCACATTTTCCAGTAATACATTATTTAAAGTGGTAATTGAAAGAAAGGAGATTTCCGTTAACTACGATATTCAATACCACACATTCATATATCTTCGGTGAGGTGAAATCATGGATGCAGATGTGGGCATAATTGGTTTTGGGCCAGCAGGAATGAGTGCTGCAATCTATGCGAAGCGCTATGGTTTTCGTGTTCTTGCCTTTGAACATGGTGTCTCTGGAGGAAATGCAGCTCTATCTCCACTGATTGAGAATTACCTGGGATTCCCAGCGATTTCTGGCTCTGAGCTCGCAGGTAAAATGGAAGAACACGCAATGAAATATGTAGATAAATTGATAAATGCTCGTGTAGAGCATGTGAAAAAGATTGACGGTGGCTTCGAACTTACAACCCACGAGGGAAAAAATACAGTTAGAAGCATTATTCTGGCCACGGGTACAAAACACCGAAAACTGAATGTTAAGGGTGAAACGGAATTCACAGGGAAGGGCGTGAGTTACTGTGCAACCTGTGATGGGTTTTTCTTTAAGAACAAAAGGGTAGCGGTGATCGGGGGCGGAAACACCGCAGCAGTGGAGGCATTGTATTTAAGAGACCTGGGCGCTGAAGTATATCTGATACACAGGCGGAACGCGCTCAGAGCAGAGGAGGTTTATTACAGACGTTTGCTTGAAAAGGGAGTTAAGATACTCTGGAACTCCGTAGTTGCAGAAATTTATGGAACAAAAAAGGTAGAGGGATTAAAAATAAAGAGTACGACTGATGGCTCAATTTCAGATGTGAAGATAGATGGCGTGTTTGTTGCAATCGGTGACGACCCGCAAAACGAGATTGCAAACGAGATTGGTGTTGCGCTTACAGAAAATGGATATGTTATAGTGGATGCCAGTTGCAGAACAAATGTAAGGTTCGTGTATGCGGCAGGTGATATAACTGGAGTTTTCAATCAAATAATTGTGGCAGCTTCGCAGGGTGCAATTGCTGCAAGGTCAGCATATGAAGACATGACCAGATAGAACGCAGACATAACTTTTTACCACAACTCTTTACTTCACAATGCTTGAACTTAATTAAGAATGTTTATTTACCATGAACACTTTCTTCTCCAAAATCCCTCGAATTTCCCACAATTAGTTTAAGGCGGATGAAGTGTATGTCTGAAAAATTCAGTGAGTTCAGGGAACTGGCAGCACTATTTTCAGAGCCCATCGTGCTTCAGATACTCGAGGTACTTTACACACAGGGCGAATGCACTGCAACGGATATGGCAAACATTCTTCACATACACATCGCAACAGCAAAGAAATATCTTGAAAAACTGGCTGAGAAGGGAATTGTAAGAAAGGAAAGCAAGCGAAAGCACATCAGAAAAACTGAGGTATATGCGCTTGCGAAAAAACATATTCACCTGCACCTGGATCTGGATGTGCTTGCCTATGATGAGGAAGCCCTTGCAACATTCGCAAATAATTTGAGAGATACATTCACCAGGATGTTTAATCAGACACTCAATACATCTACAGAAAATCCCTACGAAGTGCTTAATCAGATAAAGTCCAGTGTTGGTGCTACAGGTGCGGAGGTTGTGTTCAAACAGGCAGTTAAAAATCTGGATGCGAGTACAGTTGAATACCTTACGAAGAAGGAAGTGCTGAAGAAAATGGAGGATTTGATTAAATGCAACGTGTAAAGTCAGGGATTCCCGGCTTTGATATTCTTACTGGCGGTGGTTTTGTACCAGGCACCGTTAATCTCGTCTCAGGGGTTGCAGGCAGTGGTAAGACGATCTTCTCTGCACAGTTTGCATATTTCGGGGCACAGTTTCTCAATGAAAGTGCTGCAGTTGTATCAATAGAATCCCCGAAGGAGGACTATATCCAGGCAATCTCAGAACTTAACATGAGTGTCAGCGAGGCAAAAAATATGTGGATTGTGGACCTCGGTGAACTGGGTGGCGATGAGGCAAATCCAGTGGATTTCCGTATTCTCCAGAGTTTTCTCGATGATTTTATTTCAAGGCAGAACATAACACGGCTGGTAATAGATTCTATTACGGGCATTGGACTTCACTACAAGAATGCTGACGAATTTCGTGAGCATCTATTTGTGTTTACAAGGTTTCTTAAAAAGAGGAAGGTAACAACGGTGCTCACCACTGAAAGCATTGAAAATGGTCCATACACCAGATTCGGTGTCGAACAGTTTGTGTGCGACTCCTTCATTGTGCTGGGTCTTGAGGAGATAAAGGGAACATTACGGAGGACAATATTGATAAGAAAGATGCGCTTCACGAAGCATGACACCGCTAAACACCCATTTATAATCGGAGAAAAAGGCATAGAAATAGGTGCGAGTGAGAAGGTGGTCTGAAGTGCTTGATGAACTCAGGAAGTTCGTGCAAACAATTCTTCAGGAGTACAGGCATGCGATAAACATAGATATGCTCAGGAGGGGCATAAAAAAAAGTGCTAAGAAATACAAAATTCTTGAGAATCTGGTAATTACAAAAAACCTTATTGTTAGATTTCCAGTAGAGGACTCAGATGAAGCATGCAACGCACTGGGAGAAGTTCTAAATCTTACCGTAGAAATTCTCACAACCACGCAGGGAGAGCGTGTGCGCGGGCAGTTTATTGCACGGATTGCGGAGGAACTTCAGAAAAAGCCAGACATAAAAAAATATTTGCCAGCATCACTGTTACAGGAAAAAACGGGTGGGAAGGAAGATACGGTTGGCGCAGTATACAGTGCACTGCTCTCCGAAATATTGAATGCAAGAAACTGGATGCTGGCAGATGAACTCAATGCAATTTTCAAGGATGCGATGAAAAGCGCTCCAGCACTCCATGCAGAATGCACGCCCGGGAATGTGTACATTGACTGCACTGAACTGGATACGCAACAGGCGCGGCAGTTACTTGCACAGGTTTTCACATCATTTTTCAGGATACTTAAATTCAATGCACCAGATGTTAGAGAAGTTGTAATGAAATCTGCCAGAGCGGTGTACGAGCGTTATAAGGATAAATTAGAGTACAGAAATGTCCTTGAAGACATATACTTTGGCGCTTTCAGGGAGAATATAGAGGCAGCTGGAACCCTGGGCAAACTCACACCAGCTATTGAGAAGGGTACAAATTCAGTTATGCGGTGTGAAGCAGTGCAGATGTTTGCGCTCTGCCAGGACTTAATTAAAGCATGTATCGAGCGGGAGGGTGCGGTGCTTATCGTATGCACCACAATATCTCACGAGAAATGTACTGAATTGCTTGGTGAGCACATCCCGGATATAAAGAAAAAAATTGGAGAGAGCATTGTATTTGTTGACTGGTACAAGCAGAAGAGCAGTACGGTGGTGGGTGTAGAAGGAGATGGTGTGCTATTCTGTGACGGTGATATTGCAAACCTGGGCATGGGAATTGCCAAGGCACTGGAAAAACTCATGTTTTTCCCGAGTATCCTTTGTTTCTTCGATTTCCTGGATGAGGCACTGCAGAAGTACGATGTTGAGACCGCAACCAAGTTTTTCAGCAATACCGGGATAAAAGTAATGAATGCACATGCGGTAGGTTTTTATTGCACCACAAAAACGGTCAATGAGATAAATGCACTTGCTGACAGCATATATTCCATTTTACCATCTGAAGACAGAATTAAGGTAAAGCTTGAAAAAAGCACATCGGATTATGCGCTGGGTGAGATTGAAATTGAAACAAAAAGGGAAGTACCGGAAACCGCAGAGAGCAGGACGACTGCGGGACCAAGTATACTGGATAAGGCAGGTCTCAGGTACGGACTTGTGAACGGGCAGAAACTTCTGGGTAAGGGGCTGATCAATGGTAAAGGACTTGTGAATGGAAAGCCATTGAGCACAAAGGCACTGCTTTCGAGCCAGGGAATAATAAACGGAAAAAAATTGCTCTCAAAACAGGGTTTAATAAATGGTAAAGGTTTAATTAACGGGCGTGGGCTGATAAACGGGAGAGCACTTGCGTATGGAGAAAAACTCAGGCGAGAAAAAAGAGAGGATTTTCTGCACGGTTTGAGAAAAAAACTCCCGGTTATATTTGCACTCCTCCTGCTTCTCCTGCCAGTGCTTGCGGTGTTTCTCCTGCCTAAACCCCCGATTGTGATTGATGGGGACTTCAGCGACTGGAAAAAACTCCAGAGTGCAGGTAATGCAATTGTTTATGGCAAATGGAACGGAAAAAATATTACCACAACATCGTCGTATTACTTCGAGGGCAAACTCTATTTCACTGTTGGATTTAGCAGGAGTGTATTCTTCTCAGAGCATGCTGAGGCACTTGTGGGCTTTGTGGATGCGGATGGAGATGTGCACACGGGCAGGGCATTTGAGAATGCTGTTGTACACGCATATGGCATCCAGTATGAAATAAACATTGTGGGCTGGGGCGGATTTATCGCATCATCGGTTTATTACATAATCCAGGGAAATCAGAGGTTCGGGCCATACGACATGAAGTGCGCACTTGGTCAGGGCGGTCGTGCAGTTGAAGGTGCGTTTGTGGCCAGCAGGGATTTGCAGTCCAGTGCCACGCTCCAGTTCCTGTACACAGACAACATCGTGGAAGAGCCATCACCTAAGTTTTCCAATCCCAGAGGTGCAACGGAGGTGTATCAGCGATGGATAGCAGATGAGATAATCAATGGAAGTGCGGATGCACTGGATTTGACAATCTGGCAGACGGGAAGAAATGACACGCTAGAGGAGATTGTGCTTTCAGCAGTCAATGGCTCAACTGCCTCAATTCAGAATATGCAATTTGAGCTCTACGCAGGGGAGCGCTACATCACAAGAGGGATTTTACGCAACGATGCGATTGTGTTTGATGTGCACATACCGATGGAAGCTGAGAAGGCGCAGGATTTTATTGTGAGGTTATTGCCAGATACGAAAGATACCGCAAAGACCATTTCTTTGTGTGTCCAGAGCATTCTGCTTGAGGAGGGTGTTTCCACAATTTACCCGCTGGCAACTGCATTCTCCTATCTGTTCAAACCAGAGTTAAATCTCACTGCAGATGGAGGTTTTGCGGACTGGGAGGGAATTGTGCGGTATGCAGACCGCAGTGGTGATGTAAAGGTGGTTGCAGGAGTTCCAACACCAGGGAGTGAGAATGCGGGCAATGGAAAAAGTCAGAACATCGATATTGCTGGCTTTGGTATGCAGAGCAAAGAAAACCATGCATTCTTCTACACAAGCGTGTATGGAAGGATGCTCGGCGGCGCAGTCGTGCTCCAGAACTTTGAGAGAAAGGCGGAGAATCTCACAACGCCTTCCACGATTGTTGAGCCAGCAGAGATAAATTACACAATTCCAGACGAAACAGATGCATGCGTGATTTACATTGATGCGGACAAATATCCGGGCAGTGGTTACAGGATAGGAACTGTTGGAGCGGACTATAAGGTAGAGATTTTAGGAACTGGTGGTGTGGTAAAGAGCGCAAAATTCTACATGTTTCTCGGGCTCACGAAGGGTGTTGATGGAGGCATATGGAGAGAGGTGAATGCCACAATCCATGCAGTGCCAGATGCATACAGAATGGAGGTTGAGATTGATGCACCACTGCCAAGAGAGATAAATGTGCTCTTCTACATGACAAACTGGAAAAAGGAATTCGACTTCTCAGACACCGTGCTGAACGAGAACGGGGAGTTTATGGGGACGAGAGCACCACCATATATCAATGAAGTGTATCCTGAAGTGTATCCTGATACACCTAGCTGGGTGGAAATATACAACCCTAGCGGAATTGATTTGTATAATTATTATATAACGATCACATATGGGCCTACTACATCTACTTATCTCATATCGGAACATAACAGTAGTGAATTTTATGTTGTTTCATGTAATGTAAGCACCAATCGATTAGTAGGTTTATGGTACAATAATAACACACCAGATAATCCTAAGGATGATATCTATTACGATAGTGTTGGGATACCCTCCTCATCACCATCTAATGTTTCCTCCTACATTCGCTTTCCCGATGGGCAAAGCTGGTATAACTGGACTGACAAAGCTACACCAGGCGCGCCAAATGTGCAGGAATCCCACAGCCCTCTGTTATTTGTTCCGCTGTCGATTATTGCAGTTGTAGTCGGGAGGAAAATATGGCTAAGAAAAAGGAATGTCCAGTGTGTGGTGGAGAACTGAAGGACAATGTGTGCACTGCATGCGGTGCAGTAGTGATGGACGAAGGGATTGAGGAGCCGGAAGTATCTACTGCTGAGGAGGCGAGCGTGGAAGAGCAGGAAGTGGAACGCAGTGAAACTGGTGCGGTTTCTCAGGAATTGCAGAAACCAGCAGAGCATGTTGAGGAGAAAAAGGAGGAGCAAAAGAAAGGCGTTGAGTTCGACATTTCCCAACTTCCGCTACCAGACATTCTTGCGGAGCAGCAGGCACTGAGTGAAAAGCAGCGCAACTTCATCAGAAAAATGGAATTTGATGAGCATGCGATAAATATCGTGCCCACATTCGTGGATAAAATATTCACCAGGAAGCCATTTCGGGAGAGAGCGGGGTATCTGCGGTACTTCTCGAACATTGATTTTATGCTGGCACTTACAGGTTATGCATTCCTGTTTTTCATACTTGCGTACCTCCTGGGTTTTCTCTACATGCTCTACACACCAAACAACTTCCTCCTGCTCCACATAGATACAATATCTCTGGCATACACAATTGCACTGGCTGGTGTTTTTGTTCTCTCCTTAATTCTCGGGAGAACCGAGATACGCAGTGCGGACAAATCAAAGCGCAAGTTTTTGTTGCTCACTGCGGTTGGTGTGTTCCTGCTCTACTTTATACCACTCTGCGAAAACTTCTACATCATTGCTGTCTCCGAGTGGCTTTTACGGCTCGGGCTCTACATTGCCTTCGGGGTCGCTGGTGCAGTGCTCATTGCACTCTCACTGCACAAGTTTCCAATGCCACAGAATTACAGGGTAAACTACCTTTCCACACTCTTTTTATTTATCGCCCTGATTGGCGGTGGCATCGTCTTCAAGCAATTCCTGATTGCACAGGCGGGCGGGGCACCACCAGCGGTTCCAATGACCTATGGCTCATATCTCCACTTCGGACTTATTGACTTCTACCTGCTTGGTGTTGTGGGTGTGAATCTGTTTATAGATTACAGAAAAATCATGGGTAAGCGCAATCTGATTGAGTTATGGCTCAAGATGGACATCAGCAGTGCGTATGAAAGCATTGTTCACATGAACTATTCACTTGCCCTGAGATACTGTCTGCGGGCAGAAAATTATGTGTACAACTATGTGCGTGAGCAGATGCAGATTGAAGGTAAAACTCCAACAGATACACTGGTTCTAAACACCGCAAAGCGGGAATTTCCCATGTGTGCCCGGCTGAAATTATTAAAGGCATTTGCATACTACAAACTTGAGAGATACGATGATGCAGAGTTTGAGGTGTATCATGTTCTGGATGTTCAGCCAAATAATGCAGGTGCATGGCTTCTCTATGGAAATATACTCCATGCAAAAAATGAGGATGAACATGCGATTAAGTGCTATGCAAACGGCATAAAGGTAAATCCTGGCATGCCAGAACTATGGAACAACATGGGTAATCTCTACCTGCTCATGCGCAAATTCAAGGAGGCAGAGCTCTGCTATATACGGGCTACAACGCTAAACCGAAATTACAGGGAGGCATATGCCAATCGCTCATACCTGTATCTCAAGCAGGAGAAGTATGACCGTGCACTCATCTATGCAGACATGGCAATGGGAATAAAGCCAGCTAAGGCGAAGAAAGGCAGGAAATCGAAGGGAAAAAAGTAGTTACGCTTGCTCCACCACAATTGCAGTGGCATTTCCTCCGCCAAGACATACCGTGGCAAGTCCCATATGTGCATTGCGCTTGAGCATCTCATGAATAAGTGTAACGGTAATTCTTGCACCACTGCATCCGATTGGATGTCCCAGTGCGACTGCACCACCGTTCACATTAAATCTATCATCTGGTATTGAAAACACCTTCTGTATTGCTACTGATGCAGATGCAAATGCCTCGTTGTGCTCAACTAAATCAAAGTCCTCGATTTTCAATCCAGTTTTTGAAAGCAGTTTTTTCACCGTGGGCACAGGTGCGTCCATCACGAGTTCTGGCTTCGTGCCCGAGAATGCATAACTGTGAATTTTTACCAGTGGTTTAACCCCGTACTCCTTTACCGCCTTCTCAGACATCACAACAAGTGCGGCAGCCCCGTCGCTGATTTGTGAGGCGTTGCCAGCAGTAACAACACCGCCTTCCTTGAACACAGGTTTTAATCTGGCAAGCTTCTCCATACTCGTATCCTCTCGTGGACCCTCATCTTTATCAAACACAATTTTTTCGCCTTTCTTTCCCTCGAGTTCCACCGCAACAATTTCGTCCTTGAATCTGCCCTCCTTCGTGGCTTTCACTGCTCGCTGGTTGCTTCTGAGTGCAAATGCATCGATTTCTTCCCTTGTGAGGTTGTATTTCTGAGCAATTATTTCTCCAGTCATACCCATGGGAAATTTGTTATACACATCCCAGAGCCCATCGTATACCATCTCATCAATAATATCTGCCTTTGGCATGGACATTCTGTATCCAAATCTTGCTCTGTCCAGAAGATATGGAGCATTGTTCATGCTTTCCATGCCACCGCATACTGCCACATCAATATCGCCCGCACGAATCTCCGATGCTGCGAGCATGATTGCCTTCATGCCAGAACCGCATACTTTATTCACGGTGAGTGCTCCCGCCTCATAGGGAATGCCTGCATAAATTGCACTCTGCCTTGCGGGATTCTGGCCAAGCCCGGCTTGAAGTACATTGCCCATAATAACCTCTTCAACCAGGTTTTTCTCAATACCTGCCCGTTTTACCGCCTCTTCAATCACAATCGCCCCTAATTTTTGAACAGGAAACCCCTTAAGTGTGCCTTCAAATTTACCTATTGCTGTCCTTACCGCACTTACAATGTACGCATCCATACCTAACACCTCAGATATTGATATTTAATTATGTGTCTGGCATTCTTGGAGCGAGGAGAAACCTTACGCTTCCATTGCCTCCTGCAATATCAAACTCCATTTTTAATGGATAGTCCTTGGCAATGTGCAGTGTGACCTTCTCTGCAGAGGAAATTGCCTTCATCACATTTGCAAAGTAATCGAGTGCATACATACTCTTTGCGCTTTCCTTTGCATCTATCTCTACTTCACCCTTATCTTTTGAAAGTGTCATCTCTACACGGTCCTGCTCTGCTTCACCCTCAATCTTGAATATATCTGGCTTGATTTCAATTGTGATATGACTGGAGACGCTCTCGGTACCACGGATTCCCTGTCGCAGGTCTTCCGCTTTCACCACTGCCTTTGCGGTGTGTGTCAGAGAAGGAACCTTCGGGTCGCTCATACTTGCAAGGTCAAGTAGTGGAATGTACCGTTTGAATGTAGCAACTTCGGTGATAAGTTTGTTTTTTTCCTCATCGTATGTCATTTTAATCGTATCGCCCGCCCGTGCAACCTTAAGAATCTCTTTCAATTTTTCGACTTCAATTCCGATTTCTACGCCAGAGCTTTTATATTCCTCAAACGCCGCCTTGCTCAAAGACAGGTCAATCATGGCAACACGGGAAGGGTCAACTGCCTTAACACTCAAACCATCCTTTCCAAAGTTCAATTTGACTTCATCCACCAGGGTATGAAGCAACTCCACGATTTCCTTCAGTGTGTCTGCCTTGAGTTTCACATTTAACATAATTTCACCGCATATACCCAATGCACATACCTATAAAAAATTTTCCTGAGTATATGGCCATGCAGTGCCTCGGTCGCACAAGGTTTTTATGGTGGAGATATATATTCCAAACAATTTCAAGCGGAGCGTTTATCGGGAATGATTGCAATGAATCCATGTGACCTGGATGCACTGAGTGGATATGCGTGGGTGTTCGGAGATAATGTATCTACAGACGAGATTATTGCGGGCAAGCGGCTGGCTGAAAGAAATATATCCCGCCTTGCACAATTTACATTTGAGCATCTGAAGGAAAACTTTTCATCAAGGATAAATCGTGGGGATGTGATTGTTGCTGGAAAAAATTTTGGCTGCGGGTCGAGCAGGGAGCAGGCAGTACTCGTGCTTAAGGAGCTCGGAGTGCGTATCATAATTGCACGGAGCTTTGGCAGGATATTTTTTAGAAACTGTGTAAACAATGGAATTCTCCCATTGCGTGTAAATGACGATTTAAACGCACATGTGCAAGACAAACAGCAAATTAAAATCGATTTTAAAAACAACATCATAATTTGTGGAACTCACAGTACACCGTTCGTAAGACCGCCTGAATTATTCTTTAATATCTGGCGTGCTGGGGGTCTGATAAACTATCTCAAAAGCCAGCCCAGACATGAGTAGCTGTAACACTTCCGTATGAACTGAGGACATCATTTACCCTCTTTTTTTCGTTTCTGTTTCTTACGAGTGCAAACACAGAATTTCCAAGCATTATCATTGAAGCAGGAACAGGGATTTTATGTAGTTCGATGATTGCCTCATTGATTTCTCGAGACGCAAGTCCGGTTTCAATCGCAAATTCAAAGGACAACTTGAAAAAATTTCTCACTGTGGGTTCTGCCCGCAGTTTTCTCAGACATTTTTTCCCTGCCTTTATGCACCTCTCAACTGCATCTGGATTCCCGAGCACATTCTTTGTCTCAAGTTCCTTTCCTATCACACAGAGAACAAGTTCTGTTTCGTCTGGCAAGTTCAGGATTCGGTCTATAATCCCGTATGGCGGAATTCCTGGTTTGATGCGCATCTCGTAACCGCCAGCGTATATCCCTGCGACATCACCAAGTCCAGTACGAAAATGCACCTCTGCAGCATGTGCACATCTCAATGCGTCGCTGTATCGTTTTTTCAGGATTTTACACACTGCAATGCATGCGCTGAGCGTCCCTGCGGCACTCATGCCAAATCCCTGAGATACTGGCATATCTAATTTTATCCGGGCGTTGACACGCATATTTTCTGGAATAAGGTTTTGGAGTGCATAAATGCTCACCTTCGGCTCTGCGTCTACACCTTCGATTTTTACACATATCTGGCGCTGGTCAGCTTCTTCAATTTCAACTTCAGCCCATGCACCTTTAGCAATGCATACACCTGCGCCATAAGAACCGGTTCTGAGCACATCTGTGCGATAAAACGGTGCAAAGAACCCAGTTATATGTCCGGGCGAGAAACCATGTGCATCTTTAAATGATGGGTTCTCAGGCATTCTTATCACCCTGCGCCAGAAGTACCACGGTGCCTCCTCGCACATCCAGAATTTTAGCCCCGGTTTTATCTGCAAGTTCCTGGGCGAGAGATTGTATTCTGCCAAGTTCTCGTGTGCTCTTGAGAAATTTTATTTTCACAATTTTCCTTTTTTTGAGCTGGCTCACAATTTCGTGAATTACTGCGTCAGTCAAGCCAGATTTTCCCACACGCACCGTGCTCTTTATCTCATTCGTGTGCATGCTTTCTTTCATGCTTCTCCTTCATATAAGGATATCTCTTTGTTTTTTTGCAAACGAGGCATGTAATGATAACCCTTCCTTTCATCACTCGAACCCTTGCAGTCCTGCCAGGTATCAGAAGTGTGTAACAGTGTTTACAGAAGTTTCTTTTTATCTCATTCGGAATGCGCACATTGTATCGCATTCCAATTTTTCTTGCAAGCTGGAGACAGCGTCTCGAGTGGTCAATCCATCCTGAATCAAAGAATTTCACTGAGGTATGATATAAATGAAGAATGCGCTCTCTTGCAATCTCAATATCTTCTTTTGTCCGCCGGCCGGTTCTTGACATAATTCAATTATGAGATTGTAGAAAGCATGTCCTTAACCTGGGCAAATGTTTTTGAAAGTATCTCGAGGGCTTTAATTAGAGCATCCCTTGCAGAAATTGAGCCATCCGTTTCAAATGTAAATATGAACTTCGTATCATCGCCTTTTACACTAACTGCTCCTGGTTTGCAGACCTCAACGCACGAGTTGCACAGGTCGCATGCACTGTTGTTCTTCACAATTACCTTTTCTCCTTCTTTTTCAAATACCTTCTTGGGGCAGTATCTTATGCATTCAAGGCAGCCGTTGCACTTGCTTGCGTCTATGGTTACAGTTGGGAAGTACTTGTATCCCACTGCGTGTGCTACCTGCCATTTAGCATGCTCCTTGCCCCTGCCCATAACTGCAGTAGCATAGAGCAACATTGCCTGCTTTTCGTTAAGTTTAACGATGGGAATCAGGTCATCCACTGGCTTGAACTTTGGGTCCCCGAGTGGAATCAGGTCTCCGGAGTAGACAACACCAGGTCCTTTTTTGTTTATTGTGTAGATTACAGTGCATGAGGGACAACCCTCACCCTTGCATGTGCATTCCTCTCGTAATTTCATTGATGGGTCAGTAGGAAGCGGCACAAGTGCAAGTCGGTGTGCAATGATTTCATCAAACAGTGGTGTAACACTTTCATACTCCTTACCATTGTCGTCTCGAATTGTTCCCAGTAAAATCTCCACATTCTCGATAGCCAGTTTCGGGATTTCGCCAAGCAGTGTCCTTCTCAATGCATTGGCCTGAACTGGTGTCGCATCGCTTAAAATGAACCTTGCATTTGTGTTTGTCAGCTCGAGGAACTTTATTTCCATACCGTCACTTCCATTTTATACTCTTCTGCCTCTTCTTCCGCCTTTCTTCTTTGTCCCATCGTGCGGAATGGGGGTAACATCTTCAATCCTTCCGATTTTTAGCCCGGACCTTGCAAGCGCACGTATTGCGGACTGCGCACCTGGACCAGGCATCAAACTTTTGTTTCCACCAGGTGCCCTTACTTTTATGTGCACAATCTCTACACCCTTCTCCTTCGCAATCTCTGCAGCTCTCTCAGTCGCTTTCATTGCTGCATAGGGTGAACCCTCTTCTCTGTCTGCCTTAACAACCATTCCACCAGAACATCTTGCAAGTGTTTCAGCACCCGTTGTATCTGTAATTGTAATTATCACATCGTTGTATGATGCATATATATGTGCAATCGCAACTTTAGGCATTATTCTGCACCTCCTTTGTCACCTGGCTATGTTCTTTTTGTTTTCTTTCACCTTCTTCCTTTTCGCTCACCTGTGTTCTGGTTAGTTCCCGTGGTTTGGGTCTGGAAGGATGCATCGGATCGTTCAATGGGGACTTATGTGAATACTGGATTGTTTGTTCTTCTGACTTCTTTACGAGGTAGCCAGGAACATTCACTACATGCCCGTTAACAGATATGTGCCCGTGGACAATCAGCTGTCTTGCCTGTCTATAGCTGGATGCAAGTCCCTTCGTGTACACTATCGTTTCAAGCCGTCTTGCGAGAATTTTTTCTAAATCAAGGGCAAGCACATCGTCCAGTGTTGGATTATCCATGGTGAGAATTCCTAAATTCTGGAGCTTATGGAAGAGGTTATTCATTTCCACCATCGCCTGTGCTTCCTTTCTGCGCATCCTTGCCTGCAGGTCCCTTGCCTGTCTGCGCCAGTTTCTTAATATGGATTTTGCCTTCCACACCTCGCGTTTGTTCTTCAGTCCATAGTTTTTCACCAGTTCGTTCTCTTCCTCGATTCTCTCAATCATCCAGGGATGCGATGGCGCCTCATATTTCTTTCTCGGTTTCTTTGGGTCTCCCATTGTTTCACCTCATCATTCCTTGCTACCTGATGCCTGTGGCTGGGCAGGTGCTTTTGCCTGTGCACCCGGTTTCTTTGTCACACCTACGGTTATGCCCTTTCTTCCATGATTTGCAGTTCTCTGCCCGCGCACCTTCTTGCCTTTTTCATGTCTCACGCCACGGTAACATCGAATCATTTTAAGCAGGTTAATATCATCAAGTTTTGTGAGGTCAAGGTCTGTTCCGAGCAGATGTATGCTTTCACCGCTGGCAAAATCAATCGGGCGATTGAGTGCCCACTCTGGTCCATTATGACAGTAATTCTGGATTGCCTCCTCGAGTTGTGCAATCTGTTGATCACTCAAGTTGCCAATTTTTTCCCACTTCGGGAGGTTTGTGGTATTCAGAATGTTCTGTGCGGTTCTGATTCCGATTCCTTTTATCTCGGTAAGACCCATCAGCACACTTTTTAATCCAGAAATATCCGTGTTCACAAGTCGCACAATATATTTGAAATCTGGCTTTAACTCCTTTTCCTTCTGGGATTTTTTCTGCTCCTCGACCTTCTGTCCTTTGTCCTTTTTCTTCTGCTTCTTCTCCTTCGTTTCAGCTTTCGATTCTTTTGTCTGTTCCTCGACCAAGTTAATAACCTCCGTGGAATATTCCTTTACTCGCTACAAAATGAGGGTTATATTTAACATTTTTGAAACTCCAATTGAATTTGGGCTTGCAACACGGAATGCACGCACACACATAAGATTAATATACCGCTGTATCTGTTCATATATCACGATGCTCAATTGTGGAGCTGATAAAATGGGTAGAATCCAGACAGGTATTGCGGGCTTTGATGACCTGATCGGTGGTGGCTTTCCAGATGGGAGTATAAACATTGTGTCCGGACCCGCAGGTGCTGCAAAAAGTCTCTTTGCACTGCATTTCATAATTAACGGGGCGAGCAAGTTCGGAGAGAACGGCGTGTATTTTACGGTCGAGGAATCTGCGGAAAGTATAATCAAGACCGCAAGAATTTTTGGTTTTGAGATAGACCGATTGATTGAAGAAAAGAAGGTGTTTATAATTGACCTCGGTCGAATGAAGGAAGACGCACAACCAGAAATTACTGAGACGGGCGAGAGAAAAGACCTTGTGAATTTCGACACAATAAAGAATTTTCTCACAAACTTCATTACCAATGCAAACATCAAGCGCGTGGTGCTTGATTCAATAAATGGTGTAGCAATCTCGTATCGCACAAGTGAGCAATTGCGTGCGGAGATATTCCGTTTCATGCGATTTCTGCGTGCAAAGGGTGTGACCTCTGTGATAATCTCAGAATCGCTCTCGAAGAGTGGTGAGGATACAAAGTCAGGAATTGAGACATTTATCGGAGATTCCATCATTGCAATGGGATTTGAAAAGTTTGAGGGTGAGTACAGGCGCACAATCACGGTGTTGAAGATGAGACACACCAGACACGATACCGCAACACATCCCTTCCTGATAGGTGAGTCGGGCATCGAAGTGGCATCTGAAATGAATTTGTAGGCGTTGGTGGAGAGCGCATATAATAACCAGCAATCTTTTTTTCAGGCGTGTTCAATATCAAAACTGTTATATATCAGTAATACCATTATTGTAAGTATGGGGTGTTTCTAACATGCGGAAAAATCCGAAAATTTTGGTGCTGGCCCTGATAGTGTGTGGCATGTTTGTGGGAAGTGCACTGATTTTAGGCATGAACACGACAAGCGGAATTCTTGGCAAGTCATTGAGCGTTGAGGAACGCGTCGCAATGGAGAAAATTACAAAACTCCCGTTTGAGCAAAAATCCGGGAATTTCTGGCTTGTTGAGAAGAAGGATGAGGGCACTGCGAGCATCGTGAATGCGCTGGGCATCGAAGTTGTGAAGGATTACGGGTATTATATGCTTATAAATGCCAGTACAGAGAAAACAAATGCACTTGCCTTTTATGGCATTCCATTTGAAAAGCCCTCGAACGAGATTGTATTCGCAATGCTGCGCTTTAACGGAGACCTCAGCAGGATACCAGTGCAACTCCGCACATATGTGGGTCAGACAGAATTTTACCTTGTGCAGTTAATCGGCACACCATGCGAGGAATGGATTGACGGGATAACCTCTCACGGAACAATCTATGGATTCTACAATTACAACACCTATCTGGTGAAGGCAAATGTAACTGAGATTTTTGCACTTTCAAAGTACAATTTTGTAAATGCAATATATCCATATCATCCGTATTTTAAGATTGGTGGCAATCTTCCAGAATTTGTGGTGCAGGGAAAGACGCCTGAGAAGGTTAAGATTGACATCGACTGGCAAAAGAACATCACCGGGGTTGCGAACGAGATGCGGAAAAATGGCATCAATGTGACAAAGTACTTCTCTTACCCGGAATATAAACTTGCATACATCCATGCGCAGATAAGTGGGCAGGAGCAATTGAACTGGCTCGTCAAAAAGGACTATGTATTGAGCATCAGCGACGACCCTGAAAAGAAAATCATGAACAATGTGGCTGCAAGAATTGTTGGTGCCTCAGCCCTCCGTGACCTCTGGCGGAATGGTCTTGGTTTGCCTGTCACAGGCAACGGACAGGTTGTGGCAATTGCAGACACAGGGCTTGACACAGGAAATCCAGCAACGGTAATTCCTGACTTTGCGGGCAGAGTAAAAACAATCTATGATACTGCTGGAGATGGTGCAGGAGATCCGGATAACGCAAATCTGGGAGGTCATGGAACACATGTTGCTGGCAGTGTTGCAGGCAGTGGCGTGATGAGCGGTGCAGACACTGCAAATCACATATACGATGGCTCATTTGCAGGCATGGCACCGGAAGCCCAAATTCACTTTGAGTCCATTGGTACGAGTACTGGTTCTTTGAAGTACGATTCAATCACAAACATGGCCACGAGAAGTTACAATGACGGTGCACGAATATGGACGAACTCCTGGGGTTCAAGCGGTGCAGCATATACTTCTGACTCGAACGAGATTGATAACTACATCTGGAATCATAAGGACTTTCTGATATTATTTGCCGCAGGAAATGATGGACCTGCAGCAAACTCACTGGATAATGAAGGCGATGCAAAAAATTGTCTTTCTGTAGGGGCAACACAGAATGCACGCCCGCATGTGAACTCGCAGGGCAGTTTCCTCAGCCCTACTGGCTCTTCCTATGCAATGGCATCAAACATGGAGACACTTGCATACTTCTCATCAAGGGGACCAACGGATGGCGGTTACAATAAGCCAGATGTGTGCGCACCTGGAACAGGGATTGTGAGCACGAGGCCAAGCACGCTCTCGGATGCAAATGCAGAGTATACCTGGATTGTCCCGATTGATGCAAACGGGGATTCAAAGTACGACTATGGTGCGATGCAGGGGACATCAATGGCTACCCCGGTAACTGCAGGTGCATGCGTGCTTGTGCGGGACTATTACACGGATGTGGAAGGACTGACAAATGTGTCTGCTGCGCTCATTCGTGCCACAATGATTGGTGGAGCAAAACCCATGCCTGGCTACAAGTATTTTGGAATTGACCAGGGTTATGGAAGGATAGACATCGCAAATGCACTCATACCCGAGCCGCCGCTGAGTTATAAATTCTGGGACTGGCAGGCAGTGAACAATGGAGCAACCTGGGAGCAGAGCGTGTATGTGAACACGAGCGAGGCACCATTGCGTGTTGTGCTCTCATGGTCTGATTATCCCTCTGCAGCAAATTCAAACGGTAATGTGGTCAACAACCTGAATCTGCGTGTGATTGCACCGGATAACACGGAGTACCATGGAAATCAGTTTAAGACAGGCACCTGGGAGGACACACAGTGGAGCACACCAAATCCTTCAGCATACGATACCGTGCATGCAAACGAAGTTGTGAATGTGAAAAACCCAGTGCAGGGTGTGTGGAGAATTCAGGTGATAGGTGCAAACATTGCTCAGAATGACCCTGACCCGCATGCACCGGGTGCACTTGACCAGAGTTTTGCGGTGTATGCAAGGGGACCATTTGGTCCGCAGAACATCAGCACATTGCGTGTGGACAGATTTAATGAGAACCTGCCACTGGATGCACCATACAAAAATTACACGGATGGATTCATCCAGCGCGTGCTTGTTAAGGGACAGAGCACAAATCAGACATTCAGAATTGTAAACTGGGGAAATCAAAGTGCAACTTACAATCTGGCAAGTGAGGTTCTGCCTTCAACTGCTACAATCACCGTGGCATTTTCTGCCTCAAGTGTAACACTCGCACCAAACGCAACTGCCTGGTTAAATGCAAGTATTGTCACAACATCCTCAACACCAGAAAACATCTATGAGGTGAGATTGAAGGCAGTTGATAGTGCAAACTCAAATCGTCTGGATAGTGTTGTGATAAAACTGCAGGTGGTTTCTGAGGCACCGTTAAAGCATACGCAGGTAACCCGGAGCACATTGATGGAGACCACATCCGCAATTGCCACCGACCCGACAGATGGCTCGCTCTGGGTTGCATACTTCCGTCAAAACCAATCACTTACAAACAGTGTATATACAAGTTCTGGCAATGGCGACAACTACGATTTAATTATTGCACACAGCACCGATGGCGGAAAAACATGGACTGAGTATGTAGCTCTTCCTGGGTTTGATAGATACTGGACTGGATATGTTGAGCAGGAAATTGACTGGTACTACTGGGCGCCCTCAATTGATGTGGATGCTGGCGGCAAGGTATATGTTGCATTCTCCACAATGGAATCCGTGTATATTGTCTACGGCGACGAGAGTGGCTGGGCATACACAAAGCAGGAGGCAACGAGCTACAACACAAATAACGGGCGATTTACATTTATCGCACCCGATTTGGATGTGGTTGCAAGGGCTTCTGGACAGGCAACCGTGTTCTACACATTCCGCAGTTACACTGCCAACACAAACTATGCGGACCTTAAGTGCGCATACACCACAAATGGAGGAAGCACATGGACGCTCCAGACACTTACCACCACAAACAACCTGCGTCAGTACATGCCCAGCGCAATCTACGATGGCACTCAGCACTGGGTGTTCTTCGCATACCGTAACACTGGAACAGATACTGACTATTATCTTCAGTACTACACAGGTAACCCGGGAGGTACATGGACACTGAACACACTCCATGGCACGGGCACAGATGGCTACTATGAGACACTGCCTTCTGCGTTCAGGGATTCATCAGGAAACATCTGGGTAGCATGGTACAGTGATGATGACGGACAAAACGCACATTTCAATGTAAAGGAGCACAAGATATATGTGAAGAGGTACAGCGGTGGTTCCTGGTCTGCGGCGCTGAAAATCGATGCAACGGTGCCAGGTCTGGACATAAATGACGGAATGCCACCGGCAATTGGCGAGGATGGAAGCGGGAATGTCTGGGTTGGATTCCTTGAGGAAAACTCTAACTATACCACAACGCTTCACAACGAGCGATGGACGCACTACAGATATGCCCTGAAAGCAGCAATTATCAGCAAGAGTTCATTTACGGTAACTGGCTATAAATACATTGACTACGCAGGTATTCCAGTTTCCCACATCTCTGCGGACTCCTACGGTGGAAATGTGTATTTCTCCTACACAAAGGCACCAGAGGAGTGGAACAACGAGATATTTGTGGCAAACTCAAATAGTACAGATATGTTCGGGCCAGCTGCCTACAATCTCCTTACAACGCTCATCCATACTGAGAACAACAGCAAGATTCTATTCCTCAACTTCACATCCTACCAGAACTTTACGCTCTATGCCCATATAGACGATGTAGAAACCGGGAACAGTAATATTGCAGGTGCAGAGTACTTCATCGACGCAGTTGGTGCCTCTGGCTCAGGCACACCCATGTACGCAAAGGATGGTGCATTCAATACACCTATCGAACTCGTTAATGCTACGATAAATGGCAATTTCTTGAGTGCGGGCTTGCACCGAATCTATGTGCACGGCAGGGATGCAGCAGGGAACTGGGGAGCATATAACTTCATTGATATTTATGTGCCAGAGAACTTCACAATCCATCTCTATCCAGGTAAAAACTTTATCTCAAATCCACTGTACAACCCGTACCTCGACGCAAGCGACCTTGTACCACAGCTGTTCGCTGGTGAAAAAATAGAACGATGGACCGGCTCCGGGTATACAACATATACCGTGGGTGGTAGCAACCCCGACTTTACAATTTCTGCCCACTATGCATTCTGGATAAATGCAACTTCAGCCCATGACATAAAATTATACGGATTCCGCCAAACCACGCAAATCGCGGTTTCATTGTCTGCAGGTTACAACCAGATTGGGTGGACTTCGCTCACAAACCTCACCGCAACTGCATGGGATTTGACGAACTCCACGGACACGCCAGGGCAGATAAGAATCGTGAGCAGATGGGATGCGGTGCACCAGGTGACAAATACAACAGATGTATTCTATCTTAGCATGCAAAAGTACAACTTCATCATTGAGCCAGGCAGAGGATACTGGGTCTGGGTGAGTACTGCAACCACACTCCGCTACAATCCGTGAGGTGATAAAATGCCAGAAAACAAAGGAAGTCCAGAAGAGCAGATGGCGGTGCTCAGTGAATTCACGAAAATACCTGGCCTTGGGCTCTCGAA
>Ga0272448_1001622_pt1 | contig 29748 bp, 32 predicted proteins | sample YNPCB0191_FD_202220 | JGI IMG/M metagenome (GOLD analysis project Ga0272448, IMG submission 202220) | Hot spring sediment microbial communities from Yellowstone National Park, WY, United States - YNP-CB-019-1 | ecosystem: Environmental > Aquatic > Thermal springs > Hot (42-90C) > Sediment...
TCCCCGCGGGAGGAGGAGTCCTGGCAGCGCATAAAGCCGAATTGGAAGCCGCCGAAGATCCCGAGGCATTGGCCAGAGAGCTTGAGGAAGCCTATAAAAAATACACGGGCCCCTATCCCGCTGCGGCTACCTTCAATATCGACGACGTGATAGACCCCAGGGAAACAAGACCGCGGATTATCAGAGCACTGGAACTGGCCCTGGGACGTCGAACCAGCCCGCCACAACCCCTTACCCGTTGGGGGATAATGCCTTGATAGCCCCAAATAAAAAGCGAGCATTTGCTACAAGTACGAAATTTATTAAAATTATATATCAGAATGGCTCTGGCCATTACAAGCTTCGGCTATGTAATGGAAAACGGGAGGGTGGTACTGGATGGTCCCGCCGACAAACTGCGCGACAACGAAGATGTACGCGAATTTTACCTCGGCCTCAGCCAGGTTGGGGCCAAGAAAAGCTACCGCGAAGTTAAACACTATAAACGCCGTAAAAGATGGCTTGGATAGATCTTCTCAAATACCAGCTATACTCGTAAAAGATCGTAGACAAGCGCTTCTGAAAGTGGTATGATTTCGCCACATTTGGCAAATTAATATAATATATAAATTCGGTACAGGTATGCAGATAGGGGTAATAGCAGATACGCATGCACGACGACTCAGCGAGTTGCCCACAACGCTGGTGAATTCCCTTTCCCGAATGGATATGATCATCCACCTGGGTGACTTCCACTCGGTAGAGCTTTTTAACGATCTTAAGGAACTTACCGAATTCCACGGAGTAGCCGGCAATCACGATAAGCATATAGCCGGACTCCCGGAGAAAGATACCATACAGGTAAACGGCAAACGAATAGGCATCATTCATGGACATGGCTGTGTTTTTCCATTCGGATTCAAATGGGGACTGCTCAGCCAGTTTGAAGGGCCTATAGATGCCATACTGTACGGGCATACGCATGCCATCCGAAACACCATAGAGGAAGGCGTGTTGTTTTTCAATCCTGGTAGCGTAAGCGGGCGCTTTCCCGCCATGCATCGAAGTTACGGCATACTGACGATAGAAGATAACGGTATCAGATCTGAAATCTTAACACTTGAAGAAAAAAGATATTATTACCTCCACAAATGGATTAATCTGGCCAGTAGAGCAATCTCATATTGTTGTGGCCTGAATAAAAGCGCAGATACCAACATTTGATCACTACAATTTCACTATAATAAGATCAATTAAAAAATCCGCTCCAATCTGGCATAATTTAACCAGAGGTTAGCAGAGTTTAATGCCCGGCTTTCAGGCTGCACATCATCGCACAGGCATCGCCTATTTACCCCTCCACAGCGGGCGAGCCCCGGCCTGGCTCTTTTCACGCATGACCAGGCTGGCACGTGCAATTACAGTAGCCATAATTTCCGACCTTGGACCCGAGGAGATGTTGAAACGTCTTTCAGACCCGTACTGGTTCCAGGCTTTCGGCTGCGTATTAGGATTCGACTGGCATTCCAGCGGCATCACCACCACCGTATGCGGAGCCCTGAAAGAAGGCATTAGAGGCATGGAATCAGACCTGGGCTTTTTTATAGCCGGTGGTAAGGGTGCGTCGGCACTAAAAACACCATCCGAAATTGAAAATGCTTCTTCCTTGATAAAAATGGATCCTTTAAAGCTCATTTATGCCAGCCGCATGTCTGCCAGGGTAGATAATAACGCCCTTCAGGACGGTTACCAGCTATACCATCACGTTTTTTGTTTTACCAGGGAAGGGGCCTGGGCTGTCATCCAGCAGGGTATGAATGAAAAAAAACTATATGCCCGCCGGTACCACTGGCTGAGCGAGAAAGTAACAGACTTCGTCTGCGAGCCACATTCTGCTATTTGTACGGAGGCTGCAGCTTATACCCTCAATCTTGTAGCCGGTGAAAGCGCGGATGCCAGGCTGACTATAACCGAGATAACAAGAGAGTCCAGTCCAGATAAGCTAACGTCACAATTGAAAAAGCTAAAAGAAATCACTTTACCACACCGCCATAACATCGAACTTGCCGATATCAACCCCGATAGGTTGCACAAAATCTTTGTAAAAACCTATGAAAACCAGCCGCAAAACTTCGAGACATTGCTCGGTCTGGAAGGTGTTGGAGCAAAGACCCTGCGTGCTTTGAGCCTGATTTCCGAGTTAATTTACGGCGTTCCCTCAAGCTACAGGGATCCCGCCCGCTTTAGCTTTGCGCATGGCGGTAAAGATGGCATTCCTTTCCCCGTTGACCGTAAAACTTACGATAAAAGTATCGAAATACTGCATAATGCTCTTGAGAGGGCAAAAATCGAAGATAAAGAAAAGATAGAAGCGATCAAAAAACTCAGGCTCTGGATGTAAATGCGGCGATTCAATTACCGGCGAAATATATGATAAATACTGTTTCAGGCCCAATATCACCCGACCGGCTTGGAATTACCCTTATGCATGAGCATATGGTAATGGGGCCTTCCGGTTGGGATAGCGACGTCCACATTTACGGTAAAGATATAATTAAACTGGCGGACACCGTCGTTACAGCCCTGCTTGAAGCTGGAAGTTACGGTGTAAAAACGGTCGTCGATGCCAGCCCTTATGATCTGGGTCGCAGTATAGAACTGGATAAAATAGTGGCCGATAAAACAGGGATAAATATCGTTGTTGCAACAGGTATGTATATGCAACCCCATGATATTCCGTCATCCAAAAATGAAAAAGATATCATAGACCAATACTATCAGAGATTCATGCGGGAATTAACCATCGGCATCGGCGATACCGGCGTTAAAGCCGGTATCATCAAAGTATCCACCAGCCGCAAACGCATTTACCCGCTCGAAGAAGCCGTCTTGAAAGCCGCGGCACATGCTTCGCACGATTCTGGAGCACCGATAATCACCCATACAGAGGATGGAACCATGGGGCCCCAGCAGGCCAATGTTTTAATACAAAATGGTGCAGTTCCTGGCAAAGTAGTTATTGGCCATGCGTGTGGAAATGCCAATCTGGAATACCATGTAGAGATTCTGGAAAAGGATGTCTATCTGGGATTTGACCGATGGGGTGTGGGAATTATATATCCGGACGTCATGCGTAAAGCCACAATTATCGGCCTGCTGGGGATAGGATTTGCAGATCACATCGTACTTTCACATGACCACATTTCCGAGTGGGTGGGCCAGAGACCACAGTTGCCCCCGTTCATTAAACCACTCATGTCAAACTGGTCCTATGCGCACATCTTTAAAAATATCATTCCCCAGTTAAAAGAAGCCGGCATCACAGATGATCAAGTCAACACTATGCTTGTAGAAAATCCGCGGCGCATATTTCAATAATATTGAGTGCCGTGCTATACTGGCAGTACTTCCTGAAATATATTTATACATAATATAACTGATCTTCCGAAACAGCCATGAGAACATGGTTAAACGAAATCTTTCTCACGCTTCTGATGCTCTTGGCCGCAGGATTAGCCTGTGCAGCCGAACGGCCGATGTCAACTGCCCGATTTGAGGTGGTTGCATTGAATGTCTCTCCTTCAATAATAAGTACCGGTGATGAACTCACAGTAACAGCAGAGGTAGGCAATTACGGTGATCTACCGGGCAACTTTGAAGAACCCCTGCTGCTGGATGGCAAGCAGGTCGATTCCCGGCTGATAACGATACAGGCAGGTTCTGTTAAAAGTATCATTTATAAAATCTCGCCTGTAGAGGCCGGTCAACATACACTTCAGCTGGGAAGTTCGAAAACTTCATTTACCGTTAAAGGCTCGATTGAAAAAGAAATAGAGCTTAAATACGATAATGGAAAGATAAGGGATGCCCTCTGGGCCGGATATAACGGAGGTTTCCTCACTGTTTTTGAGCCACCGGTCAAACCCTTTGCCATCAAGACGGTACGCATCTGTGGCGGTATATACGGGACAGCCTGGGAAGGAACAAACTTTGAGCTGTTCATTCTTGATAAAGATATGAAATCAACAGTTTATGAGCAGCAATATGCAGTGGCTAAATTTCCGGTGCGGGGAGCTTTCCCTTTCCAGCCACCACTGTGGGTTGATTTCGATGTGACGCAGATCAGCTTTAACGATCGCTTCTACGTATATCTTTATACCAGCGCTAACAAACACCATGGCATTCATATAGGTGTCGATGATAGCACCGTAAATGAGCATTCATGGCTGGCCCAGGGCAAGCCACCGAATATAGTTACAGTGGAACCAACTTCACAATACCCCCCAACCATCTGGTACTCCGATATATCCAAACTAAACTGGATGATAAGAGTCGTCGGCACAGGGCTTTTTACACAGTAGAACCAATTTTAAATCCGGATGATAAATATCACATACTATTTTTGAGTAAATCTAAAATAATTTGTTAGATTTTATAAAATATTTTATAATAAAATTATATTCAACAGGCGCTGCGTGACACAGCGATAACGGAGGTTATACATGGATTTAAATAAATTTACGGAGAAAGCCCAGGAGGCAGTGTTAACTGCCCAGCAAAAGGCTGAAGAACGGCGAAATACTCAGATCGAAGCCGAGCACTTGCTTAGCGCTTTGATCGAGCAGGACGACGGCATAGTCCCACAGGTTCTGGAAAAACTGGGCATAAACCGGACTATAATTACACAAAAACTGAACGGGGAACTGGATCGCCTGCCAAAAGCATACAGCCCCACACAGGTATATATCTCATCCGGACTCAAGCAGGTACTGGATGCCGCTCATGATGAGGCAGCCAGACTCAAGGACGAATATGTAAGCACCGAGCATCTCCTCATAGCCATGGTAGATGGCTACAACGGACCTGCTGCCGTGTTACTTAAAGGAGCGGGTGTGAGCAAGGACCGCATATATCAGGTGCTGGCTTCCATTCGAGGAGGGCAAAGAGTGACCGATCAAAACCCTGAGGGCAAATATCAGGCGCTGGAAAAGTACGGGCGGGATCTTACCGAGATAGCCCGCCGCGGGAAACTCGATCCGGTCATCGGCCGTGATGAGGAGATCAGGCGGGTAATTCAGGTGCTTTCCCGCAGGACTAAGAACAATCCGGTCCTCATCGGCGAACCGGGCGTTGGTAAAACGGCCATTGTTGAGGGTCTGGCCCAACGTATTGTGAGGGGAGATGTACCCGAGGGGCTGAAAAATAAGAGGATAATCGCTCTGGATATGGGCTCTCTGGTAGCCGGGGCAAAGTACAGGGGAGAGTTCGAAGAGAGGCTCAAAGCCGTATTAAAAGAAATACAGCAGTCGGAAGGCAGGATCATCCTGTTTATCGATGAACTCCACACGGTGGTAGGTGCCGGGACGGCTGAGGGCGCAATGGATGCCTCGAATATGCTAAAGCCCATGCTGGCACGTGGAGAGCTGCACTGCATCGGTGCTACCACACTCAATGAGTACCGCAAACACATTGAAAAGGATGCTGCTCTTGAAAGGCGTTTCCAGCCGGTAATGGTAAGCGAACCATCGGTTGAAGATACCATCTCAATTCTACGTGGACTGCGCGAGCGCTATGAGGTTCACCATGGTGTTCGCATCAAAGACTCGGCGCTGGTTGCGGCTGCCGTTCTTTCACATCGATATATCAGCGATAGGTTTTTGCCCGATAAAGCCATTGACCTGGTAGATGAAGCCGCTTCCAAGCTCCGTACCGAGATCGACAGTTTGCCCGCCGAGCTTGACGAAGTTGAGCGCAGGATTATGCAGCTTGAAATAGAGCGGGAGGCACTGAAAAAGGAAAAGGATTCCGCCTCGCGCGAGCGCCTTGCCAACCTTGAAAAAGAACTGGCCAATTTGAAGGAGAAAAGCCAAGCACTCAAAGCCCAATGGCAGATGGAAAAGTCGCTCATCCAGGAACTACGGCAGTTGAAGGAAAAATCCGAGCAGGTAAAGCATGATATCGAAGCGGCCGAACGGGCTGCTAATCTGGAGAAGGCGGCCGAACTCAAATACGGCACACTGGTTCAGATTGAAAAACAGATCAGGGAAAAGGAAAAACAGCTTTCGGAAAAGAAGGGGCAACAGTTGCTCAAGGAAGAGGTGGATGAGGAAGATATCGCCGAAGTTGTCAGCCGCTGGACAGGCATTCCGGTCAGCCGCCTGATGGAAGGAGAAGTGCAAAAGCTGCTGCATATGGAAGAAAGGCTGCACCTGCGCGTTATCGGTCAGGATGAGGCCATCAGCGCAGTAGCCAATGCAGTCAGACGAGCAAGGGCAGGAATTCAGGATCCCAATCGACCGCTGGGCAGCTTCATCTTCCTGGGCCCCACGGGTGTTGGCAAAACCGAGCTGGCCAGGGCACTGGCTGAATTTCTGTTCGATGACGAAAAGGCTATGATCAGACTAGATATGTCTGAGTACATGGAAAAGCACACTGTTTCCCGCCTGATCGGCGCACCTCCAGGTTATGTGGGTTATGATGAAGGCGGCCAGTTGACCGAGGCTGTAAGACGGAAATCATACTCGGTGATTCTGCTTGATGAAATCGAAAAGGCGCACCCAGATGTCTTTAACGTACTTCTCCAGATACTCGACGATGGCAGGCTGACCGATGGTCACGGAAGAACCGTCGATTTTAAGAACACAGTCCTCATCATGACCAGCAATATCGGCAGCCAGTATATAGCAGACCTCAGACCGGGACAGGAAAGTCAGATGAGAGAAAGGGTCCTGGGCGAACTTAAAAGGCAATTTAAGCCCGAGTTCCTCAACCGGGTAGATGAAGTTATTATCTTCCACCAGCTTACCCGAGATCAGGTGAAGCAGATAATCGATCTGCAGATAAACAATCTTAAGAAAAGGCTGTCTGACAAACATATAGACATAGAATTGAGCGATTCCGCTAAAGAGCTGTTGCTGCAGGAAGGCTATGACCCGGCTTATGGAGCACGGCCGATGAAAAGAACAATACAAAGAATGGTGCTTGATCCGCTGGCGGTCAAGGTGCTGGAAGGCGAGTTTAATGAAGGGGATACCGTTTTAGTCGATGCTGCTGAAGATCAAATCGTGTTTAAAGGCGGGCAAAAAACGCGCTAATAACTCCTGTACAGCACGGATGACAATAAGATTATTTGTCCCGGCGAATACCGGAGATGCCTCCCGTTCAACTATATTGAGGTCAGTCAACCGACAGGCGATAACATATTGCTCAAGCGTATAATGTTTCCTCTGGTACACAAATCTGATTCCCTGGCGACACATGATTTCATAATTGTCACCAGTTTATCAGAACCGGTTAAAATAATGTAAATAGGCAGGGACTATATTTGGATTTACTGGTCCTTATAACTTCTGGAACCGTGAACCAGTGAAACCGCCATGTCCTCGCAGATCTGTGTATAGCGTTCAACCGTATAGTTATTGCGGAAAGCCCATCCCTTTAAAACCCATGAATGGCTGATCATGTGTATATTATAGGCGGCTATATACGTATCACTCACATAAAAATCGCCTTTCCGACAACCCAATTCCAGAATTTCTTTGATAAGTGACACCACTTCCAGCTCGGCATCGGCTATCCTCTTAAGCTGTTCACCTTTAAGATATCGCGAGATCCTGTACCAGAAAGCGATAATATCCCGCAGCTCGTCCATCAGGCGTATCCTTTCCCGCACTGTTTTTCTCAACGCTTCCTCCGGTGTAATACTCCCCAGCTGAGAGCGAATGGTTTTAGCCAGCGTATTAATTTCGCCCGACAGTATTTCGCTGAAAATCCTGATGAAATCCTCTTTACATTTTATGTAGTAGTAGAGGGTGCCGATACCGATATGGCAGGCTTCGGCAATTTCCCTCGCAGTGGTCTGTGAGTAACCTTTCTTATTAAACAACCTCGCCGCAACTTTGGCGATCTGTCTGAGCCTTACCCGAGCATATCTGGTATTTCTATACATTCGGCCAAACCCGCATACGGTTTTAAATTTGCTCTATAAATTCAAATGCAATTTCGATCAGCCGTTTTATGATAAATACAGGATAAATTTTATTTCTTTAAAGTGTCCTGTATTATAATGCAATTTTCCGAACGTCTCAATAAATATGTAGCCAGAATGTGTAATACACTTTTTAGCTTGGATACACTACAGCTAAATTATTCCATCAGAATCGAGCTCTTTGAGAAAATCCTGTAGCTTTAAATATTTAAGATCGCGCTTTCGTAGCAGTTCGGCCTCGGTAAGTTCGCCGTAATCGTAAAAACCTCTACCCGATTTTACTCCCAGACGTCCTTCTTCCACCATCCGCTCGACTAAAGGATTATGACGACCATAGCTGTGAATGATGTCATTTACCACATCCAGGCCGGTAAAATCGAGGCCCTGAACGATTCCGGTGATCGGTATACGGACACCCAGTACACTTCTGGCTGCCATATCCAGCTCTTTCGGCGTTGCCCATCCATTCTGCAAAATCTCCCACATTGCGGATGTCATACCATTCTGAATCCTGTTTATCAAAAACGAGCGGATGAACCTCTTCAGGACCACCGTAGTCTTTCCCAACCGGTGCAACATCTTGACCGTAGATTCTATGGTTTCTGCAGAAGTTTCTTCTCCTGGAACAATCTCCACCAGCGGTATGATGTGCGGCGGAGCAAACCAGTGTGCAATTATCAGCCGCTCTGGCCTGACCACCTCTACAATGCTGAATACATCGATACCGGATGTATTACTGGCCAGTATAGCATCTTCCCGACAGCATTTACTCAGTTCTGAGAAAACCTGCTTTTTGACTTCAGGAATCTCACTGACTGCTTCAATTATATAACCAGCCCCTTCACACGCCTCCCGCAGATCGGTCATAAAGCTTATGCGGCTAACTATACCAGGTATTTCTCCAAATTCGATTTTACCGTATTCTGCCAGCGTCTCAAGGTTATACTGGATCAATATTCTGGCATGATTTAGCTTCGTTTCATCTAAATCAACGAGCCCTGTCGCGATGCCGCCTTGGGCAAATACCTGAGCAATTGAATGTCCCATAACCCCGGCACCCACCACAACCGCTCTGCCTATCTCTAACGCCATGTTTTTATTTACCCCGCTGATCTATATTACTATCGATCAGCCAAGAATTACCTTAACCGCAAAAACTGCAGAGGGAGATAGCCATCAGAAGGCATCTCCCTCCGAGTTAGCAACTATTAATTTTCAACCCGGCATTACGTGCGTTTACTTTCTCTCGTAATTGAGGTCGAAGGCGGTATCCTTCGACAGACTGCCGTAGCTGATGGTGGCTTTGCCCACCACGTTATAAACGCAGGGGCCTGCGGGCGCTGCATCCCATGCCTTATCCAGTGCTCCCTGTACAGCATCTATCGTGCCACGGGCCTTGGCGTAGGCACCTACCGCCGCTGCCATGTCGGCCGTGCCGGCCTTAATATCGTCAACTGTCGGGCCTCCCTTCAGAGTGGCATATATGCCCAGTGCGGGATAGTCCCACAGCGGCGGCTTCTTGCCGCCCAGCAGCTTCCATAGCGACGCTGCCATCACGTGGGCGGTCACATAGTCCTTGCCCTGACCGATGTAGATCTTCTGCACCGCCAGCGATGCCGAATAATCGATGATGCTGACGTTGGACAGGCCTACCGACCCCTCGGCAGGTATGATCACCCCGGGCACCAGCGTCTTCATGGCTATCTCGGTCTTGTTCACCAGTATCTTGTAGTCAAGTGAATCGAGCTTCACCGGGACGGAATTGGGATTCTTCACCGTCAGGAAAACGTTGGCGGCGATAACCTCCTCGCCGGCCCATTCGTTGGTTACATAGCCGAGCTGCACCTCACAGGGCTTCAGCTCTGACGGGGCTGCAGCCGCGCACCCCAGTACCCCCACCAGGACTCCAACCATCAAAATGCTGAAAACTAACTTCTTCAACTCTTCCTACCTCCTCGTTTATTTTATGCCCGCCTCAGCACGTAGCTGTGCCGGTGTCTTATATAGCTCAGGATGAGCAAATTGCTTCTGCAGTTCGCCCTCCTGTGTCTGCAACAGGATATATTTATCCGAAGCCTGCCCCTGTATCTGTGTATACGGGCAGTGGCTGCGCTTGGAAACCCACTCCAGCACATTATCCGGATTGGTAATCATGCCGGAATGGAACCATGGCTCTTTCTTCATATTCTGCCCCCAGAAACCGAACGGTCCGTAAACACCATCGATTGTGGTTGTTTCCAGCGCCGTGATGATCTTGCCTACATCATCGGTTCCACCTGCGGTCTCAATAGCCTTTTTCATTAGATAAATATCATTGTACGCGACCAGAACATGGAACTGAACCGGTATATTCTTGGACATGGCTTTTTTAACCGTAGGATTAAGTATCGGAGTTATTGGATTAACATCATCTTCCCAGAGCATAACGATGGCTCCGAGACTTTTACCGCCGGTCATGCCCCAGAACACATGGCTCTGACCTATTCCACCGGCCATAATCAGCGGTATATCTCTGGCTGACGAATCAGCCCACTGCTTGGTTAGAACTTCAACATCGGTAAACCAGCTGCTCAGCACGAAAATCGACTCCGCGCCCGATTTGGCAATGGCTTCAAGTGTCGGCAGCCACATGCCCGACCTGGCCTTAACCGGCGCCTCATAAACCACCTGAAGGCCCCACATATCTTCAGCATTTTTCTTCATCGGTGTAGTACCCAGCCTGGCATCACCCTCTCTGTAAACACGTGTCCACAGCAAATCTTCGTAAAGGATGGCGATCTTCTTGGCCTTTATCGTATCGCGCATCATTTTCATGTTGATACCGTAATACCAGGGATACTGGGCAAATTCAAAGTCCCTGAAGAAAAACTTGTAGCGGTCGTACTTGGTCAGGATCCCTTCAGTAACCTCGTAATCAGCGGCACCATTGGTAATTGAAACATGCGGATAGTCCTTGTACATATCGGCACCCTTCTCTTTGAGTGCCAGAGCTATCTCGCTCCTGCCTTCAGAGAAGCATGCCAGTGCTTTATTGCCCATAACCAGCCTCTGTGCTGCTGCTACTGACAGGCTGGTCTCCCCTTTGCTGTCCTCGATCACCAGCTTTAGCGGTCGACCCAGCACACCGCCGGAAGCATTGATCTCATCAATAGCCATTTGCTGGATATCCATGCATGGCTTGGTACCCGGGGACGCAACACTTCCCACATACCCGACAACAATGGGCCCCTTAGCCGCCTCGCCGGTTTGTGCCGATGGCGCACAGCCGATAATCAGTGCAAGCACCACCAGCACAGCTATAAATGGTAAAATGACATTTGTACGGAACATAAAACCTCCTTGTTTATTTTGTAATCCAACCAAAGGACTAAACCTTGGGTCGGTGGATCAACAACCCGCGTTTTCCAATATATTTCAATGAAAGATGTATAAAATTAAAACTTAAACCGACCAACCAGTAAAAGATGTTATACCTATAAGATTAAATTGTCAATATGCCCGGCAGTGGATGTTAAATATATACTATTGCATATGCGTTGAAATAATAGCTATTTTTTTGTATATTACCTGCACCCAAGAATGGCAAGTGTAGACTTCTGTACCTCAGTGATGTATTGTTCTGCCGAATAACGCTTCTTGAAATCCCACCTTTTAAGAACCCAGTTGATGCACAGGGCATGTATCTGGTAAGCGACCAGGTGGACATCTTTAACGTTAAACTCACCGCGGTCGCACCCGGCCTTTATAATATCCTCAAAAAATGTAACAGTCATGATTTCTTGCTCTGTAATCCTGCGCAGTCTATCCCTCGGCATATAACCGCATTCGCGATACCAGAATAAAAGCATATCCTGAAGTTCGTCCATGCCGAGGATTACTTCTTTTATCGCCCGGCAAATGGCAGTTGCGGCTGAAGTAAAGGGCAATTCGTCGAGGATCTTCCGATTATATCCGCCGAATGATTGTCGCAATCTTTCGATAAATAAGTCCAGAAAATCTTCTTTAGTGTTGATATAGTAATACAGTAATCCCTTACTGATTCCGGCCGCTTCTGCAATCTCTCTTGTAGTCGTATTGGAATAGCCTTTCTTATAAAAAAGGGCGGCCGCCTTCATAACCAGATCGTTCAATCTTTCATCTTTTCTGGGCGGCCTGCCCCTGTTTGCGGTCTTCTTATTTTTTTCGGCTTTCCTGTTTTTCCTCATTTAACTGCAAAACCTGTACTGCTGAAATTCTACCCTATCATTCCATCTCGTGTAAAAATATAACTCTACGCACCGTGCTTATAATCTCACGTATCATTCTTCCAGGCACCTTATACGGGGCTAAGGTCAGGCAACGATTACGTTGACCAGTCCAGCTTAACCCAGTAAGATAAGATAATGCCTCATACCGAAAACCAGGTCATCTTTACTTTTCGTTATGTAATGATTTACCATTTACAGCAATAACTTCTCACGTACAAAATATATCCTTAAAGAGGTGTTTTATGAGCGAACCATCGGCAGCAGCCAAAACCGCGCAGAAACGGGCCATTAACCGCCTCAAGAGCATGCACCAATTACGTAACCTGGTTGCTCAGGACTATCTGGAGACATTAAAAGCCAGCAATGAGGGCAAACCAACCGTGTGGGCAATGCTCAACTACTGGGAAGGCGACCTGCCCTTAAAGGCAATGGGGTTGAATATCGTCTATCCCGAGAATTACTCTACTTTGCTTGCCGCCAGTGGAGTGGCCGAACCGTTTCTGGATGCCGCTGATTCCGATGGGTTCCCCACACATATGTGTGGATATGGTAGAAGTACAATTGGATATTCCTACCGCATGATGAAACAGCTCAATGGCCAGATACCTCCGGAGGCACCGCTGGGCGGCATGGCCAGACCGACGCTTCTGCTGGGCTCGGGTATTATTTGCGATGCCCGCTTCAAATGGTTTCAGGCACTTGCAAGATATTTCGACGCTCCTGAATGGTGCCTGGAAATGCCGATGATGGGCACCGCCGAGGGAACTGAGCCGGACCTCGAGGAATATCAGGTCAGGTTCCTGGTTAGAGAGCTGAAGGATTTTATAGCCTTTCTGGAAAAGCTCCTTAAAAGGAAGATGGACTGGGCAAAACTGGAAGAGCTCACCGATCTGGCCATCCAAATACATGAGACTGTCTGGCAGATCGGTGAGCTGAGAAAAGCCATACCATGTCCCATGCATAGCATTGATTTCTGGAGTAGTATGCCCCCTTCGCTTTTTCTGGCCGGCGACATGAAGCTGGCGCTTAAATATTACCGGGACATGCTGGCCGAGGTGAAAGAGCGGGTTGACAATAAAATCGCCGGCATCAACTATCCCGAAAAATACCGGATAGTTTTTGCCGAGCTACCTCCCTGGCACAGCCTGAAATTCTTCGACAATCTGGCAGAAAGAGGATGGAACTTTGTCTATGAAAGCTACGGCTACCATGCACCCCGACCACCCGATCTCAGTAAAGTAACCGATCCTCTGGAAAAAATAGCCCGGCTGTCGCGCAACTTCGTTTTTGGTATTCATCCCTATGCTAAGGCCGAAGGGGTGGCCAATCCGATTGTCGAAACATATCTGTTAATTGCCAGAGGATGGAAGGCCGATGGTTTTTTCCTCCATCCGCTTATTTCATGCAGGGCGGCTAGCGCCGGCCTCAGGGCAGTCCAGGACCAGTTACAGAAGCGTCTGGACGTACCCTCGCTATGGGTAGAAGGTGACATCATCGATAAACGCGTCTTCAATCCGCAGGAAACTCTGGCCAGAGCTGAGGCTTTTGAACAAACCATGGATCATTATAAAAAGGTGAGAAAGGCCAAAGGACTCGACTGGTAAAAAGTATAAGAAGGGAGATCGAGATGGCTATTGCGATATCAAGAGGATTATCAGCCGCACGTCAAATATATAATGAAAGAGGTCTGCGGGTACGCGAACTGCGTAAAGGCGGTAAAAAGATCGTCGGTTATGTATGCATTTACCCACCGGTTGAAATGTTTACCGCTCTGGGGCTCGTGCCATTCCGCATTTTCGGCGATATGAACGAACCCATCACAGCCGCAGATCGTGTTTCAACCACAGTGGTTTGTCCTTTTCTGCGCAGTATAATAGACCTCGGGATCAAAGGAAGGTTCAATTTCCTTGACGGGATAGTCGGAGCCCATACCTGTGATATCGGAGCCAGCCTTATTATCCAGTGGCGTGATTATGTTGAGGACGCACCCTTTACACATCTCATCGATGTCCCTCATACTGATCATGCCGCTGCCGTCGATTATTTTGAGGGACAGCTCAATTCCTTCAAGCGCCATCTTGAAGAATTCGCAGAAGAACAGCTAACAGATGAAAAACTCAAAAATTCTATCGTACTGCATAATAGACAGCGGTCACTTGTCAGAGATTTATATGAACTTCGCAAGGAGGACCCGCCGTTACTGGATTCGGTGGAGAACCTTGAAGTTCTGGTAGCCATTTCCAGCCTTCCTGCTGATGAGGGCAATAAACTGCTTCAGGAAGTCATAGATGAGGTTAAAGATCGTAAAAGGAAGCCCCCCGTAAGGAAAGCTCGGTTAATGATATGGGGGCCGGTTTTCGACAACACTTCTCTGTACAGGTTAATAGAAAGCACCGATGCCCATGTTGTTGTAGACGATACCTGCGTGGGCACACGCGCATTCTGGGCAGATATAAAAACACCTTATAACATGCACAGCCTTGCACAGCATTATTTAGTGGATATCAAATGTCCACGAACCTACAGGCAGGCGGAGCCAGCTGAAACCCGCCGCGATTACCTCAGGGACCTCGAAAGCAGATTCGGCTATATAAAGAAGGCAATAACCGATTGGGGAGTCAACGGCGTTATCCTCCAGAGTGTTAAGTACTGCGACACTCATGGGTACGAAGTCCCTAACCTCAGGCATTACCTTGATACGCTGGGAATACCCAGCATTTATATTGAGCATGATTACAGCGAGCGATCACTGGCAACAATTAAAACGAGGGTGGAGGCTTTTGTGGAGACACTGGACTGAGTAAACCGAGTGGCTGCCATGAATAACCCCGTATCCCGCCTTTACTTTGCCGGCATTGACATCGGCTCAACTATGTCGAAGGCGGCCATAGTTGATTCTTATACCAGATTGCTCTGTTACGTGGTCGGACCTACCGGGGCAGAGCACCGCCGCCGTGCCAACAGGGTAATGGAAGATGTACTGGCAAAATCAGGCATCAGCCTTGACGAGGTCGCATACATCATCTCCACCGGATACGGCAGAGTAAACGTCCCTTTTGCTGATAAACAGATTACCGAGCTCACCTGCCATGCCAGGGGTGTTTCAGCACTCTTCCCCGAAGCCAGAACAGCAATTGATATCGGTGGCCAGGATGCTAAAGTGCTCAAGATTAAGAACGGTAAACTGGTGGATTTTCTGACCAACGATAAATGTGCGGCCGGTACGGGGCGCTTTCTGGAGGTAGCAGCCGAAACTCTGGGACTGGAGCTAAACGAAATGGGTCGCATATCGTTGCTGACCAGCACTCCTGTAAAGATAAACAGCATGTGTACCATATTCGCCCAGCAGGAAATCATTACCCGTCTATCAGAAGGTGAGCCCCTTCCCGACATACTTGCGGGCGTTTACATCGCCATTGCAACCCGTGTAGCAAAGCTGGCACACCAGTTAAAAGTGGAGGTGCCCGTTGTCTTTACCGGCGGTGTTGCCAAGAACGCGGGCATGGTAAAGGCGATGGAAACTGTACTGGGTATACCGCTGTTAATTCCACCCGAGCCACTTATCACCGGTTGCCTGGGTGCGGCAATACTGGCAAGAGACGAGGCCTTCAGACTCATCCAGCTTGGAGAATTCAAAGCCCGCAAAAAACAGCTCGGTGAAGCTTATATCGATTTCTCGGAGAATGCATTTTGAACAATTACTATCTCGGCATTGATATAGGGTCAGTGAGCAGTAAGGCTGTCGTCATTGACGATAAAGGAATCGTGGCATTATCCGTCATGCCGTCCGGCACTAACTATGCATCCACATCGGCTCTAATAAAAGATGTAGCTTTTAAAGCTGCCGGAATCATGGAGAATGAAATAACAGCCAGTGCCGCTACGGGCATCGGAGGTAGAAATGCCGGTTGCAACAGCTACCATGGCGTCATACTCTGCGATGCTAAAGGTGTGCATTACCTCTTCCCCGCTGTCAGAAGCATCATCGATATCGGCGGTCAGGGTAGCCAGCTAATTTCGATAGATGAAGACGGCAGGGTGATAAATTTCAATGTCTCCGAGATCTGCGCTACCGGAAGTGCACGTCTGCTTCAGGTCGTCGCCCGTATTCTGGGTATCAGTATTGAAGATATCGGACCCCTGTCCATGAAATCAACCAGACCTTCCAATTTCTCCACCTCCTGCACTGTTTTTCTCGAAACCGAGATCATCACGCGTATCTCTCAGGGAGATAAGGCAGAAGACATACTTGCGGGAATCCACCACTCCATTGCCGACAAGATCAGCGCCTTGTCGCGGGGCGTCGATTTGCAACCCGATATCGCTATCATCGGCGGTGGAGCACTCGACAGCGGCCTGATTAACACCATCGAGGAGAAGTTCGGCATTAAAGCACTTGTCCCAGATAATCCCCGCATCATAGCTGCACTGGGAGCAGCCCTCATCGCAAGAGATAGCCTCGATTAAAAAATAAACCCACCTAACTGAGTCCGGCCATTTGACACAATTAACATATTATTATAATATTTATTATGAGCATATGCTCATTATCCGAGTGCAAATATGCCAAGGCCGAGAAAATGCCGCAGGATATCGTATATGCCGGGCGTAAACTATTTCAAGCCGGCGGGTATACCTCTGCGCTTTTTAGAAGAGGTGAGGCTTACGCTGGAAGAGGCTGAAGCCATACGCCTGAAGGATATCGAAGATCTGGATCAGGTTGCCTGTTCAGAGCGTATGAACATATCAAGGCCTACATTTCAGCGTATACTCGATTCGGCGCGGAAGAAAATCGCGGAAGCGTTGCTCAACGGCAAAGCAATTAGAATTGAAGGAGGCAATTTTGAGATGACTCCACTGATATATATGTGCGAAAACGGTCATCAGTGGGAGGTGCCGCTGGAAAAGGCGACAACAGAACCGGTACAGGTTTGTCCCATTTGCGGCACCAGCGCAACCAGAACGCTTCAGATGAATATGATTAACTGGGGAAGGCACCGCCATGGATGGTGTAACAGGTAAGCAAACCAATATCGTGCCGGTCTATTTAACAGGCATGCAAAATTTTTATAAAGGAGGTGTAAAAAATGGTATTCGGAAGAGGAACAGGATTAGGACTGGGACGGGGAGGTGGCTGGGGAGGAGGGCGAGGATTCGGTTTCGGATTCAGGGGGGCTTCGGGGCCATGGCCTTATATCGGCCGAGGTAGAGGAGGATTACCCCGCTGCTGGTACCCCTATTACCCGGCTTATCTACCGTGGGATGCGGCTTACGGAGCACCTCTGACCAGCGCAACCAGCTTGGAAGCGCTACAAAATGCTGCTTCGGCCATCAGAGACCAGATATCCCGTATTGAAGCACGCATATCTGAAATCGAGCGAGAAAAAACAGCTTGAATTCTCTATTACACACAAGACTGTCTAAAAAATTCTAAAAGGAGGTGATAATATGCCAGGATTTGATGGTACCGGACCGAGAGGTCTTGGCCCCATGACGGGCGGAGGCCGTGGATTTTGCGCCGTGCCCCGAAGCAGGCTGAATGCTATCAATCGAGGCAGACGGGTTTTAGGAAGATACGGCCCCGGATATCCCTATCTATCAGCGGATGAAGAGCTTGAGCTGCTGAAAGGCGATTTGGATCTGCTGCAAAAAGAGCTCGAATCAATTGAGAGCAGGATAAAAAACATTGAAAAATAGCAACTTGAATAAATTTGCCAACCGGCAAGGAGGTTTTCGTTATGAAACTGGCAGTAACTGCTACCGGTGACAGGCTCGATTCTGAAGTCGATCCGAGATTCGGTATATGCAGGTTCATCGTATTTATTGATTCGGAAACCATGGATTTTAAAGCTGTAGCCAATGTTGCCGGTAGCGGGGGAGCAGGCATAGCAGCAGGACAGTTAGTTGCGGAGCATGGGGCCGAGGTTTTACTTACCGGCGACTGCGGCCCCAATGCATACCATGTCCTGAATTCTGCGGGGATCAAAGTAATAACCGGTGTTCATGGCAAAGTCAAAGATGCCGTTGAAGCATTTAAAACGGGAAAATACCGCGCCAGCGATCATCCGTCCGTACAGCCGCACCATGGCCAAAAATTAAGCTAACGATTGATATAAAAAAGGAGGAATAAAATGCCAAGAGGAGATATGTCAGGTCCGCCACAGGGTGCTGGAGGTGGCGGTGGAGGCAGAGGACGCAGAGGACGCCGAGGTCTCGGAGGCCGCGGCAGAATGGGAGGTAATCTCCCTGGGTCAGGGCCGGGCGGTGAATGTGTATGCCCTAATTGCGGCACTACTGTTCCCCACCATGCTGGAACACCATGCTATTCTATGAACTGTCCGAAATGCGGGACCAAGATGACAAGGGCATAAAATGATCATTGCAGTGGCCAGCGGCAAGGGTGGCACAGGCAAAACGCTGGTGGCTACCAGCCTTGCTCTATCCATCAAAAATAAGATGCAGGTACAGTTGCTCGACTGCGATGTCGAGGAACCGAACGATCACCTGTTTATCAAACCGACTATTACGTCTTCAGAGCCGGTATGCATACCTGTGCCCCGCGTAAATTATGACAGATGTACGTACTGCAGTGATTGTGCCAAGGTATGTGTCTATAAAGCCATCGCCGTTGTCCCCAACGGTATCCTCATTTTCGATCAGCTTTGCCACGGATGCGGTGCATGCAGCTACCTGTGTACACAGGCCGCCATTACCGAGAAGGACAGGGAGGTGGGTGTCATCGAATACGGATCTGCAGATGGGATGGAGTTTATCCAGGGTAAACTAAATGTGGGAGAGGCAATGCCCACGCCCGTTATACGCAGGGTTAAAAAGAAGATCAATCATGATAAGGTTGCTATTCTGGATGTAGCTCCCGGGACATCATGCCCGGTGGTTGAATCTATCAGAGACTCGGATTATTGCCTGCTGGTAACCGAGCCAACTCCATTTGGACTTTACGATCTGAAATTGGCCGTCGAAACGGTACGCAAGTTGAAAATTCCCTTCGGTGTGATCGTCAACCGCAATGCAGAGGGGGAGTCCTTAGTACATGAATATTGCCGCAGGGAAAGAATACCTGTGCTACTTGACATACCACTGGACCTCGAAATCGCCCGCCTTTATGCCCATGGTATCACCTTGGCTGAAGGAAAACCTCAATGGCAATCGTCCTTCACCGATGTATTTTCGAAAATCAGGAGTTCACTATATGAAAGAGCTCGTCATTCTAAGCGGTAAAGGGGGTACCGGGAAAACCACCATTGCAGGTTGTTTTGCCGCACTGGCAGAAAACAAGGTAATGGCCGACTGTGATGTTGATGCGGCAGATTTACACCTTATCCTGAGTCCGGAAAATAAACACATAGAGGAATTCTGGAGCGGTCAAACTGCCTGGATCGACGAAAATGAATGTCTGAAGTGCGTAATTTGCCGGCGGCACTGCCGTTTCGATGCCATCCACAATTTCAAAGTCGACCAACTCTCATGTGAAGGATGCGGCTTCTGTGCTCGTATATGCCCGGTCGATGCCATTACCATGCAGGATAACCTGGCGGGACAGTGGTATATTTCAGATACCAAATATGGTCCATTGGTTCATGCTCAGCTGGGGATCGCTCAGGAGAACTCCGGCAAGCTGGTAGCTCTGGTCAGACAGCAGGCCAGGAAAATAGCCGAAGAAAAGGGGCTCTCTTTTATCATTACCGATGGCCCGCCGGGAATCGGTTGCCCGGTTATATCCTCCCTTTCAGGTGCTGATATCGCCCTGCTGGTGACAGAGCCCACTCCATCCGGCTTTCACGATCTGGAGCGCGTTATAGATGTCTGCCGCCACTTCAATGTGCCCACCACCGTTTGCATCAATAAATACGATATTGACATGGAAAAATGTGCCCGGATCGAGAGATACTGTACGGTCAATGGAATAAATGTAGCCGGAAAAGTACCCTTTGATTCTGCCGTTAACCGGTCGGTCGCCTGCGGTGTGCCGTTGATAGAATACAGCAATGGTCCCGCCGCCGATGAAATCAAACGTGTATGGAATAATGTCGAAGTTCTTTTATCAACAAATTAAATTAATTATGGAGGGTTTATAATGCCTGTTTATGAATATGCCTGTGCCGATTGCGGCTATCGTTTCGAATACGCATATAAAATCGGAGATGTTCGAGAACTTAAATGTCCATCATGCGGCAGTAAATCTGTAAGCAAACTGATCTCAATACCCGGTCTGGTAAGATCATCCGGATTATCCCACGGTGGGCGAACATGCTGCGGACGAACCGAGCGCTGTGAGAAACCGCCCTGCTCATCGGATGGTCGATGCCACCGATAAAACCAGCATTTATATACGATTAAAAGCACGTTTAAACATCATGGAAAATGATAAGCTTATAAGCTCAATAGATACGGGCTCGATTTTCAATTCTAAAGCAGTCGAATACGATCGCTGGTATGATGAAGATGCAGGAAAAATAATCTTTAGCAGCGAAGTCAACGCATTTAGGGAAATTTTGCCACTTCTCCCAAAGCCGTGGCTGGAAATAGGGGTTGGAAGTGGTCGTTTTGCACATGCATTGGGCATCGAAACCGGACTGGACCCTTCAGAAAATATGTTAAAGATAGCACGGTCGCGCGGTATCATCACCATACAGGGCAAAATCGAAGAGCATATTTTACCGGCTGAAGGTTTTGGAACCGCTTTCCTTATCATGACACTATGTTTTACTGCTAATCCTTCGATTGTATTGCGTGAAATAAATAGAATATTAAAGCCAGGTGGTAAAATTGCGCTTGGCGAAGTACCCTGTGGAAGCACATGGGGTACCTATTATAAAAAAAAGAAAGAATCTGATAATCCATTTTATAAAAATGCTCAATTTTACACATTTTCTGAACTGAAGCATCTGTTAAAGGGTGCAGGATTTTCTATTGAGCTTACACTGTCGACGCTTTTCCAAAAACCGAGAGACGTAAGCAAGATCGAGATACCGTTAAATGGTTTTCAACATGATGCTGGTTTTGTGGTCATTTTGGCAAGAAAAATATCCGATATAGATAGCAGGTGTTAGCATGTCTATTATTTATGGTCCGGTTGCATCCTGGCGTCTGGGAAGATCGCTGGGCATCGACATGATATCAACTCCTTTAAAGACGTGCTCTTTCAACTGTGTATACTGCCAGCTGGGCGATACCAAAAACGGGCTGGCAGAACGGAAGAATTTTGTCTCGCTGGCAGATGTAAGAAACGAACTGGAATCGTTGCCATCAATCCAGGTAGACTTTGCCACATTTTCAGGTGTTGGTGAACCCACACTCGCTAAAAATATCGGAGACGCCATCTTACTGGTCAAACAAATATTACACATCCCAATAGCGGTATTGACTAATTCTTCGATGCTATGCCAACCCGAGGTCCGCGATGAACTGGCATGTGCCGACGTAATAGTCGCCAAGCTGGATGCACCGGATGACGAACTTTTTCAATTAATTAATCGACCCGTATATAATTCTTCAGTCCATACATTGATAAATGGAATTGAATCTTTCCGTAAAATATACAGAGGCAAGCTGGCAATTCAAACGATGTTTATCGAAGCCAACCGGGGAAAAGCCGGACTGCTGGCTGAGGTTATAAAACGACTCTCTCCAGATGAGGTCCAGATTAATACACCCCTGCGCCCGAGTCCGGTAATGCCACTTGATCGACCTGAACTTAAAAAAATAACCAAGCATTTTGACGATTTAAACCATGTAATCAATGTATACGATGCCATCAGACCATCCGTTGAATTTTTCAATCAACAGCAGACAGAGCGACGCAGACCGGAAACAAAAATCTATAAATATGATTCTTATAATATAAATATATGATATTAACAGAAGAATTTATTGTTTATTCCCACGGTCATCGTTATAATTCTACATGGCATGCTTCCAATATATGCATGTCCAAACACGGAATTATCGATATGAAGGTGGTGAATATGGATAATTTTAATCTGGAACCTAAATATACTTCCAACGAAGTGCCGGGCAGGTGCCTGAAATGCCTGGCGGAGAAGGAACTGAACAACTGTCTGTTTGGCCTGCTGGGTGAAAAAACCACTGATGAAGAACTGCACCAGCGCTATGAAGCACTTCTGGCATTATTGGAATCGCCCGATTTCGAAAAACTGCGCAGTCGGGCAGAAAAAATACTATCCGATGGAAAACAGGTTAAAATCAGGGTGAATTACGATAACGGCAATTTAAAATGCGAATTAATAAGCGAATAAATAAAATTGGATATGAAAGGAGATAGGATATGAAAATAGCAGTAGCCAGCGATAACGGGCTTAATGTAAGCCAGCATTTCGGGAGAGCAGAATACTATGTGGTCTTCGATGTCCAGAACGGCCAAATTACAGGAACGGAAAAACGCGAAAAGGCAGGGCACCGCCAGTTTTTCAGCCAGGAAGAAGGCCATGGTAAGGGGGGAGGACCCCACGGTTTCGATGCTTCAGCTCAGAGAAAGCATGCCAGCATGGCTGAAATCATCAAAGATTGCCAGGTGCTGATAGCAGGCGGCATGGGGCAGGGCGCGTACGAACACATGAAGAGCTATAATATCCAGCCTGTGGTCACAGACATCGTAAATGCAGAGGAGGCAGTTAAATTGTATATCGAGGGAAGACTGCCCAATCTGATGGACCGCGTACACTGAACCTATATTATGATGTTGCTATCAACGTACTGTTCAGTCCTCAAATAAGCAAATTTCAGGAGATGATGTTATGGCCTCTGTAGAACAGGTTAGAAACAGGCTTGAAGAGATCATTGTACCGCATGTAGTACGCAACCTCTTGCTCATGAATCTTGTTCGTGATATCAATCTTACAAATGGCGATGTTAAGATTGTGCTGGCTTCCGCCGCTCTGGATGAATATTCCCGGACATGGATCAGCGAAAGGATCAGGGAATCGATGTCAGGGCTACCCGAGGTTAAAAATGTCAATATAGAATATGTGGATGTGAAGCCGGTGGATCTTAATAAAATAGGCCATGTAATAGCTGTTATGAGTGGCAAAGGTGGCGTGGGTAAATCGCTGGTCAGCAGTCTGACGGCCATCGGGCTAAGAAGAAAGGGCTATGAGGTGGGTATTCTTGATGCCGATATCACGGGACCGAGCATACCCAGGATGTTCGGTATAACCGATCGCCCCGGTGGCAGCGACAGTGGTCTGCTACCGGTTACATCCAGATCCGGTATAGAACTGATGTCGATCAACTTGTTATTGCCCGACGAAGATGAAGCTGTAATCTGGCGAGGGCCGCTGATCGGCAAAGCCATCACCCAGTTCTGGGAAGATGTACTCTGGGGAACACTTGACTATCTTATCGTGGACCTGCCTCCTGGAACGGCAGACGCCCCTTTAACAGTCATGCAATCACTCCCCATATCGGGTGTAATAATCGTTTTTACACCCCAGGATCTTACAGCCATGATAGTTAGGAAGGCGGTAAAAATGGCGCAGCATATGGGTAAAAAAGTGGTCGGGGTAGTAGAAAATATGAGTTATCTATATGTTAAAGAACTTGATAAAAAAATCGAGATTTTCGGGAGGAGCAGATTGGAGGAAATGGCTGCCTCATCGCAGGCACCCGCGCTCGGTCAGATACCGGTTGACCCTGAACTTGCCGCCCTTTGCGATAAGGGGCATATCGAGCGCTACCAGGCCGATTTCATCGATCATATAGGTGAGGCGCTTTCACAGCAAAAATTCGATATGTAGATGGGGAGATTAAATGGATACCAAAATAAAGATTATTACACTGAGTGAGAACACGGGTAGCTACGGCTTTCTGGGAGAATGGGGTCTGAGCCTGCTTATCGAGGTTGACGGGAGGCAGATTTTGCTTGATACCGGCCTGGGTGTAGCAGCGGTCCATAATGCCGACCTGCTGAACATCAACCTTTATGAAATAGATACTATTGTGCTCAGTCATGGCCATGTAGATCATACAGGGGGATTACGCGAGATCCTGAAAAGAACGGGGCCAAAGCAAATCATCGCCCACCCCGGGATAAAATCTTCTAAATATATTACACGCAAGGCCGGGGAGTATCAGTACATAGGCATACCGTTTTCAGATGATGAGCTGGAGAGCTGCGGTGCCTTATTCGAATTCAGCACAGCACCGGCTGCTATTACAGAGCATGTAACCACCAGCGGGGAAATAGATATGCTTACGGATTACGAAACCATCGATGAAAATCTTTTCGTTAAACAGGACGGCTTCCTTAAACCCGATACGGTGCCCGATGACCTCGCATTGATAATCAATTGCGACTATGGCCTGGTGGTCATCTGCGGCTGTGCACATCGGGGTGTGATAAATACGATTAACCAGGCCATAAAGATAACCGGAAACGATAAAATACACGCCGTAGTCGGGGGCATCCACCTCATCCGCTCTGATGAAGAACGTATCGATAGAACCATATTCGAGCTTCAGGAAATGGGTGTACAGCATGTCTGTGTCTCTCACTGTACCGGATTCGCCGCATCTGCCCGCCTCGCCCAGGAATTTGGAAACCGATTTACGCTTAACAATGCCGGCACCCGGCTGGTATTCCCGGCTTAAATCTACATAAAATAAATAATTATCTAAAAGGAGATGAAAATATGTGGGATGTATCGAAATGCAATTTTTGCGGCGATTGCCTCACCAGATGTCTTTATGTAAACTACGACAAAGATAAGGCCGTGAGCAATATCAAGGCCTTAATCAAAGGAGAAAATGCGGAAATCCTGGGAAAATGTGTGACCTGCTGCGCATGCCGCGAATACTGTCCAACGGATGCCGATCCCTACGACCTCATCCTTCGGATGCAGGAAAAATACAACGCCTTCCCCATCAGCCAGCGGGATATGGACGGATTCAACCTCATAACGGCTGTACCCAACGAGGTAATCCCCGGCGATCCCGATAAGCCGGTGCTATCGCTGTGTGTGATGGAAAGATCGCTGCCAAAGGGTGCGATTGAAGGGCAGCTATTCAAAGGCTTGACCATAGTCAAGGGCGGAGACTATTTCTGCTATATAGGCTATGTCCACGCCGGCAAGGAAAGCCCGATCGAGAAAAATGCCCGCAAATTTATCGACAACATGGCATCATTCGGTAAGGAGATCATTTTCCTGCATGATGACTGTTATGCTATGGTCAATGCCAAGGTGAAGGACTACGGCATCAAAGTACCTTTCAAGTATATGCACATCCTGGAATATCTGCGCAATTATCTGAGAGATAACCGCAATAAGATAACCAGGCTTGGCAAAAAGGTAGCATACCAGAGACCCTGCGCTTCAAGATATACGCCGGAGAAAGATGTCTTCGTGGACGAAATATTCTCTCTGATCGGCGTGGAGCGGCCTCCCCGAAAATATGAAAGGGAAACAGCTTTATGCTGCACCGGTGCCTTCACACGTGTATTTCCGCAATTGGCTGCTGATATACAGGCCAAAAATATCGAGGATGCGATACATTGCGGTGCAGATGCTCTGATTACGCTCTGCCCCGTATGTGACCGTGTATTGAGGCGACCGACCGAAGAGCGCGGGCTACGCAAAATATATATAACCGATCTCTGTCGCATGGCACTGGGTGAAATACCCTTCCCAGCTTAATAATTAGACTCATATATTTATATAAAAGACCTCACAGCCTGCTTTATTGAACGCGCTGTTCCCGAGCAGGCCATGGAGGGGATAATTTACATCCTTGCCCGTGTTTGCTGGCTTGAAGTACAATTCAGTTGATTATCGATGTCCGCAGATAATAATCTTCAGCTTGCCCGCGTCAGCGCCAGGGGAGTCGTCCAGGGAGTCGGCTTCAGGCCTTTTGTATATGGACTGGCTGTTAAACACAATCTCAATGGCTGGGTCTGCAATACTTCCGAAGATGTTAAAATCGAGGTTGAAGGCAACAGAGAAGCTCTGAACCTGTTTATCTACGAGCTTGAGCATAATGCTCCGCCTATGGCGCGGATCGAGGAGATTTCAGCTACTTTCGACTCGCCATGCGGCTATCACGGATTCGAAATACGTTCGAGCGTAGCTCAGACCGGTAAATATCAGCTGGTATCACCCGATATCGCCACCTGCCAGCAGTGTCTGGAAGATATTTTCGACCCAAACAACAGGCGCTGGCACTACCCATTCACCAACTGCACCAACTGCGGACCGCGTTTTACCATTATCAGAGACATACCATATGATCGCCCTCTGACGACCATGGCGGCATTCAAAATGTGTCCTGACTGCCAGCGTGAGTACGAAAATCCGCTCGATCGTCGATTTCACGCACAGCCCAATGCCTGTCCGGCCTGCGGGCCGCAACTTGAGCTTACCGACAACCGGGGCAATCAAGTTAGCTGCAGCGATATAATAAAAGCCACGGCAGAGCTGTTGGACCGGGGCAAGATAATAGCCATTAAGGGACTTGGAGGGTTCCTGCTGGCATGCAATGCAAAGAACGCACAATCGGTGAAAACATTAAGACAAAGGAAGCGAAGACCGTCCAAGCCCTTTGCTATCATGGTAAAGGATATTTCCGAGGCAGCCGGCCATTGTTTCATAAACTACCCTGAAGAAGACCTGTTGCGGTCACCACAAAGCCCTATAGTACTGTTACGCTGGAAGCCGGAATCCGATATATGTCGGGAAGTGGCTCCTGCACTAAAACATCTGGGCGTAATGCTCCCTTACACGCCACTGCACCACCTGCTGATGAGGGAGGTCAGTTACCCTCTGGTGATGACCAGCGGCAATATCAGCGAAGAGCCTATTGCCGGAGAAAACGGCGAAGCAATTAGCAGGCTGGGGGAAATAGCAGATTTCTTCCTCCTGCATAACCGCGATATTTACTCAACTTACGATGACAGCGTCACTTCTGTAATTAATGGCAGACCATATATAATCCGCAGAGCAAGGGGGTATGCGCCATATCCTGTCCATCTAACATTCCAGACTCCACAGATACTGGCCTGCGGTGCAGAAGAGAAAAACACCTTCTGTCTGGCACGCGACAATCACGCCTTTGTCAGTCAGCATATCGGGGATCTGGAAAACCTTGAAACCATGGAGCATTACGAACGAACTATCGATCTGTACAGGCGTCTATTCCGCATTGAGCCGGAGATTATTGCACATGACCTCCATCCTGAATATTTATCCACCAAATATGCACTGGAACTGGCCGAAGCATCCGGTCTTAAAACCGCTGCCGTCCAGCATCACCATGCCCATATAGCATCCTGTCTGGCCGACAACCTCGAAACCGGGTCTGCAATCGGTGTGGCCTTCGACGGTACCGGTTATGGGACCGATTGCAACATCTGGGGAGGCGAGTTTTTAATCGCTGATTATACGGGCTTCAAACGGATGGGACAGCTCGAATACCTGCCTCTGCCCGGTGGCTCACTGGCCATCAAAAAACCTTATCGCACCGCCTTCGGCTATCTCGCTGCCCTGAATCTGCTTACATTTCCCTTTAACAAGTTGCCTTTTATCAACTCCATCGACCGTAACGAACAGCAGATTATAATTCAGCAGATAGAAAGCCGGATAAATACACCTGTGACCTCCAGTATGGGAAGGCTTTTCGATGCTGTCTCGGCCATCTGCGGAATCTGCGGCGTCATAAATTACGAAGCCCAGGCCGCCATTGAGCTGGAATCAAAGGCCTACGAAGCACCACAGGAAAACGGCATCTACCCTGTGGATATTGAAAACAGAAACGGATACCTTATTTTAAGATTATCCGGGCTTATTAAGGCGATAGCGGAAGACCTTCAAAATAATGTGAGTATCCCCCGAATCGCCATGAGATTTCATAACAGCCTTGCAAATGTGACCCGCGACGTCTGTCTGGAATTACGGCAGAAATCCGGCCTTGGCACGGTTGCACTCAGCGGCGGCTGTTTTCAAAACCGCCTGCTGCTGATAAAAATTCTGGAATCGTTGCAAAAGGCAGGGTTCAACGTCATCATACACAGACAGGTGCCCGCCAACGATGGCGGTATTTCGCTGGGCCAGGCTGTAATTGCAGCTTCTAGCAGTGGAACTTAAATTATCCCCCTCGCCATAAGTTCGTTGATCTTTTCCTCGCTATAGCCCAGCAGCTCGGAATATACCTCGCTATTATGTTCTCCCAGAAAAGGAGCTGGATTATACGGGTCACCTGGCGTCTGTGACATCTTAAATACTGTGCCGGGCATTTTAAGCGGCCCTGAAAGAAGCTGATCTACCTCTACTGTCATCTGTCGGTATTTCATGTGGGGATCGTTAACTATCTGCCCTGTATCAAGTATGGGAGCACAGGGCAATTCAGCCTTATCCAATATCTGCAGTATCTCAGCAACGGAATACCGTTTTACCCAATCGGCCACGATAGCATCCAGTTCTTCACGCCTGCTTAAGCGCACAACCATGGTACACTGTTCAGGATCAGAAATAAGATCCGACCTGCCGATTGTTTCCGCCAGTTTTTGCCACTGCCCAATAGTAACCGTGCAGATCACTACATAGCCATCTCTGGCCTGATAAACATTCCACGGAACTATACCAGGATGCATATTACCTATCCTGCCCGGTGATTTTCCTGTCAGGCCATATGCTGCCAGTGCCTCTACCGCGGTCAGAAGCCAGATGCTGTCCTGAAGAGAGATATCGATACTCTGTCCCCGGCCTGTTTTATGCCTGTTCTGCAAAGCTGCCAGAATGGCAATCACTGTATTGGTTCCCCCCACCAGATCGGCTATTGCAGGCCCGCACTTGGTGGGCGGTTTATCCGGAAAGCCGGTAACACTCATCAAACCTCCCATTGCCTGTGCCACCATATCAAAAGCCGGCCTGGATGCATATGGACCATCCTGACCGAAACCCGACAGCGACGCATAGATCAAACGGGGATTTAACCGGCTAATTTCCTCATAGCCCAGCCCCAGCCTTTTCATAACACCCGGGGTAAAGTTTTCCAGCAGAACATCACACTGTGATATAAGCCTGCACACGATTTCTCTGCCTTCTTCACTTCTCAGTTCAAGTGTTATGCTTTTTTTACCACGGTTCAGTATGGAAAACACATAACCTTCACCGGCTTCTGTGATGGGCGGTATGGTGCGACATGCGTCACCTGCCTCCCTGAATTCCACCTTTATAACCTCCGCCCCGAGTTCACGCAAAATCATCGAACAGAATGGACCAGCATACATACGGCTGAAGTCCAGAACACGGACTCCTTCTAAAGCCCCGGGCATAGTTCCTCCTCATAAAAATATATTTATTGATTGGTTAATCATTGAATAATCGGTCAATGAAATATTATCCATTTTTCATCACTTTCTTGCAAGTATTAAAACCAGCACGTTACTGTGACAGATTTGTCGGTTTTGAGTTAGAGAGACCCTGCAAAACATTATACCGCTATCCTGGTTAGAGATTTTAGTAGTTCGACCCAGGGACGTGATGCGTGTGGCCCATATATTGCTGG
>Ga0272448_1001623_pt1 | contig 29731 bp, 24 predicted proteins | sample YNPCB0191_FD_202220 | JGI IMG/M metagenome (GOLD analysis project Ga0272448, IMG submission 202220) | Hot spring sediment microbial communities from Yellowstone National Park, WY, United States - YNP-CB-019-1 | ecosystem: Environmental > Aquatic > Thermal springs > Hot (42-90C) > Sediment...
TGGTAAAGGCAGGAAGGCAGATCAGGGGCGCCGTCAGTCGGGCAGGGGTTCACGGGAATGATGAGGAGGTGAGACCATGAGGATGTGGGATTATCTTAGGCGATGGTGGTCGCTGGCCGCGTTCACACTGATTGAGTTGCTGGTCGTCGTGGCCATCATTGCCATTCTGGCCGCGTTGTTGTTGCCGGCGCTGGTGGCCGCCCGCGAACGCGCCCGCAGAAGCGTCTGCGCCAACAACCTGAACCAACTTGGCACCGCAATTGAGACCTATCTGGGCCTGTTCGGCGACTACTATCCTGGCAGTCACAGTTGGCTCATTACGGATTACGTCCCATACTATGGGCGTTTTACTGCCAGCCGCTCGGAGATGTACGTGGAGCGGGACCCGCTCACGGGCATGTACGATTACGTCTGGGTCCGCGATGCGGGGAACACCGTCGGCGACTATCACCTGGTGCGGTTTCACAATAATGTCGCCGACTACGCTTGCATCGGCCAGGGGTCTTGGGCGAGTCGGGGGTTCCGGCCCAGGGACACCACCTCACTCAAAGTGGCACCGTGGGGACTGGGACTGCTCATGACCACCGGCCTAGTGCCCGATGCCCGGAGTTTCTACTGTCCGAGTGCCTCTGACGTCGGGTTCCTGACACTTTACGACGGGACAGCCGGGACGAACTTCCGCCATCCTCGGCGCGCCTACGACGCTGTGAATGGTGGCTGTTATGAGGATGCTTCTATTCCCATCTATGCGGACACGCTGCGGGCGTGGCTTAATGCGGGTGGAACCTCGGCCGTGACTTTGACCCGCGGCAACTGGCCGAGAGACAGCCGTTATCGCGGTTTCTACGGCTACTCGGTGTTCAGTCAATACTCTTACCGCAACCAGCCAATATTCCAGCGCGGCGACTACGAGACCGAGAAAGATCCCTACCCGTTGCCATTCACCCAGCCGCAGGTTATGGCCAACAACTGGACCCCGCCATTCAAGACGCCACGACGGCTGATAGGACGGGCGCTGGCCTCGGACGTCTGGCACAAGGGCGCACAGGTTACCGTGCCTGGGTTTGGGAGCAAGGCGCACAGAGATGGTTACAACGTACTGTATGGCAATTATGCGGTGCGCTGGTATGGCGATCCGGAGCAACGTTTCATCTATTGGCCGGATTGCGCGGACGCAAGCACGGGCTTTTCGGGTATCTTTTCCTCCAAGGATTACAGCATTCAATACCGCAATTGGCTCGGACAGATCGTTTACAAGAAAACGCCCTTGATGTGGCACCTCCTTGACCGCGCCGGGGACATGGACACTGGGGTTGACATGTCCGTGATTCCATAGCGGGGAGCCGTGCGGGAGCCACGGGCCTGAGCAGCGAGATAAGGAAGAGGATTGCGTAGTCCGGGATAAAGGACCTCCCCACAGAGTGCTACCGAGCAGGTTCCCCCATAAGCGGCCGGTCAGGATTCTTACGGCTGCCGCTGCTGGCCGTCCGCAGGGGGTGAAGAGCTGTTACGCACACGCGTCTTGCCGCGGGAAACTCCTACAATGTCGGCCGGTGGGGCAGTTGGCCATCCCAGGGAGGAGACTCTTGCATCTTTGCAGTTGGCTCCAAGTGGCCACATGCGCGCTCGCGATCTGCGCGGGATGCAGTGCGACCAGTTCGAGTGCGAAGGAGGCGGAATTGCGCGACAGGATGCCGCGCCTGGAAGGCGCGCGGGAGTATTACGTGGCGCCGGATGGCAAGCCCGATGCGTCGGGCACGCGAGAAGCGCCCCTGGACCTTGTCACGGTCTTCACACGACCGGGCGTGGTGCAGCCGGGCGACATTGTCTGGGTCTGTGGCGGCAGGTATGTGGCCACTGGCGAGGAGCGCATCCTTTCCTGCCGGCTCAGCGGCACCCCGGGCAGGCCGGTCATCGTCCGCGCGCGACCCGGCGAACGCGCCACACTGGAGGCGCGGATAACTATTGAGGCAAGCCACCTCTGGCTCTGGGGGCTGGAGATAACCGGGCCGCTCAAATACGGCGTGGAAATCCGCCGCGGCGATGACATCAAACTCATAAACCTCGTCATCCACGACCTCATGATTCCCGGCCAGCAGCACATCTACGGCATCGCCGGCTGGGACGTCGGCAATGACCATGAATATTATGGCAATCTCCTGTATCGCTGCGGCACTACGGGCGCCGACCACGGCACCTATTCCCAAAACACCGCCGCACATACGGTCAAAAAGGTCTGCGACAACTTTGTCTTTGAGAACGGCGGCTATGGCCTGCACATCTGGGGCGAGCGCCCCGCCCTGAGCCGGCTGCACGTGGAGGGCAACATCTGCTTCTGCACGCGTAACGGCGCCAACATCCTCACTGGCGGCAGCAAGCCGATCAGCCACTTGATCCTCAGAAACAACTGCACCTATCAGGCGCGCGGCACGGGCAGATATCCGGCCTATGGCGTCAATGTCGGCTACACTGCGCAGGGCAACCATAACCTACTCATTGAGGGCAACTACTTCACCGGTGGCAGGTGCGCCATGAGAGTTGGGGGCATCCTGAGTGATGTGACCGTCCGCAGGAACACTTTCTGGTCGCCCGAGGAAGTGGTTGAGGCGACGTGGGCGCCACAGGCCACCAGGGAGAACGTGTGCTGGGACCTGAATACGTACATCGCCAATGGCAAATACAGCCTTGCGGCCTGGCGGCAACAAACCGGGTTTGATGAGAACTCACGCCTGGCAGAGGGCAGAGAAGGACGGCCGGCAGGACTGTATGTTTTTCGGCGCGTCAACCACTACGAGCCGGAGCGCGTTCATCTTGCCGTGTACAATTGGGATGGCCTTCCTGCGGTCCACCTAGACGTTTCGGACCTGGCGCCTCCGGGCACCAGATACCGGATTGTCAACGTCCTGGATTATTACGGCCGGCCCGTGGCCGAGGGCACAGTTACCGGCAAGGACATCGCCCTGCCGATGCAGGGCCACGATTACGAGCCCGAGTTCGGTGCTTACATCCTTTTCCGCGAGGGCGGGAACACAAACAAATAATGCCACTCGCATTGGTACCAAAGGGGGCTGCAAGGGGAGACGGTTGATAGCGCAGTCAAATAGGAAACGGCCAACGGGGACACGTCTGCATGAAGCCAAATTGTGGCGCAACATTGGCGCATGCCCACCGACCTGACGATGACTATGAAACCAGGCGACTGTTTTCGCCAACGAAGTGCGTATGCGAGTGTTTCAGGCCATCTCCCGTGACCGCGCCGGGCGTATCTGCCAGTCCGTCAAGTGGAATGCGGAGGTCAAGAACCACTCAGGCATTGTCCGGCGCATCCCGGCCTTCCCTGACCGGCGGGGCTCTGAGGTCTGTAGCCACAATGTCGCCGCCTTGTCTGCCGCGGGCATGCATCCGAAAAAGGTCCAGACGTTGGCGCGGCATACCACAATCACGCTCACACTTGACAGATATTCCCACATCACCTTGGAGTCACAGATTGACACGGTGTCGGCGCTGCCAGACCTCAGCGCCGACACCGAGACAGCGATGGTGAGAATGGGCACAAACGGCCAAAATCTGCTTGGCGTCTTGCTTGGCAGAAATCCGGCGAAAACCTGTGAGGGCGAGCGACAAAGGGACCGGAGAGGCAGGGGTGCAAAAAATGCAAAGAATCAGCCACCAGGCGCGACTTAACGCGTCCCAGCTTGGAGGCGGCACCCGGATTCGAACCGGGGAATAACGGATTTGCAATCCGTCGCCTTGAACCACTTGGCTATGCCGCCCACGTGCAGCTGACCGGTTGTGCCAACAGGCAATGAGAGCATTTTATCTCGCGCGGGCACGCGAAGTCAACGAAGCGAAGGGGGCACCTATCAGCCCTTCTTCTCCTGGACCTACCTGACACGCAAGAAAACGCGCCCTTCACCCAGTAAGACTTCATCAAGCGTGGCAGTGGCCTTGCCTTAAATATCCTGCGCGGGAAGTGGATTCCAAGTCCGCCGGTCGCGGCTGATCTCCAGCGCCCGGACTGGCAGGCCGATAACCACAGCGACATTGGCACAAAGTTCGTATGTATCCTCACCGGCGCGCCGAAGCGAAGGCAAAGCCCGTGAGTGTAAGTTCGTCGCCAGGGCCGAACTCATATATGCGCAGGGCGCTTTCTATGGGAAAATCACCAGCGTGTAGCGCTGCCGCTGGTCCTGCACCGTCAATGAGTGCGACGAAGACTGTCTGCATCCCATTTTGTTCGCTTCGCTCCTGGGCAAAGACGCAGTCAAACTGGTTGGAAAAGTTTCCCGGAGAGGGCATGTTGTAGTAAGTAGCACCGAGTATGCGTGCCCGCGCCGCGCCGAAGAGGTGGAGGCGCGTAAACTTCCGCGGCGCGTGCTGATCGTAACTTGCGCCCAGATTCATTGGCTCCGCAGCAGTGTGCATGAAATATTTCTGGCCGTTCCAGGTAAGTGGGATTTTATCGCGATTGAGCCGCCAGGTGGCTACGAAAAGCTCACAGCCATCGCCAGCCCACTTGCGCTCAGGCATAATGTCGAACTTGCGGAGGTAGAGTTTCTCAAAGTGGCGCTCTCCCTCCTGTGGCATACCGATGGGCTGGACGTTGGGGGTGTTGTGGGTGAGTTCATCGTTCTGGCCGCCGTCGGGTGCCATGACGCAACCATGGGCAAAGAGGTTCAGGTCAAGGGTATCGTTATGGGCGTGGCCCCAGCCAGCGCCGACGCGCACGGTGACGGCGCGGCGAAAGCGGAAGTCCTGATGCTCAACGCCAGACTCGAGCACGCCCGCCCAGGCGCTGAGGACGCGAGAGCGATTGGCAAACCACGGGTCCGGCTGTGTCGCGGCCGCCGCCTCAATGCGTGCCCACTCGGCGTCGTCCTCGCCCTTGCGGCCGAACACGTGTTTGAGCGCCCAGGCGCAGCGTGCGTCGCGACCCCACCGCCAGCCTAGTCGCATGGCCTGCTCGGCGGTGTCAAACCAGTGGCCGTGCGCCACCGTCGGGCCGGTGACGTCGCCAATCTGCATCGGGTAGAGGCTGGCAACGCGTCCTTCAATCGGCCAGAGAGAACTGGTGATGATTCTCGGATAGAGGCGGAAGTCAGTGAGGTCAGGCTCGCGCTCCCAGCACTGCTCTGGGAGACAAACGTGGTTCTGGATGGAGTGCCCTCATGAGCGTGTCCTCTATACCATGTCCAGACTCAGCCGTCGCCGCCGACGACGGTGCAGCCGCCACCAGTGCACGCTGAGGGCACCGGCCAACGCAACCAAACTCAAACCTGCGGCAACAAAGAAGTCAACCGGCACGAAATCCAGGCACACCGCGCCACTTCCTGCAGAGACCGGCACGGCAAGCAACCCGGTCCGACTCACAACAGGGCGGCCGGCCGTTCGCCAACCTGAGTGCCAGTTCTGATTGACAACGAGGAATTCGTCCTCAAGCGCGGCATATTCAATGATAAGACGATTGGGTGACACGAAGGAGAGGCGCGCTGTGCCATTGCCATTTTCCATCCAGGCTTCACCCCGATAGGCGGGGTTGGGAATAATCTGTCCGACCGCATTGACGAAGAAACGGGGAACAGCACGTTCGCCGAAGACCAGGGAACTGTACCAGTTGATGACACCAACGTTGGCGCACAGGGCTACATAATCATTGGCAAGAATAGTGCTGCCGATAGCGTTGCGCGGTTGGCCGGTGCGGAAAAGCTGAAAGAAATCCCGCGACTTAGGAAGCAATGGAAAAGGACGTGCCGAGTATTCACGCTGAACTCGCCAAGTCTCCGGCAACATTGTGACCGTCAAGGCAATGGCGAGCACAACATTACCAACTACTCCTTTGCGCAGGCGTCCCAACCAGGCAGCGAAAAACGCCACGCCCACCACCACAAAAATGGGCAAAAAACAGTTGAAATAGTGGTCGGGGCTGCCAAGAGCGCTGAATACAGGAAGGTGGTGTAGCCAGTCATAAAGGGGGATTGGCGACCTCCGTCCTGCCGCCAACAACAGGAAGATGAGGAAAAGAATGGCCCAACGGCGCATGCGGCCACGGGAAAGCACGACTCCAGCCATTGCCACCAATGCTGCAACCCATCCGACATAGATGATGTCTGCGGAGTCGTGGGTGGCCGGCGGGCCGGGTGTTACCAGTTGCTTGAGGAAGAAGGCCGCGGGCTTTTGCCGCGCCAGGGGGATATCGTATACCGTCAGGTGTTGCAACTCCTGAGCGCCGCTGCACCACATCAATCGTGCAATGGGCAAGACACGCACCGTGCTGAAGGCGATGGAGAGAGCGATAATGACCACAGCTACTCCCCACGGGCGAAGAAACAACGTCAGTTTTCGGCACCTCCGCCGACAACAGGAAGTGACTGCAAGTAATCCGAGGAAGAGCGCAAGTACCGGATACATCAGCGCACCATCCAGCGATACCCATGCCAACAACAGCGACGCGGCGATGAGATGTCGCCCGTAGCCGACGCGGGTTGCCCGGAAGAAAAGCGCGGCCAAGAGCGGCGCCCACTGAGCGTATAGGAGTGCCCATCCACCATCCATCATCCGGCCCGGAAACCACGCGGCAAAAGCCATGGCGAGCGCACCGAGCAAACTGGCAGCCAAGGACAGGTGCAGAACGCGCCGCAGCAGGTAAAACAGGCCAAGGACGCCGATAAGGTGGATTAGGAGCGCCTTGATTTTGATCCCTGCGACGTCGCCGAGGAAAATGGCCGGCCAGGAAAGGGGATTGAGCGCCGGCCATTCTGGATGAGCATACATCGGGAACCCACCCCCGAACCACGGGGACCAGAGCGGCAGTTGGCCAAAGTCACGGAGGGCGATGCGGACGAAGGCATGGTGTTTGGCATGGACGGTCCAGTCGTTTACCCACCGGCCATGCGTCAACCTTGCCAACGATTGTGCGTGCGCGATCAGAATCAGCAGAGTGAGGGAAAGGCCCACGAGGAGGTCATGTCGGCGGCGGGCAACAGACCTCGCCAGCACGCCGCGACCTACAAACACCAAAAGCAACCTCCTCAAACGTGTGATATAAATGCCACGTTGCACGCAAATATCGCTACCGGAGGAGCGTTACATAGCGCATCCGCAGGTCGTAGAGCGCTGTGTCCAGCAGGCGCTGTTCCTCTGGAGTCAGGTTGCCCTGGGTCTTTTCCTTCAGTATCTGCAAGAGGTCTATCGTGTATTTTGCCTCTTCAAGATTGATGCTGGTCTTCCCGCTGCCAGGGTCTGGCGCCACGCCAAGATGAATAAGACACTGGCCAGCCATCGCGCTGATAAGCATGTGAAACGAAGGCGGCGGCAAGGACTGGCGCCCCCCTTGGGCTTGCGAGCCGGCGCCCTGTGTCTGTGCCTCCGGGGGCACAGAATTGGATACGGGCTGTTTGTCTTCACTCACGGCTTGTTATCCTCTTTGCTCCTGAGACTTCAATGCCGCACCGACGAAAGCGGCGAAGAGCGGGTGAGCTGCGATCGGACGCGATTTGAACTCTGGATGAAATTGCACGGCGACAAACCAGGGATGGCCCTCCATTTCAATGATTTCCACCAACTGGCCATCCGGCGAAACGCCCGCGATGCGCAACCCGTGAGTTCGAAAACGCTCGCGGTAGGCGTTGTTGAACTCGTAGCGATGGCGGTGCCGCTCGGAGATGAGTTCCTGGCCATAGGCCTGACGGGAAAGCGTGCCCTCGCAGAGCATACACGGCTGGCTGCCCAGACGCATACTGCCCCCGAGGCCCTTGACGCGGCGTTGTTCCTCCAGGAGACAAACTACCGGGTGTGGGGTTTGCGGATCAAATTCAGTGCTGTTTGCGCCACGCAGGCCAGCCACGTTGCGGGCGAACTCAATGATCGCCACCTGCATGCCCAAACAGATGCCAAAGTAGGGGATGTGACGCTCGCGGGCGTAGCGCACCGCCTCGATCTTGCCCTCGCTGCCACGCAGGCCGAAACCACCCGGCACCAAGATGCCGGCCACCCCCTCCAACAGTGCCGCCGCGCCGCGCTTCTCAATGTCCTCCGACTCAATCGTGCGCACGCGCACGCGCGTCCGGTGAGCGATGCCTCCGTGCACCAGTGCTTCCCAGATGGATTCGTAGGAGGACTTGAGGTGCAGATACTTGCCAACGACAGCGATCTCAACCTCCCGTTGGGGATGATGGAGTGCCTCCAGCATTGCCTCCCAGGCACCCAAGTCAGCCGGCCTGGCTGGCAGACCGAGTTTCTCGGTAACGAGGTCATCCAGACCTTCGCGCTTGAGGACCACCGGGAGGTCGTAGATGCTGGCAGTTTCGTGGAGGTCAATCTCCTCAATCACGGCGCGCGGTTCAACGCTGCAGAAGAGCGCAATCTTCTCGCGGACGCTACGTTCCAGTGGACGCTCAGTGCGGCAGATGAGGACGTCGGGGATGATGCCCAGTTGCCGCAGTTGGGCGGCACTGTGCTGGGTGGGCTTGGTCTTGATCTCCTGGCTGGCGCGCAAATAAGGGATGAGTGTCAGGTGTATGTACAGGGTAGTGCCGCGCGGGCGCTCCCGGCCAAACTGCCGAATGGCCTCCAAGAAGGGGAGGCCTTCTATGTCGCCCACAGTGCCACCAATCTCGGTGATGAGCACGTCCACATCCTCACGGGCAAGGCGTGCTACACAGGCCTTAATCTCGTCGGTAATGTGGGGCACGACCTGGATGGTGCGGCCAAGGTATTTGCCTTCCCGCTCGCGGCTAATAACTCTGTAATAGATCTGACCCGCCGTGAAGTTACAATCCCGTGTGGTGCGGCGGCTGGTGAAACGCTCGTAATGGCCCAGGTCAAGGTCGGTCTCGGCACCATCATCCGTGACGAAGACTTCCCCATGCTGCAGCGGACTCATGGTGCCCGGATCCACGTTCAAATAGGGGTCGAACTTCTGCAGGGCCACGCGAAGGCCGTGTGCCTCCAGGAGTGTGCCGAGGGCGGCACAGGTCAATCCCTTGCCCAGCGAAGAAACAACACCGCCCGTGACGAAGATGTGTCTGGTCACAACTGGCCCCGCAATTGCTGTTCAACGGCGCGACAAAAGGCCGCAAAATCCTCCGGCGTGTCCACGCCTATGAGTCGGTAGGGCGTGATGCCTACCTTGATGTCGTAGCCGTAATAGAGCGCGCGGAGTTGCTCCAGTTTTTCGGTTTCCTCCAGCGCTGTACGTGGAAGACGCGCATATTCAAGGAGAAAATTGCGCCGGAAGCCGTAGATGCCGATGTGGTGCAGGGGGGGCACACAGCTCTCGGCCAGCGGCTGCCTTGCGCCGCGAACAAAAGGCACCATCGCGCGTGAGAAATAAAGAGCCCGGCCTTTTATGTCACACACTACCTTCACCACGTTCGGATCGGAGAACTCCTCTTCCGACTCAATCCTGCAGGCAAGCGTGGACATGGGACAGGCAGGGTCCTCTTCAAGGAGGCTCACGACCTGATCCACCATCTCAGGACGCAGTTGCGGTTCATCGGCTTGGCAGTTAACAATGATGTCGGTATCAAGGCAGGCAGCGACTTCGGCAACCCGGTCAGTGCCACAGGCGTGATCGGGAGAGGTCATGCGGGCTTCCAGCCCGGCCCCCTGCGCGATGGCGAGGATGCGCTCATCGTCAGTGGCGATGATGACACGCTCTATCCGCTGTGCGCGGCGGGCAGCGGCGCCTACATACTCAACGAGACATTTGCCAGCGGGATCACGCAAGATCAGTTTGCCGGGCAGGCGCGTGGAAGCATACCGTGCAGGAATGATGGCGACCGCCTTCACCGCCTTGGGTCTCCTAAACTCTTCCAGCACAAAACGCGCTTGCCAGGCGGCGCGCATCCTATTTGTGGCAGCCGCCGCACACAGCCAGCACTACTCTGCGCGCCAGAAAACTTCCTCGGGCGGACTTGTCCACGCGAGAAACCGCTGACTATACCGTCCGGAATGAGACAATGCTCAGCAACGATAGGAATTGTAAGTGACGACGTATCCCGATTGCAAGCCGGTGAATGAGCACGTTCAGCCGAATCTACTTGTCGCGAATTGTTAGGGAACATGCCCGCGTCCCACTGACACATTCGCAGCCACAGCTGATCCTCATCGCGGGCGAGTTTGTCGGCCGGCCAGAAGGCGCTCAATGCGCGGGCATAGTTCGGCGGGCGTGAGGGGTTTCTCCAAGACGTTATTAACGTTCAGCGACATGGCATACTGCTTGTCGCGGCCGCGCAATTTGCGTGTGGTGAAGATAACCGGCGTCTGCCAACAGTCGGCGTTACGCGGATTCATCGGGTCACGAATGGCCTGCACCACCTGGAAACCGCTGAGTTTGGGCAGGCGGATGTCAGCGACGATGAGGTCAGGGTGCTGCTCGCGTGCCAGCCGTACGGTCTCCTCACCGTCGGTAGCCTCAATAACACGGTAGCCATGAGACTCCAGGATTTCCCGCGCCGCGGCGCGGTCTGGGTCCATCTCGTCGGCAAGGAGGATGAGGCCCTTTGGGGGTTCCTCCAGTTTGGTCTCGTCCCCATCGCCCTCACTCTCAGGGACACTAACAGCAGGCACACGCAAGAGCCGAGCACAGTGCGGACAACGTGCCTTGCGACCCGTGCTTCCATCCGGCGTCTTGAGAAGAGCACCACACAGGCAACGGAAGCGAATCGGCATCTTCTGCCCCCTCCGCGTCGCCACCCAGCAGCCTGCTTACCCCCACCCCTCCACCCTGCCTAGTAATAAGCATTTTACCACACGAACGGATGCTTGCAAGTGAAATCCGTGCGTGAGACAGCTGCTTAGCCTCCCGCCGGGCGGACGACAACACGCGTAAGGGCCGCGTTTCCCGCCGCATCCAGTGCGCGGATAACAACTGAATGTTCCCTGCCGTGCAGGGGTGGCGTGATAATGTTGAACTCCTCGGCATTTGAGTCAAGGACGCCGTCGGCGGCTTGAGCAGCGAACCACTCCTCACCATCCAGGGCAAACTCGATGCGGGCTATGCGTGTCATGGCATCCTCAACCCGGCCACGGACGCGGCAACGCCGCAGAGGGTCCCACTCATGGCGGAGGCCAGTGAACACCGGCGGGGTATTGTCCACCACCATTGGCTTGCTCTCCGCTTCCGTCCAGAAGGCCTCCTCAATGGCGTTGGACGGCAAGTCAGTAACGCGCAAAAGCAGGCGGTAACGGCCATCTGGAACAGCCTCCGTTTTCCATTCAAATCGCGTGTCCTTGAGTTTTTCTGCCACCTTCTTCCACACCGTCTCCTCATCACTGCGGGCGTAGAGGTCATACCGGAGAGTATCTCCATTCGGGTCTTCCGCCTGCCAGGAAAGCTGGAGACGTCCGCGCACGACCTGAGACTCTGCCCCTGACGTAGTGCTCTGCGCCTTGGCCGGAGGGCGGCCTTCCGCCCCGGCTTCAGTTCTCGAACCGCTGACACCGGCACTACCAACATCAAAGCGCTTTATCCGTGGCGGCAGGTTGCGTGGCTGGTAGGTTATGTGAACGGCTTCCAGCACTGGGGTAACCTCGTTCTTCGTGGTAGTCATCTGCACTTTATACTGCAAACAGCGAGCTGCCGGGCTGGTGATATGTCCTCCGTCGCCAAGGCCGGTCTTGTCGGTCTGCACAAGCTGCCAGGCGCTCCATGTGTCGTCCGGCTCTGCAGTATTACCGCTGCGCGTCTGCACCGTCAGGCTGGTGCCCTCGGGAACAGTGGCAGTCCAACGAATTTGCCCCCAGCGACACTGACTGCGCCCATCAAGAACATGCGACAGGTATTCACCCTTCTCCGCAAGACGCGGGAGAATCCGCACGAGGCTGGCGCCATTGGCGGTGCCAAGCATCAGGCCACGCTTAGGCGTAACCGCGAGGCTGATTAGCTCACGCTCCGGACGGCTAACCGCTGCCTGGATGCCGTCTCGGTCCACAATAAATAGCCAACCGCGGCTGCCGCTGCCGACGTACACACGCTTGTCGTGCCATGCAAGGCTGTAGAAGGACATGCCGCTGATGCCGAAAAGTGTCTCCACCAAACCGGTGCCCGGATCAAGCCGGTAAACAACGTTTTCCCGCGCTGGCGGCGGCGCACCCGGCACCGTACCTGGTTGTGCCGGTGGGGCTGAGCCTGGCACTCCTGTGGGCGGTTCTTCGCCCGCTCTGGGTGTCTGGCCAGAAATGGCGGGCTCCGGAGGTGCAGGCGGCGGCATGGCTGAGGCCGTTGCCGCGTAGACTCGCTCACCGTCGTCAAGAGCCAGGGCGTGGATTTCTGGCTGCGAAGCCTCAAAGAGAGTCGTCACACGATCTCCCTGTTCTACGCGATATATAGCTCCTTTCTGGCCGGCGGTGCCCGCGTAGAGTAATCCTTTCCGGTCAAAGGCCAGGCAGAGCACGTGTCGGGCGGGAGGCTTGTAACGCCAGACCTCACGGCCATCCTGATCCAAACGCATGATAGCCGCATCTTTGCCAGTGGCCGCCCATAGATGCCCCTGGGCATCAAAACACAAGGCCCAGACATAGGCTGCCCCAGTCTCATAGAAGATGCTGGGGAGCCCATCAGCATCTATCCGCAGGATCTGCCCCTGTGGCGCAGTGCCCGCGTAAAGGCGATCCTTTGCGTCCACCGCTAGACTGAGGACGTGCATCGCTGAAGAACGATGATATTCGCTCATCTGACCATCCGGTTGTAAGCGATAGATAATGCCACGGTTACCGGTGCCGATGTAGAGGTTGCCCTTGGAGTCTTCAACAATCGCCCAGATGCATGCCTCCTTCAGTCGGGTGATGCACTCGCTCGCAGGAGCCAGACGCAAGGAACCTTCGCCACCCATTGCCAAGTCAAAGGTCTTGCCCTTGTCAAAATCCTCAAGGGTCGCGTCCACACGGGTTTCCACAGAAACTGCGTTAGCACGGCAGGCAAGTAACGAGACCAGAATGAGGCAAACAGCAGTCCGCCAGCGAGGTGACCTGGCTGGTGCATTGGTGTACTTGGGGACACTCAGGGCAACCAGTGGCACTTGTTGCATGATCCTATTCCTTCGTCGTGAAAATAGTTAGGGCCGTTGCGCCCATAACCACCCAGTCGCTGTGCAGACGCTCTACAAGGGCGCCACGCATCGGTTCTGCCCCCGTCTCGTTGGGCTCACCGAGGACAGTAAGCAAGGAACCGGGCAGGTCCGGCAGGCGCGTACCGCGAAAGGTCACGCCCTGTTCAGGCACCGGCACGTGGACGAAGACATCAGTGTTGCGCGGTAGTTCCTCAATCCAGCGCAGGATCTCCTCCAGCGTGCGCGGGCGGTAGGCACCAGGAGCACTCTCCATGCGAAGCCGCAGGCTAGTCGGCGCATCGCAGACTACCACCGGCATCCGCAGCCCGCCGGGCACCGTCGGGGGAATGTTGAGCGTCACCCGCTTTTCAACCACCTCGCCGGTCTCGTAAGGCATCAACCGCACCGTGACCGTCACACTTTGCCCGGGAACAACCAAGCGCGTTGAGAGTTGCATTTCCTGGATGACAGCCGTTCTGCGTCCATGTTCCAAGTCCAGTACGACACGCACGCGCTCAATCTGCAGGGGCGCGAAGGGGTTCCGGGTTATGAAGTGGAGCAACTCGCCATATTGAAGCAGCAACTGCGTCAAGTGCCCGTCGTCAAAGAAGCAATTCTCCAAGACAAATGGCTTGTCACGGCCGGCAATCCAAGTTTCAAAGCGCAGGTCCGCCATCGTTTGTCCAACAACGCGCTCGGTACGTGCATAGGATGCAGCTACAGCCCAGCCAGCCAAGAGGGGGGTCAATTCGCGGTGGCTGGCCAGTTCGTATTTGTAGGTATGCGTCTTGCGGGTGGTGGCACTGCGGACACTCACCTCGCAGGGAACGGTGCGGCAGGCAACCCCGAGACGACCACCCACCGCGTACCTGCGGTCGAATTCCACCGTGCCAATCACCCCAGTCGCACCGGCGAGTTTGAAGGAAAAATCCTGGCTCGGCATGATGGCGTGCACATAGGCGCTAGTCATCGGCATGGCCACGTCACCGGCGTTCACAAAGGGATGCCCAAAGGCAAGAATGCGGTTTCCGTCGCGGTACGTCACCGTTCCTATGGCGACAGCGCTCATGTCCCCCCCAATAAGTTGCACACCCACCGCCGCGCCCGGACGAAGATCGCGCACCGAAGCAGTGGTGTCACTCACGGTGCCGGCCTGTACTGGAACCATTCCACAACGCGCCAGCCATGGGTGTAACTTTGCCATCAGGGTGTCGTCCCAGCATGACACCATGACCGGTGTGAGTATGGGTCGCAAGTTGGCCCCTTCCGAAACGAGTGAGAATAATTCATGCCTACGCAGTTGCTCGCGCACCTTCTGCGGCAGCAGGAGCATTGACAAATCTTCCGTCGTCCGTGCCGGCAGCATTGTTTCCCAATTCGCCTCTGCCACAGCCCCATCGCTTTTGGTGGGCGTCAGCATCCCCAGCATGTCCTCAATGGGTGTCAGCCCGCACAAGCCTTCCTTGGCGAACCGCCAGCCGAAGGAAACGGCACCAAGCAACCTGCCCTGAACGTAGACGGGGCTGCCGCTCATGCCGGAAATCACGCCTCCTTGACGCAAATTGGGTGTGTCAACCCTAGCAAGGATAACGCTGCCACGGGGCATCACGTCCCTCAGGACGCCGAGTATCTCAACATCAAATTGCTCTACCTTCGTCCCGCGAAAAACAGAACGACCCTTGCCGCGCATGCCCTTGGCAACTTCTTCAAGCGGCATCACCGATGTTTCGGCAGCCCCCATGCCTAAGAAGAGGAAATAGAGGAAAAACGGCAAATAGAGGACAGACTTGACCACTGGACTCCCTTCGTGGTGGGCTTTGTAGAGGCCAGCCAGTGCTTTCGCCTTCCTTTGATAACATCCGCGTACGCTGCTGTCAAGGCACACAGCCACGCCACGGGATGAGCTTATCTAGAGTTGGCACGCCATGGGCGTCCCTTTAGCGTGCCACGGGCTCTTCCTACGACAACACCTGACAGCTATTACTCTTTGTCCGCACGGGTGTTCAAAGCGTCTTTCAAATGACCCCACTGGCCGAACTGGTGCAGACTTGCGCCTGCTGCTTTAGCCAACGCCTGGAAGACAGTGTCCTCCGCCAGCACCTCGCCCAGGCGGTAGCACTCCAATCGTATCCCGCGCTTCGCTATTTCGGAGCCAAGAACGGCTGGCTCAAGTTCCTTTTCCCTGGCAAGCGAGTCGGTTACTATGAGCAGGCGCCGCCTCGCCTGGGGGAACGTAACCAGGGCCTCCAACGCCTCTCTGATGCCTACCACCAGACTGGGTGTATAGGTAATGCCCACGGCGGCAAGCTCAGCAGCCGCTGGGGGCGACTTCTCGTAAAGCAGCAGTTGGCTGCCGAGTGGAGCGCCTAAAAACCCGGCAGGCAATCGCATTCGCTGCCACGCGGACTGAATGTCGCCACATTGCACAAAGACAACTCCTCGAGTCCACAGACTCTTCGGCCCAGTGAGGCGAACGGCCACCGCATCGTACGGCCGCTGTGTCTTCTGATAATGCAAGAGAACCCCTGTTACGGCATCCATCCGCTGCATCCAGGAGGTATCCTCAGTCGCTCCACCGGCCAAAATGAGAATCACCTCCTCTGGTGGAAGCGTCGGTCGTCCTGCTCGAAGCCAGGCAGCATACCAAGTAGAAGCCGTTGCCTGCGCAGCGAGGATCATGCGCCGGCGGGCGATTTCTCCGCATCCATGGTACAAGTGAAGAAAATACTCCTCACTGTCCAGCGGCGCGCGAGTGCGCGCTTCCGTATCTGCTTTCAGACAGGCGGGCACAAGCGCCAGAGATTCAGCGAGAATCTTCAGGGATGCGGCAAAGATATCTTCAGCAAACTCAGTGGGCGTTACAGGCACGAGCGGACCCGCAAGATAGCGCTCTACCAGTTCAATGTCAAAGCGCCCATGAATGCCGCGGTTGCCCGTCAGCTGTCCGTCGTAGTTCTTTGTGGCGTGGAAGGGGACGTGCGCGTCTGCAATGTAGTGGCTCAGAGCAGGCGCCACGCGGCGAACTTCCGCCCAATCACGACGGCGAAACGCTTCGGTGAGTTTCTCGGCAAACTCAGTGATGCGCCAAGGCAGCACGCCCACCTGGTCGAGTCGTTCGCGGCCCAGGCGAGCATATGCCTCCGGCAACGAGCGGGGGAGTCCGTCCAGTTCCTCTTTGCTGAGGAGGTCCATGTCAAAATAGTGACGGTTGCGCTCCGCCGCGTCCTGTTCACGCCAGAGGTCAGGTTCGTCGGCGTGCTGTGCCAGATGTTCGCGACAGGTAAGGAAAAAGGGACGCATCTCAGCGGGCAGGGCCTGCACTGCGCTGCGCAGGATGACCATGTGGCCAGTTCGCCCCCAACCAAGAGCTGGTCCACCTGCCATGAACAGCGCAAAGACGGCCAGTAGACCCAGCCGACGCATTTGGTGCATTGGTGGTCCCTTTCGGGAACTAGGACACCGGCGAAATGCGTACACCCCGCATCCACTTTTATGATTATACTCTTTTCATCCTAGGGGGCACAAAGCAGGTTAATAGTTGTTTCTATGAGGCCGGAGAGCATATGCGAGAGAAAAAAAAGCCGGTGCAGCACAGACTGCGCTACCACGACTCACACTTCATGCCAAAACTGTCAGCGACGGCCTTGCAGGTCAATTTGCCGGCGTAAAGGTTGATGCCTCGGCGGATGGCCACATTATCTTCTGCTGCACCCTCCAGGCCCTTGTTGGCGATTTCCAGGACGTAGGGCAACGTGGCGTTGGTGAGCGCAAAGGTGGAAGTGCGCCCAACTGCTCCCGGCATATTGGTAACGCAGTAGTGCAGCACGCCGTACTTCTTGAAGGTCGGGCGGCTGTGCGTGGTGGGGTGGCTGGTCTCCACACAACCGCCCTGGTCAATAGAAACGTCCACAATGACAGAGCCAGGGCGCATGGCCCGCACGACATCGCGACTCACCAGCACGGGAGCACGCGCTCCAACTATAAGTACTGCCCCGATGAGCAGGTCGGCTCTGGCTGCATATTGCCGAATGGTCATCGGACTAGACTTGATCATAACCACATTGGCCGGCATGATGTCCGCCAGGTAACGCATGCGCTCATCGCTGACCTCCAGAATTGTCACCAGCGCGCCAAGGCCAGCAGCCACTTTGGCGGCGTTAGTGCCGACCACGCCCCCACCGATGATGACTACCTCGCCGGGGTGAACACCGGGAACACCACCCAGGAGGATACCACGGCCTTCCATCGGGCGCTCCAGATACTTCGCGCCTTCCTGTACTGACATGCGGCCTGCCACTTCGCTCATTGGCGTCAGCAGCGGATGAGTACCGGCATCAGTACGGATGGTCTCATAGGCCACCGCGCGCACCTTGCGGCGCTTCAAAGCCAACGTCAACTGCCGCGATGCTGCCAAGTGCAGATATGTGAAGAGGATCTGGCGTTCGCGCAGCAACGAATACTCCTGTGGCAGCGGCTCTTTTACCTTCAGAATCATGTCAGCACGGGCGTAGATTTCGCGCGGGCTGGCCACAATCATTGCGCCCTGCTGACGGTACTCGGCATCAGATAGACCGCTTCCCTCTCCTGCTCCTCTCTGGACGAGGACCTGATGCCCGTGCGCGCGTATCTGTTCAACGCCCGAGGGGGTTATCGCCACACGATACTCATCAGGCTTGATTTCCTTAGGCACCCCAATAATCATCAAATTTCTTCCATTATGCTTTACCCTGTCACGAGAGCGCAACACCTTCTTCGCTCCGCTCTATCGCCCGCGCTTTGAGCGACGGCAGGATAGCATTTTCTGATACAGATCTTCAAGTGCGCGCACAGTTGCGGCGATTCCGAACTGCTCGCGCACGCGTCGCATTCCCTGCTGGCCAAGCCGGATTGCCAGCGAAGTATCCTGCAGCAGGCGAGCAATGGCCGCGCCCAGCGCACGCCAGTCGCCAGGCCCCACGAGCAGCCCCGTCTCTCCCTCAATGACAAGTTCCGGCAAACCGCCTGCCCGTGTGCCGACCACTGGCCTGCCCAATGCCATTGCCTCCAAAGCGACGCGACCAAAAGGCTCCGCCGCCGATGGAACGACAACCACGTCGCTTGCTCCAAGAATTGCGGGCAGATCCGCCCGGTATCCGAGAAAAACGAGCCATTGAGCCGCCCCAAGTTCGCGCGCCAGCCGCTCCAGTCGGGCGCGGTAGGCTGCCTCTTCCCGAAAGATATCTGCCCCCACAATCAGGCCACGCCCCTCAGGAACCATCTTCTGCGCTACACTCATTGCTCGGATGAAATCCTCATGGCGCTTCCATGGGACCATCTGAGCCGCCATCGTCACCAGCCGCGTGGAGGCCTCCCGCGCGAATGGGTTTTCTTTCGCCCGCGCTGCATACGTCTCCGCGTCAATGCCGTTGTAAATGACGCTAACTTTGTGTGGCTCGACCGCCTGCGCGTACAAATGCGCCGCGACCGCTCGCGAGATTGCGACGATACTATCAGCATGACGTGACAGGTATCGCCCGAGACCGCGTAGCGGCGTCAGGTCGCGCACATGCCAGATGGCCGGCACGCGACAGCGCCGCGCCGCCACCCCTGCAGCTAGGTGCGCCTGGGTAGAATTGGAATGCACCAGTGCAATCCGTTCAGCATCGATGATATGACGCAGTCGCACGATAGCCCGCACCCATCGGACCCCATAGTTGAGTTTGCCCATAGCACTGGCGCTGCGCCGATAACGCAGTTGGGGGATCCGTCGCTGGGCGATGCCCAGCGCATGAACTCGCTCTGCCAACGGCCCAGCAGGACAGGCCACTGTGGGGATTATCCGGTTGCGGTCAAGCGCTGCAAGGACTTCCAACAAACTTTCCTCCGCACCACTCACTTGACCGACATGATTGATGTAGAGGATGCGGATGGGCTGCGCCGTGCCTTCCTGTCCCATGGTACCGCCTCGGCAATCACAGCCAACAGAGGATGCACACCGATCCATCGGCCCGCGCCTCACATCCACAACATGCGTATCGCGATGATGAGCAGCACTAACCCGCCGAAGATTTCCGCCACGCGTCCGAAGCCCCGCGACAAGACACGACCAAAGTGATAGCCAACATAGGTCATGGCAAAGGCAACCATTGCAATTATGGCACAGGGAATAGCGATGTCTGCGCTACGGATGCCCATTACTAGGCCCACACCCAAAGCATCTATGCTCGTGGCAACAGAGAGAAGCAACAACGTCCGCCCGCGGGTCGGGTCCTCCTGGCGATGTTCCCGGTGCCCACGACAGGCCTCGTAAATCATCTTGGCGGCCACGGCGGTCAGGATGCTGAAGGCAATCCAGTGATCCCATGCGGAGATCAGGGACACCACATTCGCGCCGAGCACCCAGCCAATGACCGGCATACACCCCTGAAAGAGACCAAAACTGCCCGCGAGGCGCAGTTCCTGTCCCGGACGGTGTTCCCTGGCTGTGCCGATGCCCAGCGCCACGCTGAACGTGTCACAGCCCAGGCCGATCGCAACCAGAATCATGTCTAGAAAATGCATGGGCGAGGTGAATTATAGCAAGAGGGCGAATAATTGCAGAATGATTACAGACTCCTCGCCACACACTGATGCTGAAGCGATAAGACGTCGCTGCGCGCGTGGAGCGTGGGCGGTTCGTCCGTAATACCTCGATCATCGCCAGGCTGACATCGCAATGGAATTGGCACGGCTAGTAACCCTGATTCTCGCGCTCGCGGGCCGCGGTCTTGTGTTCAAGTGCGATGCCGGCTATCTGCCACAAAGGATGTCTTCCACGAATTCCATCGGCAAGGCATGGCCAACCAAAGGTTGAGAACCATCGCTCTGTGCCTGCTGCCAAGTACCAAGTATAGCCTCTTCAGTACGCAGCGTGTGCACATAGCGACTGCACCCGGTCCCATGGGGCGAGACAAAGAACGGCTGGAGTTCGGAAAGTCGTTGGAGTGCCGGGAACTCCGTGTCCATGCACCACGCCAGCCCGCCGATTTCCTCACAGGAATAACCACGCGGGCGGGGGACAGCGTACATGTGCTGCTCGTGCGGGCGGACACACTCAGCGCCGTCGTAAAAATACAAAGACAGAGGCGGCAAATCACGGAAGAGGCCGAGCCGGGGCACGGCCAGACGGTCGGTGACGCGCGTCACAGCCACGTCCCAACACCGCCCACGCGGCAGAAGGCAATCAGTGATTCGCTCAAACTCCGTTGCTCCCGGCCGACGCCAGGCAGCACCGCTATTCGCACTCGCCCAAGTATAGGGGTGCGTGCAAAAGAGCATTACCGTGCCACCGTCATCGCGGTCAAATACGACAGGATCCTTAACGTGAAGGCCGGCAGGCTCAGCGGCCGAGAGAACGTTGCGGATACGCGAAGGGTCTAGCGTTGCCAGATTACGCCCGCCGAAGCCGTCAATGCTCCAAACACCGGCGCCGGGCTTGCGATACTCCCGGACCCCCTCCGGATATGGCACGTCCTTTTCGCTGGAGAGGAAGATTTCAAGGCCGCTTTTGCTCCGGTGCAGGGCCGCGCCCTCAATTGACAATACGGTACGCCCTGCACACATCAGGTCCATCTTGGTGAACGAACAAACTTTTTCAAAACTCGCCGCAAAACTGGCGGCGCGAAAGAAGGCTAGTTCGCAACCCCGCTTCCCCGCGGCCAAGCCAAGGCGCGAGTCGCCGGCGTCACGGTAGCGACCGACAAGAAGTATAGCACCATCCTCATCCTGAATCAGGTTCCCGCCGCCAAACCAGAAGCCCGGCGCGCGCTGCCGGGGAGGCACCAGGACTCGGGCGCGTTCCTGATCTATGAGGGCCTGGGCCAACCTTACCAGCGTAGCAAGATGCGACGAGTGTAATTGAACTGCTGCCATGCCTCTGTCTGCACCCGCGAATGTTCCTTCTCAAGTGCGCTTCATGGCCGCGGTGCGGTGAAGCGATAATAGATCGGTTTCTCGCCGGGGTCCGGGATGAAAATGGAGTAGAGGCGCGCATCCTCCGCGTGCAGTCGGAACCGCACCGGCTTGCCCACCACGTCCGCCGGAATTTCGCCCCGCCAGCGCACGCGGTGGGCAGTGGAGTCGCCTACAATCGGGGCGCAATCCGCGGCACTAAGTCCAGCGATGGGCCTAGCCTCGACATCAAGCATCTCAACCAACACGCGGCCTTGCGGCGCTACAGCAGCATTTAAGAATACCTCCCTGGAGCGAAGCGTGAAGGCAACGGTAAGCATTTCCGCCGCCTCCATGTGCGCGCGGAGGGCGATGAAACGGTCCGGTTTCAGGCTCGCCAACCCCAGTCCGGCGTGCTGCGGGTCTAGTTCCCAGTGGGTCTTGTGGAAGGCCGTAGTGCCGACGTAGTAGTAGCGGATCTCATCCTCAAGAAAAACTGGGGCGGAGGCGCACTGGAGATTGCCTTGCTCCCACGAGCCGGGCGCGCCGTGCGGAATAAAAGGCACACCCTGCGCGGCGCGGTGCCAAGCGTAACCGGAGCGCGCGTAGGTCAACTCGGCCTCTTGGTAGCCGCGCATCTTGCCAGCCATCTCCTCTGGGTCGGTGTGGAACATCCAGAGCGTGCCAATTTCGTAACTCCCGTACGCCGCTGCGCCCATGCCGTAGAACTGAATCTGCGTCGGGTCGCCGGCATCCGGCTCAAGGACCAGGCGCGGCTCGCTCGACCAGTAAATGAAGTCGTGCGATTCGCTGCGGCAGACTCGGCGGCCAAGGCCATAGAGGCGATGATATGCAGCGTATCGGCCATTCGGCGTGCGCAGGAGTCCCATCGGACAATCGGGATTGGTGCCGATAACCGGGAAGCGGCGCACCGGCTGCCAATGGATGCCATCCGCGCTGTGGTAGGCGCAGATGCAGTGACTCGGTGCCGCGCCACAGACCATCTTGTAGCGCCAGTCCTCGCGGGGGTCCGCCTCATCGTAGATAATCGCCGGACCGTGCGGCTCGGCAGTGAAGATGATGTTGGTCTTCTGCCCCTGCCAGGTGAAGATGTCGAAGAGCGGTTTGCACCAAGTGAGGCCGTCGTCACTCTCGGCGTAGGCCAGGTAGATGGTGAAGGGCGGGTGCATGACACTGTACCACAGTTGAAATGGTTTGCCCGGTACCTTGACGACACTGCCGTAGAGCTGCATGTTGCCATTTTCCCAGGGCTGGTCAGCGAGGAAGAGCGGATTGGCCGGGTGTTTGCGCGGCTGTTCCAGTTCGCGGGTAAAGCCGCGCGCATACTCCAATTCACGATAGTCAAAGAACAAAAACTTTACCATCTCCATCCCTTTCTTTTTTTTCAACCGTCAGTGTCCGTAGGTAAGACGCACCTCGCTCACTCGCGGCGTGTTGCCGCTGTTGACTGCCCCCAATGCCAGACGATACTGAATCCAGCGACCCGCGCCAACCGTAACGGGCACGGCTTCGCCAGACTCGAACCAATCGCCTTTTCCGGTCCGACCCATCCAAGCGGCGCCTTCCAGTTTTGCGCGTGTGGGCGCCGTCCGGATTTGGGCGCACACCCAGGTCTTCGGCAGCAATTCAGCCTCCCAGGCGATGCGCCGTGGCCGCGCACCTTCGGGCAGTTCGAACGGCTCGCTGACGTAGTATTCCTCCGGACCACGGTCGCGCTGGTTGCCCGGATGCATGGCCATCATGCCGTGTGCGCCGATGGTAGGCAGGCGTGTGATATGCCGTTCATTGAAGCCCTCTGGTCCATTCCAGTATACGAATGAATCCCCCTTGTGATCGCCGAAGGTCTTGTGGTTGCAGACGGCCAGGTCAATCCAGCCATCCTCATTGAAATCGGCTGCCATGCAGCCGGAGCAGGAGTGGGTGCGCAGACGGCTGAAGCGCCGCCGCGAGAAGCCATCCGCCTCGCCCCAGTAGATGAATGCATCGGTATCACGCTCACGACCGTCGCTGTAACTGCCCGCGAAAATGTCGAGATAGTTGTCGTTGTTAAAGTCAGCAACGGCCAAGCTGACGACCCCCTTAGCCGGAAGCTGCGTACGGCGATCTTCGCGCAGTCCATCCGGACCGTTCCAGTAGATATAAACGTAGCAGTCATGTGGGCTGCCGGTGCCGGGCTTGTTGCCGATGATCAGGTCAAGGTAACCGTTACCGTTAAGATCCGCTGCCACTGGACATGACCCACGCGGTACGGCCAATTCCTGTCGGCGGGAAAAGTCAAAGCCGCTCGGCCCACCCCACAGGATGAAGCAGCGCTCGGCCATCACCTGCGAAACAACCAGATCAAGCCAGCCGTCGTTGTTGAGGTCAGCCAGGTAGATGCGGCGCGGTTCGGCATAAAGCACGCCGCCGCTTTCCATCCGAATTCGCTGCGGGTGCCGGACGTCGAAGCCATCCCGTGTACCCCAGAAAATCAGGAGGTCGGGGTTGTTAAAACCGCAAACAATGAGGTCGAGATAGCCGTCGCGGTTCAGGTCGGCAAGGGCCAGTCCCCAGGCGTGTCGTGTGGGCAGCACTTGGCTCGGCTCGCCGCCAAAGCCTTGCGGCCGGCCATGGAAGACGAACGAACCGGGGTCTAGGTGCATGGCGTTCTCCGCGCCATTGGCGATAATCACATCGGGATAGCCATCGTCGTTGACGTCGCAGGCTAGTGCCGAGGCCGCCCCCAGGCCGCGCAGTTCCCATCGTTGTTCGGGGGAGAAGCCGGAGGAACTTCCCAGGTAGACAACAGGGTTCGCGTCGCCGAGGGCGCGGCGATCCATGCGGTTCACTAAAATCACCTGCGGCGCTGCGGACTGGGAAGTGCGCGCGATGAAGACGCGGCGTGCTCCGGCGCCGGGCAGCCGCCGCGGTTCCGGCTCAACCCCGGTGCGCGTGCCGCGATAGATGAGCGAATCAACGGCATAGGACACATCGGATTGGTTCTGACAGATGACGATTTCAGCGCAGCCATCACCGTCCAGGTCGCCGACGGCGACGTCGCAGGCGCGAGCGCTGGGCAGCGCCGTCTTGCGGCGCTCGTCGAAGCCCGCTGGAGCACCCCAGTAAACCCAAGAGCATTCGCGGCTATCGCTGCGGTCACGCGCGGCAAAAACCAGGTCCGGATAGCCGTCGCCATTGACATCGCCAACCGCCACCGACAGTGCCCGTGGACAGACGAGAAGCAGCGGCTCGCCCCAGGTCCGGTCCCGCTGCACAGGAACGAGCCAGACACGCTCCTCAGTCGGCACAAACAGGTGGGGCACGTTGTCGAGAATGATGACCCTGGCCAATGGATTGACCGCGCCGAATCGCTCCGTTTCGGAAACCTCTCCTTCTGTTTCAGGAGCATAAACCTCTTCGCCATCTAGCGACACGACCGAACAGCGCGTTGGGAGGATCCCCTCCGGACCGCCCCAGAAAACGCGTGGCGGTTGTTTTCCGCCCAAACAATAAAGGTCAGCGTAACCATCGCCATCAAGATCTGCGGCAGCCAGTTCATCGGTGACGATGTCCAGTTCAATGAAGCGCTTCGCCTCAAATCCCAGTTCTGACTGATAGAAGAGCCGCACCTTGGGGCCGCACCGGAGAGCAAGATCAAGACGGCCATCGCAGTTGAAATCCCCAACGGCCACACTGCCGCAACTGGGAGCGGGCAGTTCAACGCAGTAACGTTCCGACAGGCCCGCGGGGGAACCGTAGTAGATAAACGCGTTCAAGTCGCGCCGGATACCATCGTGCTCCATCCCCAGCACAAGGTCATCGTAGCCGTCTCCATTAAGGTCAGCGACCGCGCCAGTAGGGGCGCCATTCGCGGACAACTCGATGCGGTGTATGCTCCGCATCGGCTCGAGATACACGTAGGCCGGCGGCGCTTCCAAATGCTCCTGACTATTGCAGAAGAGGAGGTCGGTGTGGCCATCGCGGTTGAGGTCAAAGAGAAAAATGCGCTGAAGCACGCCGGCGCGTGAAACGTAAAGGTTTTGCCCGGCATTTCCGAAAATGCCCCGCCGGAAAGCTTCAAATCCGCGCGTAACCCAAACACCCGACTGCGCCATGTGCCACCACAAATCCTGTCGCGTAAATAGCAAGGCATCCTATTGGTTCGCCTGGCGCAAATCAAGTATTATCTTCCGCGCACAAGGAGTCATGTATGACCCCACGCGAGCGGGTAAAGGCGGCGTTCCAATTCAGGGAGCCGGACGCGCTCCCCTATACCATCTGGTATGACGAGGGTGTGGCCAGGCGCGTGGCTGAATACTACGGCGACCCGACATGGCCAAACCGCTTCACTAACCACATTCTCCGCCTCACCGTGGAGTGGGAACAGAAGACCCCTACACAATCTGACCGTTACTTGGACGAGCACGGCACGGAGTGGGAGTCGGGGAACATCATGCGTATCGTCCGGCCAGCATTATCGTCAGCCAGTCTGAGGGGATATTCGCTGCCGGATTACACCCGTAATCTGGAAAAGGTTCTGCCGCCCGTTCGCGCCCAATTTGAGGCGGCGCCGAACATTTTCCGCGTTGTCGGCTTTGGTTTTGGTGTCTTTGAGCGCGCCTGGATGATGCGCGGCTTTGAGAACTTCTTCATGGATGTGGTCGAGCATCCGGCCTTTGTGGAGGAACTCCTTGATGCCATCCTTGACCGTCAACTGGCACTCATTGACCAATTGGCGCAATTACCGGTGGACGGCATCATATTCTCGGACGACTTTGGCGACCAGCGTGGCGTTATTGTCGGGCCGGAACGCTGGCGGCGTTTCATCAAGCCGCGCATCGCAGCACTCTACCAGCGCGCGCACGAGCGCGGCAAGTGGACGTTGCAGCACACCTGCGGCAACGTCTTTGATATCGTCCCCGACCTCATTGAGGCAGGGTTGGATTGTCTTCAGTGCCTTCAGCCAGAGGCGATGAATGTGTACGAGATCAAGCGCCGCTATGGTGATCGTCTGCGCCTGTGGGGCGGAGTAGGCACACAGCAGTTGCTGCCGCGTGGGACGCCGCAGCAGATTCGCGCTGAGGTCTTACGCCTAGCGCGGGAGCTCGGCCGTGGCGGCGGCTATGTCCTTACGTCCGCCAAACCCATACGGGACGACGTGCCAACGGGGAATGCCGTAGCGTTCCTGGAAGCCATCCTGGAACTTCACAAACACCGATGATAGACACGGAAAGGGTCACATATCTCGACAAAACTTAAGGAGGAAGTACGTGAACTTCAACGTCTTTGTTACCCGACGCATTCCGGACGTCGGCCTGGAGATTCTTAAAAGCAAGTGCGCACGTGTGGACGTCAACCCGCATGATCGGGTGTTGACCCGTGCAGAACTTCTTGAGGCGGTCAGGGGGCGGGATGGGGTGCTCTGTCTGCTCAGCGACCGGATTGACGCCGAAGTTATGGACGCGGCGAAAAACGTCAAGGTCTTCGCCAACTACGCGGTAGGGTACGACAATATTGACGTTGCCGCGGCCACAACGCGCGGCATCGTCATTACTAACACGCCCGGCGTCCTCACGGATGCAACCTCAGACCTGGCCTGGGCATTGCTCTTTGCTGTGGCGCGGCGCATCGTCGAAGCCGACAGGTTCACTCGTGCAGGCAATTTCACGAACTGGGGGCCAATGCTCTTTCTCGGTGCTGATATTACTGGGCGTACACTCGGCATCGTCGGCGCCGGCCGCATTGGCTCGGCTATGGCGTTGAAGTCGGTCGGGTTCCGTATGAAGATCTTGTACACTGATGAACGGCCCAATCCGGAACTGGAAACTAAGGTCGGTGCCCGCCGTGTGCTGCTGGAAGAACTCCTCCGGGAGGCGGACTTCGTCTCGCTGCACGTGCCGTTGACACCGCAGACGCGTCACCTCATCGGTAAGGAGCAATTACAGCTGATGAAACGCACGGCGATACTCATTAACACATCGCGGGGGCCAGTGGTGGATGAAGCCGCGCTCGTTGCCGCGCTCAAAGAGGGAACCATCGCAGGCGCTGGTCTTGACGTGTATGAAGAAGAACCCAAACTACAACCTGGGCTCGCCGAGTGCGAAAATGTCGTCCTGCTTCCCCACATCGGCAGTGCTACGACTTGGACGCGGAGCAAGATGGCGGAGATGGCCGCCACCAATCTCATCGCTGCACTTGAGGGCCGAATGCCCCCCAACTGCGTCAACCCCGAAGCCCTGAAACGGAGAGGGTAAGGGGGCAATTTACCCTGCCCCCGTGACTGTGTCTGGGCAGTCTCACCAGTCGGCGCTGGCCAGTCCATGACAATTATTGGGCGAGCGGCTGGTTGACTCCTCGCCGCGCCCAGCGTTCCGCACCCCACACCAAGCCGCCTTTGGTACCAAAACACTCACACGTTCGTACCCGTGTCAGCCACGTGGGCACCGGTAGACCGCATTTATGGCAGCGCTCCGTGCCTAGGAGCCGATGCCGTAGCACGCAAGGGAGCGATGGTCCTGTGGACCCCGACTTCATTTGTCCTTGATTGTGAAGGCCGATACGAATAAGATTTCTCAAAACTACTGCGAGTACCTTGGGGCTCGCTGCGCCGGGGGCTCGTAAAATAGTGGAACCATGTTCTGCGCAAGGCACCGTGAAACGCCGTTGGAGAAGCGTTACATGAGCAAAGTACGGATGGGTGTTATCGGCGTCGGCAAGATGGCCGAAATCTGTCATCTGCCGATTCTGGCGAAGTTGCCGCAGGTGGAACTTGTCGCCTTCTGCGACACCAACCCAGAGAATCTGAAGGCGCGTGCCAACCAGTACGGCATCCGAGCCCGATACACCGACCACCACGAACTTCTGGAGAGGGAGCATTTGGACGCCGTCTGCATCTTCGTGCCACCGTTCGCCCACACCGACGCAGAGATTATCGCCGCAAACAAGGGCATTGCAGTTTTCGTGGAGAAGCCGCCCGCCCTCAGCATGGCGAAGGCGCACGAGATTCACGCGGCCATCCGCCGAGCGGGCGTCATCAGCGCCGTCGGCTTTCACGAGCGATACCGCATCGTTGCGGACGTGGCCCGGCAACACCTAGCGGGCAAGATACCCATCCAAGCGTTGATTCATCGTCTCCACGGCAGTAACGCCTTGGCCTACTGGTGGAAGATAGAACGACTCGGGGGTGGGGCGTTCGTAGAGAACACAATCCACGCCGTAGACCTGCTGCGCTATTTGGCCGGCGAGTTGACTTCAGTATCCTGCCGCGTCGTAGAACGGCCATCCAAGACGGTGGAGTTGGATATCCCGCTGAGCACCTGCGCGACGTACACCCTGGCAAGCGGTGGGATAGCGAACGTGACAAACTGCACTGCTCTGGCCCGACATGGGCAGTCTCAATTCCTCCTCATCGCCGGGGATTCCCTATTTGATCTGAGCGGCGGCAGATTACTGCTGGACGGCAAGGAAATCGCACATGATGACCCCGGACGTGCCGCCTATGAGCGCGAGTTCGCTGCCTTCGCTGATGCCGTGCTAGCACGGGATGCCAGCCGCATTCGCGCGCCCTATAGTGATGGTATCTTCTCGCTCGCGGCGGTTTTGGGCGCGATGGAATCGGCCCGGCACGGTGGCGCGACGGTGGACCTGACAAGGAAACCTTACCGTGTCGCATAGCCTGGAACGTAACGCGCCTGGCGGCGAGAGACCGGGCCGGGACATCACCAATGACCCGCTGTCAAAGCGACGGCTGGGACGGACGGGATTCCGTGTCACGCCGCTCGGTTTGGGAGGCGCGCACCTGGGGCGCACGCCAGATGGCCTTGACGATGCGGTGGCGGTTGCCACCGTCCTGCGCGCACTGGAACTGGGGATCAACCTGATTGACACAGCACCGCTCTACGGCGATAGCCAGCGGCGCATTGGCATGGCACTTCAGGAATGGTATCGGCAGGGTGGCCAGCGCGAAGACCTCATCATATCCACTAAGACAGGCCGCGATGCTGGCGGGCGTGGGGACTATTCGGCGCAGGCAACGCGGCGTAGCGTTGAAGAAAGCCTGCGCCTGCTGCGCACCGACTATATTGACATCCTGCTGGTGCATGATCCGGATGACCTCACGCCTGTGCTTGCGCCCGGCGGCACTCTGGACGTTCTTAAGGATTTCAAGCGCCGAGGGCTCATCCGTGCCATTGGTTTGGGAGTGCGCAGCCACGAGTTTCACCGCCGCTGCATTGAGACGGGTGAATTTGATGTCTTGCTTACTTTCTGCGACTACAATCTACTCAATCAGAGTGCCGCGACTGGCGTCCTTGAGCCTGCCGCTGCCAAGGACGTGGGCGTGCTGAACGGGGCGGCGGTGCTTCTGGGGCTGCTCAGTGGGCGCGACCCACGCACCGTCAAGCGGCACCTGCAACTGGGGGCATACGAACTGTGGCAGTGGACGCAGGAGCACGGTTACGACCTCTTGGCGCTCAACCTCCAATTCTGTCTGCGTGAGCGGCGTATCCACTCCACGCTCGTCGGTGCCGCCACTCCAGAGGAAATCCAGACAGACGTCCGCGCCATCTATGCCGAGATTCAACCCGGGGCCTGGGAAGAATTGCATGCGCGGTTCGGCATCCTCATGCCCAAACCATAGCGTTCTAACCCGCAAACCATATGGAGTCTTTCTCTATGTCGGGCGTAATCAAGGGGCGTGAGTGCGGTTTGCCTCGTTGGTGTTTTCCCGGAGTTTGATTTCCTCTCCTCAGCATTTCATTGGCGATTGTCTTCCT
>Ga0272448_1001624_pt1 | contig 29709 bp, 23 predicted proteins | sample YNPCB0191_FD_202220 | JGI IMG/M metagenome (GOLD analysis project Ga0272448, IMG submission 202220) | Hot spring sediment microbial communities from Yellowstone National Park, WY, United States - YNP-CB-019-1 | ecosystem: Environmental > Aquatic > Thermal springs > Hot (42-90C) > Sediment...
TGCGCAGGAATGACACACAGGGCCTCTCGCCGGCCAGAGGAGAGGCGAGTTACTTCTTTCGGCTAAAATGTTCCGAATCCCGCTATTTCCAACGGCCAAGGTGTTCTGTGATTATAAAATCGACAGGGCTGTCGAAAAAGCCGCCATCCCTCCGTGGACTAGGCCGTTTCTCCTCCCAGAATCAACCGGGACTTTTGCAAAACCGGGGCAAAAATTAGAATGGAAAGAATATGTTGGGGGCGGGTCTGCTTTGGTATGAGGATTGCAAGAGCACTGAAAAGCCCCTGCCCCTGCGAGAACCCCGCCGGGTGAGTTGATTCATGCGGAGAATCGGATCGCACTGGTTTCTTACGAGAGGAAGGTTATGTTAACCGCTTCGGAAGTGGTGGAGAAGTACTTTCTGGACGCTCGGGCGATGCTATTGGAGTTGGCGGCCCTGTTGGACCGGTATGACCGGGCTTGCGCCCAGGCGCCCGAGGTGCCGCCGAAAGACTCCAGAATGGAACTTTTGTATCAGGCGCTGGCCCTGCTGGCCGATCGGCAAACTACCCCAGACCGGGTGGAACGCCTGCTGGTGATGTTCTCCGACCCGGCCGATTGACCGCCAGCAGCATATCTATCCGCCGAAAGAGAAAGGCCCATCGAAAAGAGACAAACTTTTACGAAGGAATCTTCCGATGCGAATCATCCAGCCGCATTATCACGGAATTGCCCGCACCACCCAAGACTACCAACGGATGGCGTATGCCGGGGTAGTGGCGGTGGCCGAACCGGCGTTTTGGGCCGGGTTTGATCGAAAGTACCCGGAAACATTTTTAGACTATTTTCGGCAGATCAGCGAGTTTGAGCCGACACGGGCGGCCCAGTACGGCATCCGCCACTACTGCTGGGTGGCCGTCAATCCCAAAGAGGCAGAAAATCCCGCCCTCAGCCGGGAGGTACTTCGGCATATGCCGGAGTTTTTCCAAAAGCCAACGGTGCTAGGCGTGGGCGAAACAGGACTGCACAAATCCACACCCAACGAGTGTGAAATCTTCGAGGCCCAGATCGAATTGGCCATCAAGTACGATCAGCTCCTGCTGGTCCATACGCCGCACTTGCAGGACAAACTCCGGGGGACCAAACGGATTTTGGAAATCCTGCGACGGATGCCGATTTCGCCCGACCGGGTCTGGATCGACCATGTGGAGGAGCACACGATCCGGGCTTGCAAAGACGCCGGTTATTGGGTGGGGTTTACTTTGTATCCGATCACCAAATGTTCACCAAGCCGGGCGGTAGATATGATCGAACGCTACGGCTGGGAACGGACCTTGGTCAATTCATCGGCCGATTGGGGGCCGAGCGACCCGGCCACCTTGCACGAGTGTATCTTCGAGTTCCGCCGGCGGGGACACTCGGAACAAGAGGCGATCGAGATTTTCCACAATAATCCCGCCCGCTTTCTGGGCCAAAATCCCAAATTCGACATTCGCCCCATCCGGATCGAAGAATTGGACCCCGCACCGGTGGGATAAGAGGAACTGGACTGCTACTACATAGGAAACCGCTAAATCTCTCTGTTTGGCGAAAGGCCTACGGTTTCAGGGCGGCGGGGATTTTGTCGGAGGTTAACTGCCGAAGTTCTTTGTCGAGCTGAGATGCACGGATGTCCCGGTGGATGACTTTTCCGTCGGCGCCGACCAGGAACATGGTGGGCATGGTGAGGATACCCCACTGATTGGCAAGCCGACTCTCCAAACCGCCCGGTTCGTGGATATGGGCCCAATTGAGCCGATTCTCTTGCACAAACTGAACGGCTTCTTCGGGGCTATTGTCCAGGTTGACGCCGACGATGGTAAAACCGGCCTTTCCGTAGCGTTCCAGGAGGTCTTTCAGGGTGGGTAGGTCGGCTTTACAGGGTTCGCACCAGGTGGCCCAGAAGTGGACCAGGACAATTCGGCCACGATACTGGGCCAGATCGACCTGGCCGCCGGAAAGCCCTTTGCCCGCTAGTTCGAGCACTTTCCCGACGGATTGCAACCGGCGTTGTGCGCCGTCGGCTTTTTTTCCTGCATGGGTTTGGGGGAATTTGGTTGCCAGATTGTTGTACCATTTCAACGCTTCGGTCTCTTGGCCGGCGAATTCATGGCCCATGGCCAATTGAAGCATGGCCTCGGAAGTTTCAGCACTGTCGGGATACTGTTGGATAAACTCCTCCAGGATTTTGAGCCATTCGGCCTGGAGTTTGGCGAAATCGGCTTTGGGGTTTTGCAGGGCCAAGCCGTATTCGGCTGTCAGTTGCCGGAAGCGGACATAGGCGGCGATGTCCACATCCTGGGCTTTTTTGAGTTTTTCGTACAACTGGGCCAGGCGTTCGGCGCCTTGGGGATATTCGCCGGTCTGCACGGCGGCGCCGACGGTATCGGCCAATTGTTTGTACCACAGTTGGCGATCCTGGGGGCTGGCGGCCTGTTGGGCGATCTGTTCCAACAGAGTGGCCCGTTGGGCGTGAAGCGGGGCCTTTTCCTCTGCCCGTTGTGTCTGGGCTAAGGTCTGATCGAGTTTTTCCAATTCGGTCAGCAGTTTTTGAAGCTCCTGGCCGACTCCCCCGCCGCTGGGCATTCGGGCATTCGGCGCGGCAGCAGGTCGGAAGAAAAACCCTCCGGCAGCCAGCTCGCTCGGTTCCTCGCCGCCTAACGACGGCAAGTCGATGATCCGCCACCCTTGGCCCACTTCGACTAATGTACCAATAATAATTTGTACATTTTTCCCGCCGCTTTCGGCAATAGCCATGGCGTTTTCATATACCCGAAGGTCTTTGCTGCTCCCTTGGGTACCGGCGGGGACCACGCCCGGTTGATGCCCGGTGAACTGGAGCCAACGGGCCGTGCTGTCCAACAGCTTCTGCTCAGCCGCCAGCTTCTCAAACCGCTCTTTCAGCGTGTTCAGACGTTCGGCCAAGGCCTTTTCCTGGGCAGGCCCAAGGCCCAAACTGCGAAGCTCTTCCGGACTGAGCACCACCCGCAAAAACCGTGTGACGTCCCGCTGAGCAATGGCCGCCACCACCTCGGCCGAAACCTCCTCCGGCGAAATCATCTTCCACAGGTCAATCTGGCCGTCTTCGTTCAGGTCCAATCCCCAGCGGGTACCCGCCGTGTGGAACCACCGATATTGATCCGCTTTGCCGTTGTAATTGGCGTCGATGTCCCGATAGACCTCCAGACCGTCTTTGTAATAGGCCCAGATATCGACCAGATTGTCGCCGTTGGTATCCAAAAAACGGCGTAAGAGTGTGCCGTTGGAATCCTGGACGATCCAGCCGCTGAGTTTCCCCTCTTTAATGGGGGTAACCACACACTTGGCGGCTTCTTCCGGGGTGGGCCGATCGTAATCGACCCCCTTTTGCACCGGTGCTAACTTTAAGGCTTGCTCGACAGGAGGGGCCCCGGCATCAAGTTCCCCTACACTCCATGCCCACATTGACCCTGCCAAAACCCCCCACCATCCGATCCGAACTGCTTGCTTCATCATGTTTTAAACCCTCCATGCAAAAAAAGAAAGGCAAAGGGGAAAACCCCAAAAGGTTTGACAAAATAAGCGAGATAGGGAAAATAGAAAACCTTACCTCCAAAGCCCCATTTTTGTAACATTTTAGCCGAACGGAGGACTCTATGTGTCATTCCTGCAGGAATCCAGGTTGCTTTGTCCCTGCTGCTGTGTTCCTGCTGGGCACGCGCGAACTCGGGGATACCTTCAGGACTGCCGCTTTGGCGGCAGTGACACTCCTCCCCCGGCTTCGCTGGAGCCAGCCTCTCGACGGCCGGGGGAGAGGCGAGTTGCTTCATTCGGCTAAAATGTTACCTGCATTTTTACTCGGTTTTAGAAAGATTGGAAATATCAAGTTTGGAAAAGAGGAGGCCAAAACGGAGGACTTTGATCTCCATGTGGTCTTCAAGCAGGGATACCCAAGGGCAAGCAGACCCACCTAAAGATGGGTTGGCTGCGTCGGAAAGAAAATCGCTATGGATTCCCCTTTGGAGAAGCCTGGAGAAGACTCTCAGTCCCTCTCTGTTGCCGGGGGTTGGGGGGTTGGGAATCGGTCTTGGGTCCCTCCGGGCGAAATGCTATGATGCCCTCCAGCCTGGGCCGATGGGACTTCTTCCGGGCTGAGCAACGGAAATTCCTTAAGGAAAACAGGAAGATGGAGGGTTTTTTCAAGAAGATATCCGAGGCGTTTCTCCATACGACGAAGGGAGTCTTGGAAGGGGCATTAGGGGGGGCGTCGTTACCCACTGAAAAGGGGGAATATCCATCCCATGGGCAATCCCCCTCCGACGAGCACCATCTCCCATTCGACCAGAAGAAATGGATGGTGCAGTTTCTTTCTGAACAAGGATTTCCGGTGGAGCGGCTCTGCCATTTTTCGGTCGGCTGGTTCGATGCCCCGGAGGCGATGTTCCATCGGCTGACAGCCCAGGGTTTTTCCCCCGAACAGATTCGGCAGAGCAAACTTTTGGCGGATCGGCGGTTGACGGGGCGATTGGTCGGACCGATTCAGACGGCCTCCCGAGAGATCGTCAGTTTGTGGGCCCGGACTCCTTCCTGCCTCTCGGACAGTCCTTCCTATCTTTATTGGCGTCCGGATTGGAAAACCAAAGTCCCGGCAGTATGGCTTCCCACCGCATTGGCGCACGGGGGGCGCAAAAAGGGACTGCTGGTGGTGGAAGATATTCTGGAAGCCCTTCTCCTTCAGACCCAAGGATTCCAACGCACTGTGGCTTTGGGAGAATCAGGCCAAACGATCATGCCGAGACGATTGCTCCAGTTCAGCCAACTCCGGGTATCCGGTCTCATCTTGGTGTTGAACCAAACCCCGGATGTGCACGAGCGGCTGGGAAAACTGACGGAGGCCTTCCAGAAAGGACCGTGGAGTTTCCGCCTGTGGGTTCTTCCTCCCCAAGAGCTCGGTCCTTACTTTTCTCCGGGCCAATGGGTGCAGGAAAAAGGGCCGGAGGCGCTTCGAGACCTGTTGGCCCAAAAGGCGTTGGCCGTGGAAAAACCCCCTCCTGCCGTTGCCGCCCCGCCTTCCTTTGGGAGAATCTGCCCCCTCCATCATTGCCTGGAAACGGAATGCTTCTGCTTCGATTAACCTCCTGGACCTTGCTGAGGACCTCACCAGGCAACAAGAAGACAAGAAAAGGGGGAATACTTTAGCCGAATGGAGGGGGCGATGTGTCATTCCTGCGTAAGCAGGAATCCAGGTTTATTCCTGCGTAAGCAGGAACCTAGGCAATGATGGCCTTCTACTACTTCCTGGATTCCCGCTTTCGCGGGAATGACACCCATCACCCCGCTTCGCTTCGCTCTGGAACCGTCCGCTCCAACGGCAGGAGAGGTGAGTTACTTCATTCGGCTAAAATGTTACACAAAAATAAGACAGGAAAAGGGCTGTTGGTCCGGAACGGGGCGAACCCTGGAGCAATAAAAAAGACCGGCCTGAGGGGGCGACTCAGGCCGGTCCAAAGGAGGGCTCGTTGCTGGTGCGATCTGGGATGGGTGATCGGGCCGCACAAGCCGGCTTTTGTTGGGGATTTCTGTTCGGAGCCTTTGCGGTTCGGTAACCTTAGTAGGTGAAGATCAGGTCCACGCCGCCGGAGAGTTGTTCGCGGTCGGCACCGTCGTTAAAGGGCCGCGTAACGAACCGTCCGTTGGCCCAGTCATACCGCAGTTCCGGTCGGATGGTCAGGTTGGCGTGCGGTTTCCAGTTCAGGCCCAAGGTGAGGGCATAGTAATCGGTGCCCACCAGAGAAAACCCGCCAGGCACGAGCATTTCGTCATCGTCCCGGAACCACTCAAACCGGCCGCCGAGGCTCCAGCAGTCGTTGATCTTGAAGAACAGGTATTGGTTGATGCCGTACCACTGGCCATTGGGAGCTTGACGCCCAGCATTGGAGACCAGGCCTAGATCATGTTGGAACACATAGGTCCACCGATCGTTGATAGCGAACTTAATCACGAAGCTATTCATGTAGAGGTCGCCGAAGTCTAGACCCCAGCGTTCGCCCATCCGTCCGGCGCTGACCATCCAGGAGAAGGTAATCCGCTCGCCGACCGGCACATCGACGCCGCCCAGGAACAATTGGGCGTCCACTGGGTTATCGAAGGCCGTCTCCCAGGCGGTGGTCCAACCGCCGTGGACGTTCAACCCTTCGGCGACCTCATAGGTGGCCAACACGCCTGTATGGGTAAACGGTTCGCCATAAGTATGACAATAGCTGTGGGAGTAAAAGAAGTTTCGCGTTACAGGTACCCCTTCATATCCAATCGGGGTGAAGAAGTGGCCGAGTTTCACGGACAGTTTGTTCCAGGCCACCACCGCATAGAGTTGGGGGATGGCCGTGCCATAGACGCCGTCGTCGGAGCTGATCCAGGCGTTGTCCCAAGAGAATCGGCTATTGTTCCTGGCCCGGGTGTCCGGAGCGTCGGAACCGAAGAGGATGTCAAACCGGAACCCCCAATCGAAGGTCTTGCAGGAGGTATCAGCGGGCTTGTCGATGAAGAACCAGTTTTGGTCCGAAGTGAAAGCATCGCCCACATCTCGCATGCCGATCGGGCCGTTCCAGCGGGCGCCCCAGGCGTTGCCATACACGCCGGCGGAAATCCAGCCGCCCATTTTCAGGCCGCTTTCGTATTCCGGGAACAGCGTCCACGGATCGGGCAGGCAGCCGCATCGGCACAGTCGGCTGGTGCAGCATCGGGGTAGGCAGGTCAGCCCACAACTCTCCTCCGCGATAGGTTTCGGGGCCGCTGCGCCCGGAGCAGGAGTTGGGGCAGGCGCCTGTTCCGCGTACACATACTCCCCGCCGCCAGTGTAGCCAGTAGGCCTGGCGAAGTTCGGTCCCATGGTCCCCCAGGGTTGTTGCCCCAGGGCAGTCCCCACAAGGCCCAATACCAACAAAGCTCCCCACAACAATCCTCTGCACTTCATGGATACAAGCTCCTTCTTGGAAGACAAGGATTCTTCGCAAAGACTTCTCTTGGGTAGGTATCGGGTGTCTGAACATGCCGGTCGTATCAAAAACACCTGAAAATCCAAAGAAAAATACCCCTCTTGGGGAGTAGAAATGGTAAAGTTTTCCGGCTGGGAAAACTGTGCAACCTTCCACGGAGCATTCCACACCCTAAACCAAACTCTTCTTTCCCCTTGGATGGCGGCGGCAGCCGAATCGGATGATCCGCTGGGGGAAGAAACAGGGCCTCCTTCGGCCGCATCTCCAACAGCTTCTTGGGGCTAGGGATTTCCTCCCAAAACGGATTTTTTGGGATAGATTCCAGCGAATTGTTTCCGCTTGACTAGGAAGATCCCCAGGCCGGGATATTTTCCGTATCCATTCCTAGGGTGGGGGGTAAGGTGGAATGAGGGAGGTATCCCTCCGAGATAAGCAGTAAACCCCTATATCTTCCAAAACCAAGGCCTAGATGGCCACTTTCGCGGCGGGACATAAAAAGTTCCCCCTTCCAACGGCAGCAGGAGGACTATTCTCCCGTCTTCAGGAGCTTTGGAAGAGGTGCTGGCGAAGCAAGAGCAATTATCCGAGCAGCAAATGGCAGATTTTCATGGCCTGCTCCAAGACCCGGCGGCGCCAACCAGGATGGTTCGGAGAGAAAACTTCGTGGAGTTCCGTTCGGAAGGAACGAAGGCGACGATCCTCATTCGTCCAGGCCAGAGCGGCGCGGTTTTCCCGCACCAGAGCCGTCAGCGTCCGCGCCATTCCGTAAGTACCAAACTCTGCCGTGGCAAATCGGTACTGCCGATCCGCCAACTGCGTCTGACACCAAGGTCCCCATGCCCCTCGGGTCATGTAGATTTTCTTAGACCCTGGATCACCAGCGGAAACCTCCTGAGGACCAAAGCGTTCCAGAAACCATTGGGCTTCGGGCGAATCGGCCTGGTTGTCCAAAAGCAATTTTCCCCGGCCCCAGCCGCCTAGCCCCGTATGCCAATCCACATGGATCACCTCGGCTGCCCGACCCACCCAGCGGCGGAGTTGTTCCCGCACGATCTGGTGAGTCTCCGTAGGGCCTTGGCCGCCAAAAAACAACCCCTGAGGAAACTCATATTGGCCGACTGGCAGGTTTTCCAGCAATGCCCTACGCCCCCACCGCACCGCCGCCCACACAATCCGCCACCAGGTAAAATCCATCCGACCAGGCCGACCCGCAGGATGAATCCATCGGTAAATCTGTCCATAAAACGGCGGCGCCCCTCGATACGTTTCCCCCGGCAAAAGCCAATTCCGGTTCAAATCCACATTCTGCTCATTGGTCCTCCGGCCCCAAGCGAATCCATACGGATTCAACGCATGAACCAACACAAGCCGAACATTCCCCAAGGAAACTTCCCCACGCCGAATCCGCTCTAGCAAAGCCCACTGGACCGCTGACCCAAAATACCCCTCCACCCCATGCATGGCGGAGGACAATAGGATCGTTTTTCCCGCCGCCGACGGCTCCCAAATGGCCACGTCGATGCTCAGCTCCTGCTCGCCCGGCCCTTGGACCGAAAGACTATGCGACTCTAAGTCCGCTCCGATCGCATGGGCCGACTGCCGAAACCGCTCCCGGGCCGTCCAATAATCCGATGAAAAAAAGCTCTCCATGTTCCACTCGGCTCCTTGTTCCCCGAAGACAGCGGTGCTTGGGCCAACATGGCCACTCGGTTCCGTCCCATTCCCCTCCCCCCGGCCAAAAACAACCCCCGGAACAGCTCTGCCGAAAAAGGGGATTTTTTGCACCCACTTCCCATCGCCGATGGAAAAATTTTCGCCCTCTGCCTTACACCCGAAACTCTCCCATAGCAAAGAATCCCTCTTTTTTCAGGCCTTTTTCGCCCCAAACCGGTCGCTCTACTCCCTCGGATCGGGTTTTCCGCAAACGCATTTTTCCGATCCGGCAGGAAATTTTTCCTAACTCCTTGGAAACCGGAGACTTACGTCAAAATTTCCAAAAACCCCCAAATCCGTAACTCTCCAATTGCCAACAAGTTACGCCAACCCGCCTCAACAGCCCCCAAAAAGTTGTTCTATCCAGAAGGAAAAAAAGAAAAAATGCTCCTTCTCTTTTCGGACCCCCACAGCCTTGCTCGACGCCGCTGGTCCAAAAACAACATCCCCAACCATGAGCACCCCAGAGACGCCAACTTCCTACCATTCTTATTGCAACAGAGGTAACAGAGGTATAGGTTGGACCTTTCGGTAACCGAACAAAACCGGGCTTATGGAAGTCGCTAAGCTGGAGAGGATGTGGCAAACAGCGCAGCCTCTGGGTGAGCGAACAAAACAAGGTTTATGGAAGGGGTTGGTTTTTTGCGCTCCGCACCTTTTCGATCATAATCCTGGCGGCCTCCGCTAGCGGGACGGTCTCCTTCTGACCGGTCCGACGGTGTTTGACTTCCACTTGGCCTTCTTGGAAATGGCGCGGTCCTAGCACCACACGCCAGGGAATGCCTAGAAGGTCGGCGTCGTAAAACTTCACCCCAGGCCGAAGGTCCCGATCGTCCAACAGCACTTCCAACCCGGCTGCCTGCCAAGCCGCATAGAGTTGACCGGCCGCCTCCATCAGCCTAGGATCCTCCACCGAAAGGCACACCAAAACAATATCCCACGGCGCCAACCGCTCTGGCCAAATCAGACCGGCCGAATCATGGCTTCTGGCTGCGAAGGCCGTCAGCAGACGGGCCAAGTCGATCTGCCATCGACTCATCCGCACCGGTCGAAGCCTCTCTTGGGCATCGTGAAAACGCAGCCCCAGCCGATCGGTCCACTCCACTGGCCAACAAGCCGACTCCACCACCGACATTCCGCCGCCCATCTGCAACACTGCGGAACACTGCGGACATGGATCGCCAGGCAAAGCCACCCGCAGGTCCGCAAAAAAGTCCGGCTGGAAATCCCGCCCTACACAAACCCCCACGAAGTGGGCGTCCGCCTGATTGGCCCCCACCACCACATTTCGGGCCTGTTGCACATCCCAATCGGCCCAGAGAGGAATGGCTTGCTTTAAGCCAATCGGTCCGGAAAACCCCACCGGCGCGCCGGTGACGTTTTCCACAGTGGCCGGGTCGGCCAGTTCGAATCGCCGGACGCCAAAAGCCCGCCGAATCTTCGGTTCGCTGGCTTCATGGTCGCCCCGGACCAACACGGCCACCGGCTGTCCGTCGGCCAAATACACCAGGGTCTTGAGGAACTGCTGGGCAGGTCGGCCCAAAAAAGCGGTTACCTCGGCAATGGTCCGTGCCCCCGGCGTTGGCACACATCGAACCGGTTCTTCAGAACATTTCGACCCCTCCGGATGGCCTTGTTCGGCCTGAGCCATCTGCGGCGAACTGTCCGGCTGAACCTGCTCGGCCTGGCCGCCCAAGACCAAACGAGCAGGCACCGGTTTGGCCGGCCGACCGCCTATGCGTGCCCAATCCCGAACCGCTGTATAACCACAGGTATCACAAAAGGCCACCTGTTCCCAGGGGCTTTGATCCGGGGCTTGGGCCGTCCGGATGGCCTCCCCATCCGCCCTAGTCGATTCCTTGCCGGAAACCGGTTGCTGGCCGTCCATGCCGGAGCGCCCTACACGATAACCCGCTTGGGCATTTCCTTCGGAGGGTACGGGCTGGTTCAGGAAGGCGGGCTTCGGGTCTGATTCCAATTTCACCACCATTTGATGAGCAGGCTCTTCGTCCGGAGATTCCTTCTGGGCCACCCAATAAGGAAGTTCCAAAAGCAACACCAGTTCTTCGCACCGCTGAAGAAGGTTTTGGTAATTCCGATGGAGCGATTCGGCGGAATCGTAAAACCCATAGAGCTGAACGGCTGGTCGGCCTGGCGCCTCTGCCAGACTGCCGGAAGGACCTCTTTCCGGAGAACAGACCGCCGTCCTCTGAAACAGGACCAAAGGAAGATTCCGATAGCTGGCCAACCAACCGGCCAACAGGTGGGCTAAAACCGGCTCCTGCCAACCACCCAGCAGATACCGGGTTTTGCGTTCTGGCCCAGCGAGGTCCAAGCGGAGACCTTGGGCATCCTCAGACGCCACCGGGTCCATCCCCTCCCATAAACTCAGAGGAGTTAACATCGGCAGAGCGATTTCCTGTGTCCCGGCTTGTTCGAGCAGACGCCGGATATGCTGCTGGAGTTTTCGGAGCATTCGCAGGCCCAGGGGAAGCCAGGCATAGGCGCCGCCGCTCGACAGGGCCAACATGCCTGCTCGGACCAACCATTGTTCGGGCAGACTACGGAGGCCAGGCGGCACTTCTTTGAGCGTAGGTAAAAAACTCTCTGACCATCGCATGACAACGCCCAAGGCCCAGGAAGACTTCCAATCTGTAAGCCGAAAATGTGCCGGGGCGTCCCAACCTGCTTCGCTTATCCGGGAGATGGAGGGGCGCACTCTGCGATCACATACGGCCCTTTGGGTATTACGGCGATGGAGGCGTTGGGACCGTAGTCGGCCAAGCACTCGGCGACCGCTGCTTCGACGCTGCTGGCCGGTTCGACAAAAAGCCGCCGAAGCACCTCCGGAGGCAGCCCATCGCTCACCACTTTGATCCGGGCTTTGCGCCGCACTTTGGCCATCTCCTCCAGTTGCCATTGGTCCATCACAAAATAGTCCGAATGAGGATCCAGAATCCGTGCCATGAAGGCATCCAGACTGGCATGTTCGTAGAAAAGCTGCTGGAATTCGGGGCTGCCGATGCCTTCGGAAAGACTGGCGGCCAGAATCACGGTGCCGCCCGGTTTGACAATCTCGACAGCCGCTACCATCCCTTTGACGGATTGATAAAAGGTTGTATCCAAGGGATAACCGGCTGAGGAAGTTACCACCATATCGACCGGTTCGGGGATGCTGTCCTGGACCATCGGTCGGACCTTTTGGACCCCTTCCAGGAAGGCGGCTTCCATGTCCCCGGCGACCACTTCCACCATCCGCCGTTTTTCGTCCAGAGCCACATTGACGATAAAATCGCAGCCCGCCCGCCGGCCGATCCACGTATTTTCCTCATGCACCGGATTGGCGTCCAAACAGCCGGCCCTTGCCCGCGGATGCTCCAAAAACTGCGGCCCATGCCAAACCCGGACCGTATCCAGATGGGCTAGCCCCGGACAGATCAGCTTCCGACCGCCGGAAAACCCGGCCATGAAATGCGGCTCGATCAGACCGGTGGTAATTTTCAGGTCGGCTTCTACATACCGGCGGTCGATCCACACCGGTACACCCCGGGGACTATGGCCCAAGAAGATATGTTCTTCACGCTCTCGACCATGATGATTTTCGATCCGATACAGAGCCGCTATTTCCGGCCCAACCATTTCCACCAGTTCCTGGCCCAGATTGGGCCGATGAAGCCCGGTGGCCAGCAAAATCAAAATCCGCTCTCGTGGGATGCCGTTTTCTTCCAGGCAGCACAGGATCGGCGGCAGAAGCACGGCATTCGGCACGGGCCGAGTAATGTCGCAAATGACCACACAGGCACTGGATCGGCCCCGGGCCAAATCCCCTAAGGGCGCACAGCCCGTCGGATGGGCCAGCCGATCCAAAATGACCTTTTCCGGGTTTTGCAGCGGTTGGGCAGGCCGATACCCCAGGCATTTGACCACATTCCGGTCAGGCAGTTCCACATCCAACCCCGACCGGCCGTAATCCAACCGCACCCGCATAACTTACCCGCCCACTCCCACCCCGGAAGGGAAGATACCGGACACCTGAGATGTTCCTGTCACAACTGGAGCAGTCCCGTTTTGAATCTTTGGACACGTTTGCCGGCGTGCTGCTTTTCCAGCAATGACCTACGAACCCAGTTGCTTTGCCCCGGAGAAGAAAAAGAATCTGCAACCGGGAGGGCCAAAAAGGGCTATTTTTTGGGTTGGGCCGGAGCGCTGGTTGCAGCCCCAGCCGCCGCTTCCCCAGCCCCAGCCTCCTGCGTCGCCTCCTCTTTCTTGGATTTCTTCTTTTTCTTCATGCTAATCTTATACACACGGACCTTGGGCAACCCAAAAGGACTATCGCCTTCATGCCAACGATCCGCCTCTTTCAGCCGAGCTATCCGTTCCGTGCGTTTCAGAACACTCCGATTCCGAACCGATGCCCGCCGAATCTTTAAACTTTTATCAATCGACATACCCAAAACCTCCCTCTCCATTTCTATCCATTTATCGCAGAAACTTCTATTTTACCCGAAAAACTCCCTCCTACAAGCGGGTTTCTGGCATTCTTGACTGGCCCCCCCTACAGATGGGATAGGCTAATTTCTTCAGAGAAGATAGAGAAATAACCTTATTTTCTGCAATTTCTGCCTACCCTTTTACGGCCCCTTTTGCGGTTATCCCCCCTACAGGAGAAATTATGTCCATCTTTAGGGGGGGCGAATGGTGAAACAGCACCCTCTTGTTTACGTCCATACCCCAGCAATCGACCTACCACAGGATGGACATTTGCCCCCCTTAAGGGTGTTACGAACCACAAAAAATCCATCTCGATAGATCAATTCCTTGCCGCAATGGGGGCAGGAGGTGGCCCCGGCATCCTCCACCTCATGGACATTGCCAATATAGACGTAATGCAGACCACATTCTCGTGCGATCCGCCGGGCTTCGATCAGCACACGGACTGGCGTCGGCGGCAGATTCGTTAATTTGTGCGCAGGCCGAAACCGAGAAAAATGCAGCGGATAATCCGGCCCCAGTTCGTCCATCATCCATCGGCACATCCGCCGGATCATCTCCAAGTCATCCGTATAAGTCGGCACAACCAAGTTGGTCACCTCAAACCATACCCCTTCTTCTTTGAGGATTTTCAAACAGCGAAGCACCGGCTCCAATTTGCCCGTGTTAAGGGTCCGGTAAATATCTTCGCTAAAACTCTTCAAGTCCACATTGGCGGCATCCAACACTTGGGCCAGTTCCCGCAATGGCTTCTCCTGAATATAGCCGCAAGTTACCCAAACGTTCTTAATCCCTTTCTGCCTGGCCAGTTGGGCCGTTTCATACATATATTCATACCAAACGGTCGGCTCTGAATACGTATAGGCAATCGACGGACTGCCCAGGTACTCTGTTAGGGCCACCACATCTTCCGGAAATAGGCTGAGCCGATCGATGTCTTCGGCCGTCAACTTCCGAAGTGTTTCCGGGCTCAGTCGAAACGGTTCGCCTCGAGGGTCCTTACTTTCTTCCGGTTTGCGTTGGGAGATGTCCCAGTTCTGGCAGTTCAAGCACCGGAATCCACACCCGGAAATGGCAAACGAAAAGACTTTCGTGCCAGGCAGGAAATGATAGAGGGGCTTTTTCTCGATCGGATCGTTATTGAAGGAACAGGCGTTCCCGTAGGCCAGTGTGTAGAGGACGCCGTCTTTATTGACTCGGTTTCGGCAATGGCCCCGGTCTTCCGGCGCCAATCGGCATTCATTCGGACAGAGTTTACAGTGGATATTTCGGCCGACTTTGAGATAGTGTCGGGCTTCCCGGACCCAGCCCCGCCGCTGCCAGGCCTCCCAAAGTTCGCCTTTGGGCGCATCGCTTTTAAACACATCGGCCGAGTCGGCCGACAGCGTTTGCATCAGGGCCTTTTTCAGGGAATCTGTCCAGGCGCCCCCTGTTCCTCCGCGCAGCCAATGCCAACCATAATAGATTCCGCCCGCTGCTGCCGCACAGGCAGCCCCACATGCTCCATACCCCAAAAATCGGCGTCGGGTTAGGAAAGCGGTCCCCTGTTCTGGTCCGGCCCCTTGGTCGGCTTCTGCCCCATGGACTGGGAGGCCTCGGAAGCCTGTCTTCGCCCGATCCATCCCCATCTCCTTAGGGCAAAGTAGATCGTAGTGCCAGAATGAACCACAAAGACTCCCACCAACGGCCAAACTAACTTCTGATGCACCCCCAAGGCAAGCTCCAAGTCGATCGTTTCTTGCAGGTGGAAATCCCCCCGGAGGGTAAAACCGGTGATGATATAAATGATCATTAGGAAAAAAAGTATCCAGCCCGTCAGCCGAGCCAGCTTCATCAGGTAATAATGGATCGATCGACTGGCCATCGCCGGAGTTTTTGTGTTGGCCGTGTGTGGCTCCCTAGGGGGTCATTACCATTCTAAGCCAAAAAGAAGAGGAGGAAAGAGCGGAGCACCCGAACGGTGCCTCCTCTTTCCCCCTCTTAAGCGGTACTAGAAGGAGGTCAAGGGACTCTTTATGGGGTGGTCTGGAGGGCGGCGATGCTATTGGCCAAGTCTTGTAGTTCACACAAAATGGCGTTCCGTACCGCCGACAAACCACCAATGATCCCAATGACCAAAAGCGAGATCAACAGAATCCACTCAAACGTTACCATGGCCCGACGTCGTGCCGGTCGTGTTGCACGTTTGGCTTTCATCATAACCCCTCTTAAGTAGTAAAAGAAAACTCCCATTGCTCGCTCACAAAGCCGAAACAAACCCAGCACTCTATTAAGCACACCATGTGCCAACCCAAAGTCTTCTTCTCTTTTTCAGTACAACTCCATAAATTGCAAAGAGTTAAACCAAATAGGTTTTTGCGGGCCTGTTCTTTTCTCATAAAACTGTTGAAAAATCGAAACATCCGCCTCCCCGAGACGTTTCAAAAGGCTTACGCCAAAAGCCCCCTAATATGGGTTATCAATTTTTCTTCTTTTCTGACTATCTATGGAGGACACTTTCGGATCGCCTTGATCTGGTGGGCTCTCCGCTATTGATCCCGCCAGGATTTTGCAGTAGAAAGCAGCCTCCTCTTTTGGGGACCCCTTGAACCGTTTCCATTGGACCCCTATTTATGGAATTTTTCCGGCGTTTTTTCTTCACACTTCTTTTGAGAGGGTTCTTAATGCCCCTCTTGGGGCTGCTGGAAGCCTTTCCTCTACGGGCAGAGGAGGCTTTGATCCCCCCTGAACAGGGAAGATTCGTCTCCTGGCCGCAATCTCCAAACACCCTCCTTTACCCTGCCAGGAGTTCTTTCCTTATCCCGTCAACCCAAGCCCTTTTTCTCCCTAGGGAATATCTCTTAGGGCTGGAAGATTTTCTTTTTTGGGGCCACAGCGGCGGGGAAAAGGCTCCCCTTTTTCCCGTGGCGGACACCCCAGCCGCTGCTTTAACTCATCAGAACCCTTCTGGCAGAGGTGGGAGTGGCATACCAGTGATTCTATCGGCCCCCGCCAATAGCCCACCTATCTCATCCTCTGCATCTTCACCATTTTCCGCAAACATTCAGCCTCAACCAGATTCCCCCTCAGTAACTGCCGGAGCTGCAATCGTTATTGAGCCGAACATGCCCGGGTTTGAATACCGAGGAGCGGAATCCTATCTGCCAGGGAACTTGCCTCCTCCCCATGGTGGAAATCCAGTGGGCTGGCAGTGGCTTTATGGCCTCCCCAGGGATTTTCTACTCCGAAACTTGCTCGTCTTTTTCGGAGTGCACGGATTTAAAGGGCCGACGGATTTGGGCCATAGCGGCAATTTCGGCTTCCATGAGGGAGTCAATTGGGGGGCGCCGCTTTGGGAACCCTGGGGCTGGGGTGTCCAACTGGGTGTGGAAGCCCTGCACAGCAATTTTCTCGGGACCCAGGCGGTGGATGTGGGGTTTGGTCCGCCGTTGCAAATGGCCGATCGAAACCAGATCTTCTTTACCGGCGCCATCTTCCAACGCCGAATGGAGCAGGGAATGCAAGGCGGTCTGGCCGTCGATCTCTTCTACGATCATTACTATGAAGATACCACCCTCTGCCAAATCCGCTCAGAGACCTCCATCGTCTTCAGTCCGTACCATGAGCTTGGCTATTGGGGGGCCTATGCGGTGAGCCGAACCGCCATCCGAGGCCTTGGCTCGGCCGACGCCATGATCCGGCCCAACGATGTGTTTGCCGTCTTTTATCGGCGCCGATTTACCGGCGGCGGCCTGGGCCGAATCTGGACCGGCCTGAGCAGCTACGGCGATCTGGTCCTGGGTTTGGAAGGCACGGTGCCGCTGGGCACCCAATGGGCCATTGATAATAATTTCACCTGCCTTTTCCCCAAGCACGGTCGCAGCGCCGGCGATCGACCCGAAGAGTGCTGGAGCGTGTCGATCCACCTGGTCTGGTATCCGGGGCGGCTTTCCAATCCGGTGGTCAGCAACCCGTACCATCCGCTTTTCTACGTGGCCGACAACTCCTGGTTCCTGGTCAAACGCCGCCCGTAAAACTCACCCCCGTTTGACCGACGCCCAACCATCCTCGGTTTTGACGGAAAATTACGGCTATAATTTGACTGTATCTACCCGGCCAAGCCCCCACAACTTGTAGGGGGTAAGAATCGGCTCAAACCCAACAGATTGTGGTCATTACTTCCGGTAGATACAGTCAAGATAATAGAAAACAGTTGCGGAAGATCGAGCAGATACTGCAAGACAACCAGAGCGACTCAGAAATGCCTGGGATGCTTTCTGCGGTGGAACGGCTGGCCCTGCCGAGGATCACTCATGTCGTGCTGACTGAGGATACTCTTTCTGTGGCTTTGGAAGATGGGCGAACGATCTCGGTGCCGATTGGGTGGTATCCGCGATTAGCCCGCGGGACCCCCGAAGAACGCTTCCATTTTCAAATCAGCGGCGCAGGCTATGGCATCCATTGGCCGGAGATGGATGAAGATATTGGCGTGGGAGGACTCTTGCCGGGAAGAAAATCCACCGAAAGCCCCGCTTCGTTCCAACGCTGGCTTCAAGAGCGGAAACAAAAGGGTAAACTCTGATTTCTCCTCGCTGAGAGTAGTGTCTGGCCGACTAACCGGGCGATTTTTGTACACAGTAAACTCTGCACAATCTTCCTCGATGTCTCGCCGATTACGGGATTTGTTTGTTTCATCGGTTTCCTTATTCGATTGGCGATCTCACTCTGGCGGTTTTGGCCAGGCTAGGTGGCGGTGGAGGAAATCGAAGGTGCCTTGGCCGTGGATCGTATGGGGGCCGACAAACCATTCGATTTCCGTACGCTCTGGCAGGTGCAATCGGGCGGCATAAAGATGCCGCACTTTGGCGTATTCATAGGCCACCGCCTCATCCGACGAGACACCGTCGAAATGCCCCCGTTCGACCATGAAAGGTCTTGGAGCGATCAGGGCAGCCATCTCCGCATAATTGAACGTATGGCCCAAGTCGAACTCGAAAATCTCGTATTCCCCCGTCCACACATAGCTATACGGCGCCCGCGTGGAGGCGTTTTTCCAGACCCATTCGTTGAAGTCGGCTGAGCAGATCGACAGGCAGTAGTCGGTCAGCAGAGCCGGCACGCGCATAGCTGTCTTACCCCCGTAGCTTAGGCCGTAAAAGCCAATCCGTTTCGGATCAACAAACGGCAAGCTGGCCAACCAACGGAGAATCTGCTGATGTTGAGGCGTGATGATGGAAAACAGGGTCTTTTTGATGGGGTTGGCTTTTCGCTGGAGGGTGCGGAACCGATCGCCGCCCAGGTAGAAGTTTTGCGGAGCGAAGACGACGAAGCCCCGCTCGGCCAAGGCGTTGGCAAAGGCTTTGTAGGCCCCATGCATTTCTTGACCGATCACATGTTGCGGCCGACCTTCCAGACCATGTTGACAAACAACCACCGGTCGTCGCTGGCCGGCCGGAATGTCGTTAGGCACCAGCAGTAGGCCATAGGCGATCACATCGGGCCAAACGTCCAGCACCACTTCATAGCCGGTCCAAGTGCTTGTCTGATAGGCTTTGCGGGTGCGGGGATTGGGCGGCAGGAGGGGATCGTCGAATTGGCCTATTACCTCCTCGTAGAAAAACTTTCGATATTCGGCGGCCGATTTCTCGTAGTTTTCCAGGGAGGAAAAGTCCAGTTTGGCGATGAACTTCGCTCGCACATAGGGGCTTTCGGCCAGCAGAGCTTGGGTGTGCCGATCCATTTGCCGGATTTGTCGTTCTAGACGCTGCTGGGGGTGGAAATCCTGCAGGAATGGTTCTGGAGCAGGTCCCAGCGGCGCCAGCCGACTGCCCGGCGCCAGGGCCTGTAACAAGGCCTCCAAGGCAGCCGGTGTGCCATACGGGCCGGTTCCCCCCTGGCTTTCGACCAGGCGTAGCAGGGGCTTGGGTTGGAGCGGTTCGATCAGTTTTTGCGCCCGGGCAAACTCCTGGCGGACCGTGTCCAGGGCTGGGGTGGTCAATCGGCCTGGTGCACCGCCTTGGCTGGGCAGTTCCACTTCCGGCGCCTTGGCTGCCTCGATGATGACCGCCCGGGGAGCGACCATGGCCGCCAATTCCGCATCGCCAAACTGCTCCAAAAGGCCGAAGACGTTTCGGTCGATCGGTTCCTGCCAGAGGGTTCGCCGATCCGTGAAATAGCCGCTCACACAAACGGCCTGGATTCGGGTATCTAAAGCGGCGGCATAAAAGGCCAACAGTCCGCCTTCGCCCCAGCCGATCAGGCCGACTTTTCGGCCCTGTCCCGCCGAAGGTTTGCTGGGCAACTGGGCTGGGTTCAGATCGCCGGAACTGGCCGGTTCTTGGCTGAGCACATCCACCGCTGCCAGCACTTTCTGCACTTCATAGCCGATGATATGCCGGCCCATCTCGTAGGCGGGTCGATACAAGTATTCCCGATGCGTCAGCAGGGCGCCCCGTCGGCCTTCCACACCGCGAGGGGTCATTTGTCGGCTGATCAAGGCAGGCACAACCACTCGGCAGCCGCTTTCAGCCAATCGGCGGGCGTATTGGCACTCCGGCGGCACGCCCTCCATGAGACCTGCCAATTGTTCAGGCAACATGTCCGCATCGGGCAGGGCGATCAGATCGGCCAGAATCGGTCGGCCTACGGGCGCCAACAGCAATCCCTCGGCCCAGACATCGCCGAAGGCGGGCCAACGCACGGCCAGCACTTGGTACCCGGCGCCTTGGCCCACCAGAGCCGATCGGCGCGTCGTGGCCAACAGTTCAAATCCCTCCGGCCTGGCCCGTTCATCCCGGACTCCCAGGATATGAGCCAATCGCTGCCGGTTTGGCGTCAGGGATTTTTCATACATCTCCGGCGAGCTGGAGTCCCGATGCCAGAACCGTTCCCGCTCTTGCTGCGATTGGTCGATCTTCCGTAATAGGAACCGATCCACGCCCTCGATCAACCGGAAGGCCATGTCGCCTTCCATGTCCAGCGGCTGGGTGCCGGGCAAGGGCGTCTTGTCGGGTGCTGGCTGGGGCTCTTCGGAAGCCAGTTTGGGTTCCTCGGCCAGCAACTTAGGTTTTGGGGTAGGTGGTTTTTCCGGAGAATTTTTGGGCCTTTCCGCTGCATAAACCACGGAATGAGCGGTATAAATTGCGGAACGGGCTCCATAGATCTCAGAACATGAATCTCCGATGATTTGAGGCGTTTTCAGAAAATCGTAGCTTCCGGCCATTCCGATCCAGCCCCCGGCCGTCGCCAGCCCCACGAACCACACCAGTCTGCGTCCCCCAGCTTGAATCAGAAGTTCCCAAAGATTTTGCATGAACATGGTATTGTTCTCCTCATGGATGACGAGAAGAAGCAGCGTTGGACGGTTTTCCCTCAACATAGTCTGTAGGAGGGTCATTTCCAAGGGGTCATAAGATGTCTCCCCTTCCGTTTCTGGATGAGATATACCGAACCCGTTGGTTGGGAAAGAGAAAGGATGGGGCAACCTATTGGAACTACGGAGGCAAAACGCCTTTCGACCCGTTCATACCGCTTTCCGCTGGAAAAGATGATCAACGCGCCCGGCCGCCGATGGGCGATAAAAACATCCCCCACACTCCTCTGCCCATGGCCCTTCCGACACACTCTAAAATGTCTAATCCAGAACGGGGATGATCCAAAGGCACTGGCCAGACTGGAAAGACATGAGTTACCATTCCGGCGGGGTCCATTGCGGGATGCCTTCCTGCTGGAGTTGTTTTTCATACAGGTCGAAGAAAGGCCGATGCGGTGAAAGCGGCACATCTTCGTTGACCAGCATGGGCCGCACTTCGGCCCACCAAGCTTCATACGCAGCCCGCATCGCCTGGACCACTTCCGGAAACCGATCGATCACGTTGGTCGTCTCGCCCGGATCGTTCAGCAGGTCGTAAAGTTCCTTGTTGTTCACCAGCCGAAACCGCTGGTTCCGGACCGCAGACTGATGATATTTATATTCATCGGGATCAGCCCCTTTGGGCCATCGACCCACATGGGTGAACAGAAAGCGATCGGGCCAAGGCGCTTTGGGATTTTCCAGCAGAGGCACGAGCGATCGGCCATCCAACTTCTGGGTATTGGGCGGCAGGTTGGCCCCGGCCAGTTCGACGAATGTGGGAAATAGGTCGATATGGGCGGCCAAGGCGTCGATGTCTTGGCCCTCCGGCAAAACGCCCTTCCATCGCCAGAAGCACGGTACACATGTACCGCCCTCGTACGGCGTGCCTTTGCCACTCCGAAACCCCGCATGATAAAGCTCGTAAGGTTTACCGTGCCGAAGGGTTTTCCGAGGCCCAGCTTGGCCGTTGTCGGTCATGAAGATCAGCAGCGTATTGTCCCACAATTTCCACTCGTCCAATTTTTGCATCAGCAGGCCGATGTTGTCGTCCAGGTTGGTGATCATGCCGTATCGGCCGGCCACAGTTTCATCGAACCCCGCTTCCAGAAACGGCTTTTTATATTTCTCCGGTGCGATCATCGGATCGTGCGGGGCATTGGGCGTAAGATACACAAAGAACGGCCTGCCGCTGTCTTTCTGTTTTTTGATCCATCCTAAGGCTTGGCGGAAGAAAACGTCGGTGCAGAAGCCCCGAGTCTGGACGAACCGGCCATTGTGTCGGATGACCGGGTCGAAATACCGGTTTTTCTGGTTGGGCGGGGCGTCGGCGCAACTGCAATTGTACACCTGCCCAATTCCCCCGGCGCCATGGATAAAGGTCTCTTCAAAACCGCGGCGGTGCGGCTGATAGGGTTCTTCATCGCCCAGGTGCCATTTGCCGAAAATGCCCGTATGATACCCGGCCGATCGGAGGACCTCGGCCAGCGTGACCACGCCCAGGGCCATCCTCTCCCGCTCCAAGATAGTATGGGTAACGCCGTTTTTGAACTCATGGCGTCCGCTCATAATGGCCGACCGGCTCGGCGAACAGGTGGGACTAACCTGAAACTGGCTGAACCGGGTGCTCCGTTGATAAAGCCGATCCAGGTTGGGCGTTTTTAGGTCGGGATTCCCTAAACAACTGAGATCGCCTTTGCCCTGGTCGTCGGTCATCACCAGGATGATATTCGGCCGTCGGCCTGCCAGCCGACCTGCTGGAACCGCCGCGGCGGCCGAAGGGAGAGGGGAAACCCGATCCGGTCCGCTCCACGCATCCCCAAAGGCGATTTCCGCAGAGGCAGCCGGAACACTGCCAACGGCTGGAGACGTGGGAGGAAGCTGGCGTTCCAGGGGTTCCGCCCAGGCCGCTCCGACCGCCAGACATCCAAGCGCCGCCATCGCCCCAACTAAAACAGCCCAGAGTATTCTTCCTGGGCTCAGGCAGGCCCTCAAACCAAAAAACGCAAACACGCTTCTGCCGGTCTTCCCACAGGCGGCGCTCATAAAATGATTCCTCCGTCGAGTACGGTCAGGCCGAAATGGAGCCATCCACTAGATGAAAATATATACATGGATTTCCCTCCAAAAGATTTTCCGCAACATTTTAGCCGAATGAAGAGGCGATGGTTTTCTCTCTCGCCGTCGAGAGGGTAGGGTGAGGGGGCAATGGAGATGGATTCCTGCTTGCGCAGGAATGACACATGGCCCCCTCACCCGGCCCGGCCTTCGGCGTTGCCCCTCAGGCCTGGCCGGCCTCTCCCACGGCAGGAAGAGGCCGGGTGCTTCATTCGGCTAAAGTATTGCCGGATTTTTTGTTCTTGGGTTGGCGTGGGGGATCAGCTTTTTATCGGGCCAGATTAAAACGCTTTTTCATCGGGCCAGGTCGAAGCGATCCAGGTTCATCACCTTATTCCAGGCGGCCACGAAGTCGTGGACGAACTTTTCCCGGCCATCTGCGGCCGCATACACCTCGGCCACTGCCCGCAATTCCTCGTGATGGCCGAAGATCAGGTCCACCCGGGTTGCCGTCCACTTCAACTGGCCGGTCTTTCGGTCGTGGCCGTGGAATAGATACCGCTTCTGGTCCGCCGCCCGCCACTCGGTTCCCATATCCAAGAGATTCACGAAGAAATCGTTCGTCAGCGTGCCAGGCGATTGGGTGAGCACCCCGTGTTGGTCGTATCGATAGGTAACTCCCAAGGCTCGTAAGCCGCCCACCAGGACCGTCATTTCCGGCACCGTGAGGGTAAGAAGCTGGGCCTTATCCACCAGGAAGTACTCCGGAGTGGTGAGGATGTTGCCTTCGTCGAACGGGACCTCGTCCTTCCAGTAATTACGGAACCCGTCGGCAAAGGGTTCCATGAGCGCATAAAAGTCCACATCGGTTTGCTCCTGGGTGGCATCCACCCTTCCGGGAGTAAAGGGCACGGTGATCTCCACCCCTGCCTTTTTGGCTGCTGCTTCCACGGCCGCACATCCGCCCAGCACGATCAAGTCGGCCAGGGAGACCCTCTTGCCGGTCTGCTGTTTTTCGTTGAACTGTTTCTGGATGTTCTGGTAAACGGCCAGGACCTTGGCCAGGTCGTCGGGATGATTCACGGCCCATTGGTTTTGGGGCGCCAGGCGGATACGGGCGCCGTTGGCGCCGCCGCGCCGATCGGAATCCCTGTAGGTCCCCGCGGAAGACCAGGCCGTGTAAACCAATTGCGCAATGCTCAGGCCCGAGGCCAGGATTTGTTGTTTCAGCGCCCGGATGTCCTCGGCGTCGATCAGTTGATAGTCCCGCTCGGGCAGCGGATCCTGCCAGAAGAACTCTTCTTTGGGCACTTCGGGGCCGAAATAGCACGAGCGCGGCCCCAGGTCGCGGTGGATGAGCTTGAACCAGGCTTTGGCAAACGCCTCCTCAAATTCTTTGGGATTCTCCAGAAAGCGCCGGGCAATCTTTGCATAGATCGGATCGAAGCGCAGGGCCAAGTCGGCCGTGAGCATCATGGGCGGGTGCGCTTTATCGGGATCGTGGGCATCGGGAATGATGGCTGGTGCATTTTTGGCCACCCATTGGTGCTTGCCCGCCGGACTCTTGGTCAGCTCCCATTCATAGCTGAACAGCAACCGGAGGTACTGCACTCCGAAGCGTGTGGGGGTCGGCGACCAGGCCAGTTCGAAGCCGGAGGTGAAGGTATCCGGCCCTTTGCCGGTGCCATGGTGGAACTTCCATCCCAGGCCCTGCTGTTCGAGGGGCGAAGAGCTGGGATCGGGCCCCAGATGGATATCCTTGGCCGCCCCGTGGCATTTGCCAAAGGCGTGCCCGCCGGCGATCAAGGCCACGGTCTCCTCGTCGTTCATTCCCATCCGTTGGAAAGCCACCCGAATCTGCTTGGCCGACTCCACCGGATCAGGGTTTCCCCCGGGACCTTCGGGGTTGACATAGATGAGCCCCATTTCCGTGGCGGCGAAGGGTTTTCGGAGTTCCCCTTCCTGGAAACGTTCCTTGCCCGTGAGCATCTTCTCTTCCGGGCCCCAATCGACCCCCTCGTCAGGCTCCCAGGCGTCCTCCCTGCCCAAGGCAAAACCGATGGTCTTCACGCCCATGGACTCCAGCGCCACATTCCCGGCCAGCACAATCAGATCCGCCCAGGAGAGCTTCCGACCGTACTTTTGCTTCACCGGCCAAAGCAGCCGGAGGGCCTTGTCCAGGCTGATATTATCCGGCCAATTGATCCGTGGCGGAAAACGGATGTCGCCCGTTTTGGCGCCCCCCCTGCCGTCAAAGACGCGATAGCTCCCGGCACTGTGCCATGCCAGACGGATGAACAGCGGGCCGTAATGCCCAAAATCGGCCGGCCACCAGTCCTGCGATTGACGCATCAGCGCCTCTAAATCCTTCTTGACCGCTGCCAGGTCAAGCTGCTGGCACTCCTTGCGGTAGTCGAAACCCGGCCCGTAGGGATTGGAACCGGGACCGTTTTGCCGCAGCACATTCAGATTCAGCCTGTTCGGCCACCAATCGGTTATCCAGCGTTTTCGGGGCCGCTTCTTCTTTTCTTCCATCGGGGGACCTCCTTTTTCGTCTTTCGGATGAGGACCTTCTGCCTTCGCTAAATTACCAGCTAAAAAACCGGGCAAAACGGCGCCGGTACCGGCAACAGCAAAAAACTCGCGACGTCGCATGGCCTGAGCTCCTTCTAAAATACCAAACGCTGGGAACACCGTATATTGCCTCTGGACGACTCAGCACGGTCCGTGAATCGATTTCCAGATGACTTCACAGTACCCGGGAATCCTCCCCTGAGGGCAACGGATCAGATCACCCCCGGCTGGCTAGGAGGGCTATGGATCAGGTTGTGCCTCGGCCCTCTAGGAACAGCGACTCCGATGGAATCGTGGCAAAGAGCGCTCGCCGGGCCCACCGTGGTCCTGCCGGGATGGATGATCCAAGGTAGCGCAGCGGACCTCCGGCCTTCACAATCCAGTTGCACGTGGCCCACCCCACGAACCGTCCTTCCCCGTCAGCCGCATTCTACTCCGCCGATGGACACGAAGCCGGTAGTTGATCGGCTGGGGAATTATAGGGAGCAGGCCCCGGCCTTCCAAGTGAATATTTTATCAATATAGAGATAGTAGATAATTGTTTGGTATTTGCGTCACGCTGGTTTTGCGGCGATGATCGCTCGGGCCCCCAAAGGCCGATGCGGAGCGCTACTGCCCCCTGCCCACTTTCTTCTTCGCCGGACTGTCCAAAAGTTTTAACCTCTTATTGGACAAGAAGTTAGTAAAAGCGTACCAGTTTAGCTTCACGGTATCTACCGGAAGTAATTACCAGAATCTGTTGGGTTTGAGCCGATTCTTACCCCCTACAACTTGTAGGGGCTAAAAATCGTTCGGACTCCGCCCATGGTGGCAATTGTTCCCGGGGGATACAGTCATCCTAAATAGGTTACGGACATCCTAAATAGGTTACGGAAAAGCCAAGTTCGCTGCCTTTGAAAAGAGCAGGCTTATTGCTCGGCCAGGATGCGCAGTGCGATGTCGTTGGCAAACACCGGCGAGAGGAGCGTTTTGGGGCCGCCGGGGTGCTGGAAACGGGCCGAGTCGGCAATCTGGCCGGTCTTGGTATCGACCCATTCGGCCCGGTACCTGCCTGCCGGCAGTTCCAGCACCAACTCCGTCTGAATCCGGTCTCGCAAAAGCTCCTTAAGGTTTTTCGGCTTATTGGGTAGGGGAACATGAAGGTAGAGGGCATATTGTCGGCCCGGTTCTGCCAGGGCCTGCACCGAAAGCTTCTCGGACACCTGTTTGATAAAGCCGGTCCCCGGACGCATCCGGAGAAAATCGAAGCTGTGGATGAACTCTTTTAGGATGGCCAATTGTTTACGCAGTTCGGGGCTGCCGCCGCCCGGCGAGCGGTAATCCCGCAGCGTGCCGTCCGGATGGCCAGGCGTAAACGAATAATCCAGATGGCTGAACAAAGCGCCGCCGGCCAGGATAAAATCCCAGGCTTCGGTCCGATACAGCACGTCGTCTTTGCCGCGGAAGCCGGTCTCGTTTTCGCCGATCACTTTGCCCAGATGCGCATTCATGGCGACCGTGTCGGGCGGCACACAATAGTGGAAGTTGAAGATCGAAATGACGGGGTGGGGATTTTCCACCTTTTTGCGGCCGTTGGCAATGTTCCAGGAGATCAAATGTTTATTCGGCAGATGCCGCTCGGTTTCCACGATCACGTCGGTGATCCGCCGCTGCCAGTCTTCGGTCACACCGCCGAAATACGGCTCATTGCACACCTCGTAATACAGATTGTCGTAAGGATTCAGCTCCTGGACGATCTTTCGGGTAAAGGCCGTCTGGACCTCCACAAGCCGGGGATGCTTGAGCGTCAGCACTTCCGTCCGGGGACAATCGCCCACGCCGTTGATGTTGTTTTGGATGTTCATCGGTGATGCTTTCCACAGTTCATCGTCGTACAGCGGGCAGAAGAGGTTCATTTCGACTACCACCCCATGGCGCTGGGCGGTACGCATGAACTGATGCAATCGCTCGAAATAGGCCTCGTCCCAGCGGGCTAGATCGAATTTATTACCGCCGTCGTAGTAGCCGGGCTGGTCGCTGCGTGCCCAGGGAGCAATATACCGGCCAGGCTTCGGCGCCAACGGATTATCGGTAATGCCGAACGAACGGGGAACCTCTCGATACGTGCCGGAAAAAGTGCGGGTATGGTTCAGGCCGTCGGCGGCCAAGACGGCCAAATACCGCCGAAAATCGAAATCCCGATTCAACACCGCCCCATAATGTTCGCCCGAACCGATCAGCACGGTCGGCTTGCCGCGCCAGAGAAAATACCGGTTGTTTTCCGGATGCAGCGCCAGCGGCGGCCCATAGGCACTACCACCGGAGGAATGGGAATCCGGCTTGGCTTCGGCGGGGCCTTGGGGACCCTGTTTTTCAGCGGTCCAAACCGCCTGCTCGGCAAACAGCGCTGCCCAACCCGCCGTCAGAATCGTCCACCATACCACAGGCTGTTTTGCGGATCTCATGGCCTCTGTCTCCTTGGCAGTCGGAAGCACTACGGAACACGCCGGAGGTGAGAAAACCTGCCTTCGGAATTTTTCCTATAGAGGAAGTTTTTTCGGTGAGCCGATTGCATTTCCAGAACTTCAGCGTTCAGGGGGTTTTTCTCCTTCGGGGCGTTTTTCACGGGGCGTTTTTCAGTTGGAAGGTTACCGAGACGCTGGCCCGGATGGCGATTTTGCCCAGGGCGATGGTTTCGGGTTCGCCTTCTCCGGCTGAGGCGGGGATTTCTTGGAGGACGTTTTGTGCCATGGGTTGCGCTCGGCTCAAGCCCCATCCGCTCCAACCGGCATAATACCAGGGGGAATGGCCTTCTTGGATGGCCAACGGCGGGCCGACCGATTGCCCCAGCACGCCGGCCATTTTCTCCGCCTTCTCCTTGGCCGCCTGGAGGGCCAAGGTCCGGGCCTGCTCCCGATACTTTTTAAACTCCGTGGTTTGAAAATCCACGCCGTGGATGTACTGGACGCCCGCCTGGAGCATCCGGGTGATTAGTTCTTCTACCTTTTCCGGGTCTCGGAGCGTTACCACAAAGGTGTTCCGCACGAAATAGCCCAGAAATTCTTCCCTCCGGTAACCGTCCCGATACCGGGGTTCGACGGAAAGATAGTCGGTCTGGATGTCTTTGTCGGGAAGGCCCATTTGTTTCAGCACGGCCAAGGCCTTTTGGAAAATTTCCGTATTTTTCTGTTTGGCGGCCAGGATGTCTTGTTTATCCCAGGTTTCGATGCCAAAACAGAGAAGGATTTTATCCGGTTGGACATAGACGACCGCTTCGCCCTGGACAGTAATCTTGGGCGGTTGGTCGCTGGAGACCGTCTGCGACTGGCCTGGACAAGCCCATAAAAGAAACCATAGACCTGCCAAACTCACCCACCCAAACCTTTTCATCGGCCTGCTCCTTTCAGAAAAGCCTACTTCTTCAAAGGGGAACCTCTTTTCCTCAAAGAATCCGCATCCTATAAATAAGTCCACATAAGAGCGAAAGTGGAGAGAAAATTGGTCTGGTAATGAAAACAGGCTTGCTTGTAGGGATAGCGCTAGAAAATAACCCACCACCCCCGGAGACCAAGCCATGGATGGTATTATCACCCTGAGGGCCTCGGAACGCAAGACCTTGTTGGAGCATGATCGCAAATCGACCGATCCCGGCCATTCGCTTGCGGGCCCATATCCTGTTGCTGTTGGCCGACGGACGCCCCTGGAGCCAGATTGCGGCGATGTTGTACACCAACACCAGCACCATGAAGAGGCTGTCCCGAAATTGGCACCCAGGGGCGGCGCCGATGGTTTTTCAAACCGTTCTGACTTTCCCAAATGCCGTTTTATTGGAGTTTGGGCAGTCTGGGGGCCGCCCGTTGGTCGCCCGTGCCGGCTAAAACGGAATTTCGGGACAGCCTCAAGTATTTGGGAAGAAGCTCATGCGATGGCAAACTCAAACCGGGCGCCCACGCAGCAGGGGGTGCAACGGACGCCGAACAGGTCGGCCAGGGCTACCACGGCCGACCAGCCCGTGCAATGGGCCGGGGCCACTCGTCCGATTCCCATCTGCCGAAGCGCCTGGATGGTAAACTCCATCCGCTCCGGCGAAGCACTGCCCAAGTGCATCCCGCCGATCACCGCATGGATCGGCGCATCGTGGGTAAGCTCCTGAATGTAGCGAAGGGTATTGACCAGTCCGGCATGGGCGCAGCCGAGAAGCACCACGGTACCCTCTGCGCAGGGAAAATAAAGGGCCTGATCGTCCAGCAGCGGATCCGGCGTTTGGCCGGCTGGGTCCAGAAAGAACGGTCCGCCCGTATCTTCCCAGGGGTTTTTCCGAGGCACTTGGCCGGTGAGCATCAGGCCGGGGAGAATTTCCGTTGGGGTTTCGGCCGGTTGCAGGGCGGCGGGGTGGCGGTGGAGGGCCTCCTGAGCAGCCGCCGGCAGGCCGATCTGGCGGACCGGGCCATCCTTGGGCCGGGCGAACTTCGGGGCCGAAAACGCCGGATGCGCATAAACTTTCACCTCGCCCACCCGACTCCATACCTGGGCCAACCCGCCGGTATGGTCATAATGTCCATGGCTCAGGGC
>Ga0272448_1001625_pt1 | contig 29700 bp, 23 predicted proteins | sample YNPCB0191_FD_202220 | JGI IMG/M metagenome (GOLD analysis project Ga0272448, IMG submission 202220) | Hot spring sediment microbial communities from Yellowstone National Park, WY, United States - YNP-CB-019-1 | ecosystem: Environmental > Aquatic > Thermal springs > Hot (42-90C) > Sediment...
AAATGGTTGAACAAAAATTACCCCGGCGGCCTTACTACTTGTGGATAGAACGGTTAATGGCAATTATTGCCACCATAAATTTAGGACTAGTTTTGTTTAATTTGAGTTACATTCCTTGGCGTGATTTCTACTTGCGTTATCTTCCAGATATTGTTCGCATCTACGATCCTGTTAAAGGTATTGAACCCCACAGAGAAACGGAAAGATACCTCCAAACTGTGGAGCAACTGCAACAGGTGGTAAGCAAGAACGGACTGGAGTCACCGCTAGCAAATGCCAAACTGGAGAAACTGGCTCAACTGAGTATCGAGATGATTAATAACGATCCGTTTGCGGCAGCGGGGAAAAGCGGTACTTTGGAAAAAATCAAAAACAAAATGCGCGATCGCCTCCAGCAAGAATCTGCCAAACAAGCCTTTGCTACTTTCTGGAGTCAGAAGTATTTATTACAACACGGCTGGCTTCGAGAAATTAATTTTTTTAATCAACAAATTCGACCTTTAATAGCTAGTAACTACTTTCGACAAATCGGAGAAAACGGCCAGCCTATCGATCGTTTTTGGATGATTGATTTACCGTTTGTATTAGTATTTGCTGTAGAATTTTTTGCTAACACCTATTATGTAAAAAGACGCTATCATACTTTTAGCTGGTTAAATGCTATTCTCTGGCGCTGGTACAATTTATTGTTATTGCTACCATTTTGGCGATGGTTGCGGGTTATACCGGTAACTATTCGTCTCGACAAAGCAAAACTATTAAATTTGCAGCCGCTCAGACAACAAATTCATTTGGGTGTAATCGTAAGTTTCGCAGAAGAAATTACAGAAATCGTTATTGTCAGGGTAATTAACCAGCTGCAAAATTCGATACAAACTGGTGAAATAACTAGCTGGCTTTTCAAAAAAGAAAGCTTGCGTCCCTACATAGATATTAATAATACTAATGAAATCGAAGCGATCTCGACCATCTTGACAGAAACTATTATCTATAAGGTCTTACCGACAATCAAGCCAGAGGTAACCGCAATTTTACGCTACAACATTTCTGAAGCATTAAACAATGCTCCCGTCTCCCGTACCTTGCAACAAATTCCCGGTGTCACGCGCATAGAAACCCAACTGAGCGAGCAACTAGCAATTCAAATTGCCACTAATCTTTACAATGCTTTAGTCAGCGTTGTCGAAGACCCCATCGCCGCCAAGCTCTGGAATCAACTAATCCAAAGCTTTTGCCAAACCTTGGGAACGGAAATACAAAAACAACAAGTACTTTCACAATTACAAAGCTTGCTTGTAGATTTTTTAGAGGAAATCAAGATTAACTACGTGCAAAGGCTGTCTCAGGAAGATTTTGAAAAAATTGTAGAGCAGACCAGGCAGCTACGAGGCATGTACGTGCCTGCTGCTACTAAACGGCAGATCGATAGCAAACAATCCTCTTAAAGTTGTTATTGATGTGCGCGCAGAAATTTCTATCTGGAGATAGAGAAAAAAGAAATTATTTCTTACTTTGTTTCCTTGCTAAAATGCGCTACAATCGAATTGGAAGCAAATCAACATTGATTTGCCACAAGACTTCTTGGAAGATATCCCTATCGCAGGAAGTGGGTAGTGACCCACTTTTTTTGTTGGAGTCGTCACATGGCTCATCCCTTAGTCTCACAAATTCTAGATTTAGCTGCACCGGTAGCAGAAGAACTAGGATTGGAAGTGGTTGGAGTAGTCTTCCACACCAACCAACGTCCGCCAGTTTTGCGAGTAGATATCCGCAATCCTCACCAGGAAACTGGTTTAGATGATTGCGAGCGGATGAGTCGCGCTTTAGAAGTTATCTTAGACAAGGCGGAAATTATTGTAGATGCCTATATCTTGGAAGTGTCCAGTCCCGGCATCTCCCGGCAACTAACTACAGACCGAGAGTATATTTCCTTTAAAGGGTTTCCCGTGATCGTTTCTACTTTTCCACCCTACGAAGGACAGCAAGAGTGGACTGGCCAGTTAATTCGGCGAGATGAGACATCTGTTTACCTCAACCAAAAAGGCCGCGCGATCGCCATACCCCGCGTTCAAATTACCAAAGTGCGGCTGGATGAGCGTCGATAAACAAACAAGGACTAAAGCTTAGGGGCTAGAAGTTAGGGACTACAGGTAAGGAACTAGAGACTAGAACAAGCAGAAAAGACAACACCCAACTGCTTTTTTCTAGTCCCCAGTCCCAAATCCCTTTCTTTTTAGTCCCTTATCCCTATTTTTTCAGGAGATCGCTTATGTCAATGGTAAGTTTACCAGGATTAAAAGAGTTAATTGAAAGTATAAGTCGGGAGCGTAATTTACCTAAAACTGCAGTACAAGCAGCCATAAGAGAAGCACTGCTAAAAGGATACGAACGTTATCGTCGAGCCCAAAACCTAGACAGAAAACATTTTGACGACGATTACTTCGATAATTTTGACGTGCAACTAGATATAGAAGAAGAAGGCTTTCGCATCGTTTCTACCAAAACTATAGTTGAAAAAGTTACCAACAGTGACCATGAAATAGCCCTCCAACAAGTTCAAGAAATGGGAGGAGAAGAAGCACAACTAGGACAGGAAGTAGTACTGGATGTCACCCCAGACCAAGGAGAGTTTGGGCGAATGGCTGCAATGCAAACCAAACAAGTCTTGGCACAAAAACTGCGGGATCAGCAACGCCAGCTAATTCAAGAAGAATTCCAAGACTTAGAAGGTACCGTATTACAAGCAAGAGTACTGCGGTTTGAACGGCAATCTGTAATCATGGCTGTAAGCAGTGGCTTTGGTCAACCCGAGGTAGAAGCCGAACTACCGAAACGCGAACAGCTACCCAACGATAATTACCGCATCGGCGCTACGTTTAAAGTTTATTTGAAAAAAGTCTCTCAAGGGCAACAACGGGGACCGCAATTATTGGTATCGCGTGCAGATGCTGGCTTGGTAGTTTATTTATTTGCCAACGAAGTACCGGAAATAGAGGACGAAGTCGTGCGAATTGTCGCAGTGGCGCGGGAAGCTAACCCCCCATCCCGTCACGTCGGACCTCGAACTAAAATTGCCGTAGATACCCTCGATCGAGATGTAGATCCGGTAGGTGCTTGTATAGGAGCCAGGGGATCGCGAATTCAAGTAGTAGTCAATGAATTGCGAGGTGAAAAAATCGATGTGATTCGCTGGTCGCCAGACCCTGCTACCTACATTGCTAACGCCCTCAGTCCAGCACGAGTAGATGAAGTGCGCCTCATGGATCCAGAAACAAGACAAACCCACGTACTCGTAGCAGAAGATCAGCTGAGTTTAGCAATTGGTAAAGAAGGACAAAATGTACGTTTGGCTGCTCGCTTAACCGGTTGGAAAATTGATATCAAAGATAAGGCTAAGTACGATTACGCAGCTGAAGATGCTAAATTTGCCGAAGCAAGAGCAAAATACAGACCGGAAGAGGTAGATGAAGAAGTAGAAGATGATGTAGAAGAGGACCTAAAGAAGGAGGAATTAAAGTATAAAAATCGAGAAGAAGAACAATACGCTCCCGAACAGGAGTAGTTCCAAAAAGTATACAGAATTTTTAATAGCTCCAAAGCTCTGCTAACAAACATCTCAGCTTATGGAACCTAACTATCGGCGTTGTCTGAGTTGTCGTCAGGTAGGTCCGAAAAAACAGTTTTGGCGGATTGTCCGCCTGTTTCCCTCTGGGCAGGTACAATTAGATGAGGGTATGGGGCGTTCAGCCTATATTTGCCCGAATCCAAACTGCCTGAGTACAGCTCAGAAAAAAAATAGACTCGGACGAGCGCTGCGTGCTTCCGTACCAGAGGCACTGTATCAAACATTATGGCAGCGTTTAGCCTCGTCAAACGAGATCCAAAAACCAAATTAACTTCACACAGCTTTTGCACCGTGTCGATAGCTAGCTGTTTGGCAAGCACCATCGGTCACATGTGTATTATGCTAGGAAATAGTGCCAAAATAGTAAAAGGGTGTCTGGCAAATCGCTCTTATATACCATAAGAAGCGAAGCAACACTCAAAACAAGATTTACGCTCAATGTGTTGTGGAAGAGTCAGAATCAGCAAAACAAAAATCCCAAAAATTGCAATCTGGTAGCGCCCACGCGCAGTCAGGCGTCAACCAAAAACCTTGGTGGCGATGCCAGCATTAAACCGAAACATCTCTCTTTCCTGATTGGAGGCACCGGCAAAAAAACGGCAACCCAAACACAGTAATCATAAGGATGGAGATGTCGCACCTGCTGGCACCCATCCGTTAAAACTGTAAATTATAGGGGAAGAGTGGATGAACAACGGTAAAGTTAGAATTTACGAATTATCAAAGGAATTGAATTTGGATAACAAAGAGCTATTAGCAATTTGCGACCAGCTCAATATTGCGGTCAAAAGCCATAGCAGCACAATTACAGAATCGGAAGCGGAACGAATACGTTCCCAGGCAGAAAAACTGGCAGCAACACAGGTGATGCCGAAAAAAGATCATCACGGTGCAACCAGTCAAAAACAAAATACACTACAAACAAATTCGCGCCATCGTCCTGCTGCATCCCAGAAACAAGAATTGCTAGAAATTCGCAAACCAATACCACCGAAAAATACTGCCGCCAACGTCACGGAAGCGTCGGCTGCTACCGATAGTCAATCAAGTTCTTCTGAGCTTAATCCTCCACCTTCCAGACCCTTCGCTTCTTCGAATTCTGTCTCACCCATGAAGCCGACGGCACCAATTCGACCTGTACCCCGGAATCAGTCTGAGACTGCACAACCAAACAAAGCCGCGACATCTTCTTTAGAAGACGCAAAACAAACGCCCAACCCAACCCAGCCAGTGGAAAAAATGGCAGCGGAAAAACCAGAAGCAGCGACCAGCAGCAGTCCTGCACCTCAAAAACCAAAATTGGAAAAACCCCAAAAACCACAACTGGCAACTCCACCCGCCAGACCTACGGCGGAGAAACCCGAACCAGCTAGCCAACAACCAACTCCACCAGAAAAACCGATCCTCAAGCGCGATCGCGAACAAGCAAAAGGCAAGGGAAAAGCTCAAACACCAAGCAACGCCGAAGCTGGAAAAACCCAACAGCCGTCCAAACCAACACGTCCGACTTCTCCTTTAGCTCCACCCAAGTCCGAGCACAAAGGACACAAACCCGCTTCTTTGCAAGCAGAAGGTCAAAAAAGTAAAGCACCAGCACGTCCCGTTCCACCACCAACGGTACCGACAGCATCGAAACCGACACCAGCAAGTCCGCTCAAACCACAGATAACAGAAGAGCCAGAAGAGCAAGAGGAACTAGAATTAGCCGAAGCGATCGAACTCAGGCGTCCGGTTCTGCCCCGGCAAACTAAAGCCGCTAAAAAGTGGGAAGAAGAAGAACTTGACGAAGTCAAAGAGTCAGGAAAAAGTGGCAAGGGTGGCGGTAAAGGCAAACGCCTCAAACCTATTATCGATGACTTTGAGGATGAAGATTTCCTTGATGATGAACTGGACATACCAGAATCTGTAGTTCAAGTTAGCAACGCCATTGTCCGTCCGCCTAAACCCAAGACCGCGAAACCACCACAACCTGTTACCTCCACCCCAGCAGCTAAACCCAAAAAATCAACCGCAACAACTCGCGAACAACAACGTCGTCCCCAAGAACAAAAGCGCGAGCGTCCGGAAAAGCTTATTGTCACGGGTACTATGACCGTGCAAGAGTTAGCTGATGCCTTGGCAATTGCTGACACAGAAATTGTGAAAATTCTCTTCCTCAAAGGCATGGCAGTGAGTATCACTCAAACCCTAGATCTACCCACCATCAGCTTGGTGGCAAAAGAACTAGGAGTAGAAATAGAAACCCAACAGCCAGAAGCAGAAGCTCGCAAAGTCACAGAAATGCTAGATGTGGCAGATCTGGAAAACCTACAGCGACGCCCGCCAGTAGTAACGATTATGGGTCACGTAGACCACGGCAAAACAACCTTGCTCGACTCGATCCGCAACACCAAAGTGGCAGCTGGAGAAGCAGGAGGTATAACTCAACACATTGGTGCTTACCACGTAGACGTGGAGCACGACGGCAAAGTCCAGCAAGTGGTATTTTTAGACACGCCCGGTCACGAAGCATTCACTGCCATGCGGGCACGGGGAGCACGAGTAACGGATATTGCTGTTTTAGTCGTAGCCGCCGATGATGGCGTGCGCCCTCAAACAGTAGAAGCTATCAGCCATGCTAAAGCCGCCGGAGTACCAATTGTTGTCGCCATCAACAAAATCGATAAAGAAGGCGCCCAACCAGAACGAGTCAAGCAAGAGTTGACCCAGTACGGTCTGACCCCAGAAGAATGGGGTGGCGATACAATTATGGTTCCTGTAAGCGCCATCAAAGGTGAAAATCTGGATACCCTGCTAGAAATGATTTTGTTGGTAGCAGAAGTAGAAGAACTGTATGCCAACCCAGATCGTCCAGCCAAGGGAACAGTGATAGAAGCTCACCTTGATAAAGCAAAGGGCCCGGTTGCTACCTTGCTAGTACAAAACGGTACCCTGCGTGTCGGCGATATCCTGGTAGCTGGCTCAGTATTTGGCAGAGTCCGAGCCATGGTGGACGACAGAGGAGCCAGAGTAGAAGCAGCCTCTCCCTCCTTTGCAGTCGAAGTCCTGGGTCTAAATGACGTACCAGCAGCTGGAGATGAATTTGAAGTCTTCCAAAATGAAAAAGAAGCACGAGCACTAGCTAACGAACGTGCCGAGAAACAACGCCAGTCTCGTCTCATGCAAGGACGGGTAACCCTAGCCGCCATCTCAGCTCAGGCTCAAGAAGGAGAACTCAAAGAACTCAACTTAATTTTGAAGGCAGATGTCCAAGGTTCAGTGGAAGCCATTGTCGGAGCCCTCAAGCAAATTCCCCAAAACGAAGTGCAAATCCGCTTGCTGCTAGCCGCAGCAGGAGAAATTACCCAAACAGATATAGACCTGGCTGCTGCCAGTGGAGCAGTGATTATTGGCTTCAACACCACTTATGCTAGTGGAGCCAGACAAGCCGCTGACGAAGCTGGAGTCGACGTGCGTGAATACAACATCATTTACAAACTTCTAGAAGATATCCAAGGCGCCTTAGAAGGTCTTCTGGAACCAGAATTGGTCGAAGAACCTCTGGGACAAGCAGAAGTGCGTGCTGTATTCCCTGTCGGTCGCGGCTCTGTTGCGGGCTGCTACGTACAATCAGGTAAGTTGGTTCGTAACTGCAAACTGCGAGTCCGTCGCGGTGGTAAAGTTATCTACGAAGGCATCCTGGATTCACTCAAGCGGATGAAGGAGGACGTACGGGAAGTTAATGCCGGTTATGAATGCGGCGTAGGTGTAGATAAATACAGCGACTGGTCAGAAGGCGACATTATCGAAGCTTATCAGATGGTGACCAAGCGGCGCACCCTCTCGGCTGCTAAAACAAGTAAATAGTACGGGGCCACAAAGAGCGGAAAAACAAGCAATCCAATCCCCCGCCTTTGTGCTCTCGGGAGAAACATACCGCGCTTTTTGGTTGCAAAGGAAACAAAATCTTCTGCCAGAAAGTAGTACATTGGAAACAAACTCACAAAATTTTACAAATCAAAAGGTGCGGGTTGTCAAATCTTGCCTTAGTTCTTTTTACCTCCAAGAGCGCACACCCGCTCCAAATACTTATCCCCACTCTATGAGGGTAAGTCCACACAAAAGCTCCACCAACTATACTAAAGAACTATGGCTCGAACTCAAACTTCTAGCGATCGCCCTTTTTCCGAGCGTGCCAAAATTTGGAATAGCCTCAAATGCGCCATCGCCGCCAGTTCTGGTTTCCAGCGCTGGTTGCTAGAACGCGACATTCAATTTCAAAAGCTTAGCCTGGAACAACAAGTCCAGCGGTATTTGCGGGAAACTTTAGAAAATTTAGCCTGTTGAAACAATCAGCCAAGCAGCAAACCTCCTACCTTGACCGTAGATCCTTACTCTCTGCCAGTCTTTGCAAGCACTATTGTTCTTGAATTGGTAAATTCAACCAATGACTTAATTGATTAGCCAGCCATTCGATTTCCAATTCAGATTCCACAAAAGGAGCACCTCTACCGGCAATTTGATACTCATTTACTCCCGCCCACAAGCTCAGCTGGGCGGGAAAAGTTCTTGGTGTGTAGACCAGCTTGGTAATTTCCGAAGTTGGTATTTGCGGAAACCGCCGCCATTTCCAACCCAAAATTTCAGAACTAAAGGTGACTGAAAAGCGATCGAGGTGCAATCGCGTACGTTTGCATACGGAAGAAACAATCAAATACACCATTTGCAAACCAGCACCCCAAAAAGGTAAAGAGAACAAAACAAAAGGAATATTAGCAGGAAAGGGAGCAGCCAAAGCATTAATTGTCCAAAACAAAATAAATGAATTCCAGGCGATCGCAAACAAAACCATGAACACCGTTGAACCTTTAATTCCTGAGGGTGGAATCAAAATTTCTAAGGTATCCGCAGTTTTAGTCAACATGATTTTGCTACCAAGTGGTTTGGTAACACTCAAAGCTGGGAAATACTTTGCTTGCGGTTTCTCTAAAGCTTCTAGAGCCTTAACAGCAGAAGGTAAACGCCGCTCAAGGTTAGGTTCGGTCATCCACTTTAGCCAGTGACTAAAGGCAAAACTGAGATTTGCCGCTTGCTCGAATTGAATGCGAAAATCCTTTTGGGGTAAATCTGCCGGATGGGTTCCCGTGACCAAGTAAATTAAAGTTGCGCCCAAACTGTATAAATCAGAAGCAGGTACCGCACGCCCCCCAAATTGTTCAGGTGGCATATATCCGTAAGTTCCTACCACCGTCACTGTTTTGCCTTCCTGTGCAGCCACAGTCTGTACTGAGCCAAAATCTACCAAATAAACTTCTCCCGCACTACAATTAAAGCGATCGCTCCACAAAATATTGCTAGGCTTAATATCACGGTGAATCACAGGAGGATTTTGCTTGTGCAGGTAAATGAGAATTTCTAAAACAGCTTTGGCGATTTGTTTGACTTGTGCTTCCGTAAAAGTACGTCCAGCTTGCAAACACTGTTCTAGAGATAAAGCTCGAATATAAGTCTGCACCAAAGCAAAACCTTTAAAATTTGGACTATTGACCTGAAAATAATCTAAGTAGCGTGGAATCGAGGGATGGGACAAAGATTTTAAAGTCTCGGCTTCCCGCTCAAACAACTTCAGATCGTCCCATTCAAAGTCACTGTTGAAAGATAGTAACTTGACTACAACCAATTCACCCGTGAGGCGATCGCAAGCAAGCAGCGTTCGTCTTCCAGCTTTTTTACCCAACTGCTGCCGTACTTCGTAGCGTGAAGCAAAGCAATCGCCTAAGATGTGACTAGTCATAGTAATTGAATATAAAGCTACTTTCAAGCCATCCTTTCTTTACTATAACTGTATACACCTATATGCCTTCTCCACTCTGGCCCTACATCAGTCCCGGGATTCCCGATGATTTATTCGAGCACCTACCAGGAATTCCCCTCAGTCAAAGAGAAATTCGACTGCTACTGATCGCTCAATTACGCCTTCTACCCAACACAGTGCTGTGGGACATTGGCGCAGGTACGGGTACTATTCCTGTAGAAGTTGGCCTGCTTTGTCCCCAAGGGCGAATTATAGCCGTGGAAAGAGATGAAGAAGTCGCTAACTTAATCCGTCGCAATTGCGATCGCTTTGAAGTCAAAAACGTAGAAGTTATCGAAGGTAGTGCTCCTGACTGCTTGCACGATCTCAAAGAAACGCCCCAACGTGTCTGTTTTGAAGGTGGACGCCCAATTCCAGAGATTTTGCAAACAGTTTGGCATTATTTGCCCTCATCGGGTAGAGTTGTCGCCACAGCTGCTAATCTAGAAAGTCTATATTCTATTTCTCAAAGTTTTGCGCAGTTGCAAGCCAGAAACATAGAAGTAGTGCAATCTGCAGTCAACCGCTTGGAAACACGGGGTTTTTCTCAAACCTTCGTCGCTGTAGATCCAATTTTTATCGTTAGTGGCGAAAAACTAGACTGAAACTCAACACAATCCTATTAGGACTAGCGGTCTTTTTGCCATTGTCAAGACGACCCTGAGTCCTTCATTCCCTCGTCCCCAATACTCAGTTATATGCCCTGGTCTCGAATTGTCAGCGGAATTATTGCTATCACTGTTGCACTTTTGGCAACAGTTTTAGGTGGATGGTATTTTACCGTCGTATTTGCCGTCATTATTTTTTTAGGTCAAAACGAATACTTTAATTTGGTCAGAGCCAAAGGTATAGCTCCTGCTGCCAAAACTACCATCGTCGTTAGTCAAATTCTGTTGGCAATCTGTACGCTAGACGGCAATTTAGCAGATGCTGTTATGCCTGTAGCAGGTACATTCATTTGCTTTTATCTGCTGTTTCAACCTAAAATGGCAACGATCGCCGATATTTCCGCTTCGATTTTAGGCCTGTTTTATACTGGCTATTTACCAAGTTACTGGGTACGGTTACGGGCAATAAATAATACTGCCTTGAGCAACCTGCCTTTAGGTGGTTATTGGCCTGCCACTTGGACAAATTTTCTCGAACACAAACACACAACTTCTTTCCCGGATGGCTTGACAGCTACATTGCTGACTTTTACTTGTATATGGGGAGCTGATATCGGTGCTTATGTCGTTGGCAAATTCTTTGGCAAAACTCCCTTATCAGATATCAGTCCCAAAAAAACCGTTGAAGGCGCCGTTTTTGGTGTCATTGCCAGTATCATTATTGCTTTGGCCGGAGCGTACTACTTTCACTGGCCCAAATATCCCATCACCGGTTTGACTTTAGGTTTACTAATTGGCATTGCTAGCCTTTTAGGCGATCTGACCGAATCCATGCTGAAGCGAGATGCAGGAGTCAAAGATTCAGGACAATTAATTCCCGGCCACGGTGGTATTTTAGACCGCACTGATAGTTATATTTTTACTGCTCCTTTAGTGTACTATTTCGTTACTCTCCTGCTACCACTACTAAGTTAACAAACAATTTCTTATACGTTTAAATCTCCTGCTAGATCGCCATTGTTTTCTATACAACCTCAAAAAATTTTAAAAAAACCTGTATATTTTTATGTTTAATTTTTGTTTCTAAGGATTAACATTTATACGGCCGCGACAGATAACTTTTCCTGGAACTAATTGTAGTTGTTTAATATCAACTTCCGATCCCAAGCTAAGAGTGTGCCTGTTTTCACTCTCTTGTGCAACTGGTCGATTCTCATCGTTATTGAGTAGCGTTATTTGTAACTCATTATTGTTGAGTAATTTTAAGCCTACACAAATTTTTATCCATGGGGAATCAATTGGCCAAGAAGGAGAAAAATAAAGGGTAAATTGACCGTCACCAAGCAGAATTTTTTGCCAGACAATGGATTGGGATGAAGAGCGCTGTTCTGGTAAAAGTGTATCCAGAAGCTCGTTTAAAGCCGATGTTAATAAAGCAGATGACAAAGAAGCATTGAGATCGTCCTGCTCTACGGTAATTTTCCCAGTTACCGGTACTGTTTCTAACAGTTGTAGCGGTTGACCCTTAAGTATGGAGGCGATATTTATGCGGATATTTTCAGCTTCGAGCTGAATTTGTCTCAAATGAAAGTTTTTGTAAACCGCATGACTAGCATAAATAGCTACCCAGGGAATATAACCGGAAAGGATTTGGCGATCGCTTGCTTTCATCTCCACTTTCAACTGAGAAATTTGGCTGACTTGCGATCTCAACCACACCTGTAGTGCTGTTTTCAGTACATTTGTCAAAATCCGAAGTTTTTTATCGGCATTTGGCGTTTCTAATTTGTTGTCTGACATCCAGGTTACTCGCTATGATCTATGTTTCTTACAAATCTACAAGAAATTAAACAAAAATTAAATGTATCATCCGTACAATCACCCACCAACTGTAAAGATTAAGATTTAACTGTCTGAGCATCAATTTTGAAATCAGCAATTTCCACATGGAGACTAGGTTACAAAAAATTCTATCTCAATGGGGTATTGCCTCCCGTCGCCAAGCGGAAGCAATGATTGAGCGATCGCGCGTGCGGGTGAACGGAATCATTGCGCACTTGGGACAAAAAATCGACCCCCAAAAAGATACGGTCACAGTTGACGGCCAGCTAGTATCACCAGCACAGCGGCCGCATTTAGTGTATATTTTATTACACAAACCAGCGGGTGTAGTATCTACTTGCTACGATCCCCAGGGTAGAAAGACAGTTTTAGATCTGCTACCAGGCCATTTGCGTTTTCGTCAAGGCATTCACCCTGTTGGTCGCTTGGACGCCGATTCCACAGGAGCACTCATCCTGACAAACGATGGAGATCTGACATTCAAACTCACCCATCCACGTCACAGCATACCCAAAACTTACCGCGTAGTGGTAAAAGGACATCCATCCGAAGCAGTGGTGCAAATGTGGAGTCAGGGTGTGATCCTGGACGGAAGAAAAACACGGCCAGCACAAGTACGAATCATAGAAAAATTTGCTGACTCTACCTGTTTAGAAATCATTTTGCAGGAGGGAAGAAACCGCCAAATTCGCCGTGTCGCCCAAATTTTGGGCAATCCAGTTCTGAAACTGCACCGCACCGCCATTGGACCAATTCAATTACAACTACCTAGAGAAGGGTATTTGTCAGAGGGTAAATATCGCTATCTCAAAGCAAGCGAAATTCAATTTTTACAAAAAATTTAAACGAGTTTCCATTTCAAGATTTAGCTAGGTTAAAGGAGCGTGAAGGTAGATGAAGTGGTTGGTAAAGGAGAACAAGCATCAATCAACATATTCGCTCGAGCAGCATCAAGCCGAAACATTAGCGGCCATAGGAACGCACTTAAGCAACTTGCGTCGTGAAAAAGGCCTGTCACTAGAGGAAATGGTCATCCTCACTAAAGTTCCCCGGCGTCTGTTACAGGCTATAGAAGAAGGTGACATGCAACAGCTGCCAGAACCAGTTTACATTCAGGGATTAATTCGTCAATACGCCGACGCCCTCGGTCTCAAGGGTATAGAATTTGCCAGTCAATTTCCTGTCGGTATAAATAAAATCACTATTCAACCGATTACAAAAACGACACTACTCAGTCAATTACGTCCTATTCATCTTTACCTAATTTATATATTTGTGATTTTATGTGCCGCTATTGGTTTATCTGAGTTGTTAAAAACCGACACCTTCAAAACAGCAAGTACAGATCTGACCCAGGAACAACCACAAACTACTTCCCACGTCCAAAAAAATCTCCAACCCGTCAGCGAAACCACAACTACCAGCCAAGGTCAACAGGTACAAATTGGTATCACCTTAACCAAGAAATCTTGGATCCAGGTTATAGTTGATGGCAAAATCGAGTATGAAGGCGAATTGCCCCAGGGATTTAGTCGCACTTGGAAAGCCCAAGAAATGCTTACAGTCAAAACTAATGATGCTGGAGGCGTATTGGTAAGCATCAATCATCAAAAAGCCAAGCAGTTGGGAGAACCTGGCAAACAAAAACAAGTAACAATTGCTGCTAACACAAGGCCCTAAATGAGTTGCCACTAGTAAACAATAAGGTTATGAATTATAAGTGTTAAGTGCATCGACAACTCAACACTTATAATTCAAAACTTATAGTTTTGGTTGGCAAACGCGTCCGTACAGGGTAGTTAAAGTTTTCAACTTCTTGGCTAATTCCTCACTCAAAGCTTGGGCCTTATAGCGCCATTCCCAATTTCCCTCTGCTTTGCTTGGAAAATTCATACGTGCTTCAGTTCCCAGACCCAAAAGATCTTGTAAAGGAATAATTGCTAGATTAGCAACAGAACTCAAAGCTAGGCGAATGAAATCCCAATGAATACCGTCCGGACTAAAGGAGCCTAAATAAAGCAGCAGGTTTTGCTTTTCCCAATCCGACGCTTGATGGAACCAGCCTACAGTTGTGTCATTATCGTGGGTGCCTGTGTAAACCACCGCATTGCGTTGATAATTAAACGGTAAATAGGGATTGTTAGCATCGGAACCAAAGGCAAATTGCAGTACTTTCATTCCCGGGAATTCAAACTTATCACGTAATGCTTCTACTTCTGGAGTGATCGTACCTAAATCCTCAGCCAGTACGGGTAACTTACCTAGCTTTCGTTTGATTGTCTCAAATAACTGTTCTCCAGGTGCTTTGATCCACTTACCGTTGATGGCTGTTTTTTCTCCTTTAGGAACAGCCCAAAAAGCCTCAAATCCTCGGAAGTGATCGATACGGATAATATCTACGTAATCCAGCATTGCCTCAAAACGCTGCACCCACCAGTTAAAGTCTTGCTTTTGCAATGTTTCCCAATCATAAACTGGGTTTCCCCATAACTGACCGGTGGAGCTAAAGTAATCTGGTGGAACTCCTGCCATCAACTTTGCCTCACCTGTTTGTTTGTCCAAGCAGAAAATTTCTGGGTGCGCCCAGACATCAGCGCTGTCGTGGGCAACATAAATCGGGATGTCACCAATGATGTAGATACCTCGTTCGTTAGCGTATTGCTTTAACTCCGACCACTGGCGAAAAAATTCATACTGCGTAAATTTATGATAAAAAATGGCACCACCTAACAACAGTCGCGCCGCGTCCATGGCCTCCGGTTTGCGCCTGGCTATTTCTGGTTCCCAAGTATACCAATTAGGGCTTTCCTGCGCGTCCTTGAGAGCCATAAATAAAGCATAATCATCTAGCCAGTATGCTTTAGTTTGGCAAAAATCGGCGAAAGCACGCTCTTGTTCTGGCGTGGCATGGGCTTTAAAATTGGCGCAGCTTTTTTTTAAAAGGGGAATTTTGCTGGCTATGACTTGCTGGTAATCTACCTTTTCCACGGGAAATAGGGGTAAATTAGCAAAATCCTCTTCCTGCAACAACCCTTCATCCCGTAACTTTTCTGGGCTGATGAGCATGGGGTTTCCGGCCATAGCTGAGTAGGACATGTAAGGAGAATTACCGTAACCAGTAGGTCCTAGAGGTAAAACTTGCCAGTAGCGCTGGCCACTTTCTTGTAGAAAATCAATAAAGCGATAAGCTTCCTTTCCCAAATCTCCAATTCCAAATTGACTGGGAAAACAGGTGGGATGAAGCAAAATGCCACTAGCTCTCAAAAGATGCATAACTAACTTGAACTATAGGAAGAAGATTTTCCAATGAATTTACCACGGAACAGCAAGTGGTCTGCTTTCAGCTAACTGAATGACCGGACTTAATGCCAAAATAGTTTTTTATGAGTCATCAAAATCCTGTTCCGACTGTTGATATCATTATCGAATTGGTTGATCGTCCTCATCGACCAATAGTGTTAATTAAAAGACGCAATCCACCCTTGGGTTGGGCAATTCCCGGTGGTTTTGTCGATTATGGAGAAACTGTAGAAGCAGCAGCCCAAAGAGAAGCTTTAGAAGAAACTGGTTTGCAAGTAGAGTTGATCGAACAATTCCACGTGTATTCTAATCCCCGTCGCGATCGCCGCCAGCATACTATTAGTGTTGTTTTTTTAGCTACAGCCAAAGGAGATGTTCAAGCTGCAGATGACGCCATGGAAATTGGAATCTTTGAACCTTGGCGCCTACCAGAGCAGTTATGTTTTGACCACCAGCAAATTCTCCACGATTATTGGCGATACCGACATTACCAAATACGCCCAAGGTTAAATGAGTAAAAACAAAGTAGCAAAAGGAAAAATAGCACGTGAATAAAAAAATAATTAACACTGAACAAGCACCGGCACCAGTAGGACCGTACAATCAAGCTGTGATTGCTTCTGGTCAGTTGATATTTGTAGCTGGACAAATTCCCCTCGATTCCCGCACGGGTACTGTTGTCGGTACTGGAGATGTAACAAAGCAAACACAACAGGTAATGGCAAACCTGGAAGCAATTTTAACTGCTGCGGGAGCAAAGTGGGAAGATGTAGTCAAAACTACTGTCTTCTTAGCTGATATGAATGATTTTGCTGCCATGAATGCTGTTTATGCCAAATATTTTGACCAAGCTACAGCACCAGCGCGGGTTTGCGTGCAAGTGTCGCGCCTGCCATTGGATGTATTGGTAGAAATTGATTGTATTGCGGTGGTCGGTAAGCAGTAGAAAGCACACAACGAAAACTGGAGTCTTGCTAGGAAGAGCAGACACCCTTTATCTTATCTTCATAATTTCCTCAGAGAAAATTTCGTTTAGCGATCGCCTTTTTGTTTCTTTGGGAACACTCTATTCAAGAGTGGTACAAGGAGTATTAAAAGTGACAGGAAATTATGTAAATTCCACAAATTTTCATCCCGAGGGAGAAGTGGCCTTGCAAGCTTTCAGTACACTCCAGGAAAAGCTGCCTCCCTTGAAAGCAACTCCAGAATCTGAGTATAAAGACTTACCAAAGCCTGCCAACCCAAGTCAGCATCTGGTCAGTCAAGCTGTAGAAGTGGCGATGCTCAACTCTCATCCGGTATCTAGCAGCAACTCGCTTCACAAACGCCAAACCCTGCAACAAATTCTCCAGCAACGCCAACAATTAACTTTTGTCGGACGAGAAGAACAAATAGCTCGCTTTCGCCAAAATTTAGAGTTACCATTTTTAGATTGCCAATATCGGTTTATTTTCAACGTTTTCGGTCCGGGTGGTGTAGGAAAAACCTTGTTGTTGCGTCAATTTTGCCAAATCGCCGCCAATGCCAAATTTCTTAGCGTTTATACAAACGAATTAGAAACCAGCATTCCAGCAGTTATGGCATGTTTGGCACGACAGCTAGAACAACAAGGTTACAGACTAAATACGTTCACTGAAAGTTACCACGTTTATCAGCAAAAGCAACAACAATTAGCCGCAGCTGGCGATCTTCCCCAAGGTTTTTCAGCTTTTTTACCAGATGTAACAGCTGCAGCAAATGTTTGTTTGCAGCTACAAATTCCTGGTACGGCAGTGGTTTTAGAATACACAGATAAAGAAACGGAAGCAACCCAAACACAACGGGTGTCCTACCTCAACAAAAAAATCCATAACAAAGAGGAACTGCGCTTGTTGCAAGAACCCGTAGCAGTCTTGACGCCTCTATTTTTACAGGATTTGTGGCAGATAGCGGAAAATACTAATATTGCTTTATTTTTTGATACCTACGATCGCACGGAGACATTTTTAGACCCTTGGCTGAGAGAAATTTTAGATGGTCGTTACGGTGATGTACCGCCAAATATATTACTAGTGATTGCCGGCCGGCAAAAGTTGCACCAAGACAGTTGGACACGCTACGAAAATTCCATAGAATATCTGCATTTAGAACCTTTTACAGAAAGGGAAGCCAAACAATACCTTTGTCACAAAAGCATCCACGACAGCCAAACCATAGATGCGATCGTGCGCTTGTCGGAAGGCTTACCTGTATTGCTGGCAACTTTAGCTGCAGAAACTCCCCAGGATGTTAGCCAAGTTGTAGACACGCGTAGCGCGGCTTCTCGTAGAGATGACACTAACGCTTTGGTAATAGAACGCTTTTTGAAATCGCTAAAACAGCCCAAGCAACGACAAGGCGTACTCAGTGCTGCTATACCCCGATACCTTCACCGAGAAATTCTCGCACAACTGCGTGGCGAACAAGAAGCAGATGAACTGCTAGAGTGGCTCAAGCAAATGCCATTCGTGACAGCAGTTTACCCTCATGGATGGGCGTACCACGAAACTATCAAAACCCTAATTTTACGTTATCAGCGGCTTTCTAGCCCACAAACTTGGACCCAGTTGCACGAGAAATTAGCAGCCTACTACGATTCTCTGGCCAACCAGCTGCAATTAGATGAACGGCAAAAATGGTGCCATCCCATTTGGCAAAGCCACAAACTGAATGCCTTGTATCACCGTTTGTGCCAATCTACACAAAAGAACCTGCCTTTGGCTTGCAATGAATTTTTGTTAGCCTTGCAAAATCAATACGAATTTGCCTGCAGTTGGGCAGAAATCATCCTACAAGCAGGTAAAGACACTGACGCTGTGGAAGTTCAGCGTTGGGGCGAAAAGTTGCTGCAGGGGCTAAAAGCCTTAAAGAAACAAGATTACGAAGTAACTGCAAAAATGCTGACCGCCTTGATCGAACAAGGAAAACTAGACGCCAAGTGGCGAGCTGTTGCTTTGAGTTTCCGAGGTGCAATTTATTATCAAAATAAAAATTATGAAGAAGCACTCAAGGATTTGAAACAAGCTGCAACCACTGTCGAGACCACCTTGACCTTGGCAAACCTAGTACGAGGTTCTATCTACATTGAACAAAGGCGTTACTCAGAAGCCATTAAAAACTTTGACCAGCTTGTTGCAGCTGACCCCCTCAACGTTCGGGCGATCGCACAGCGAGGTTATACCTATTACTTGATGAAACAGTACCAACAGGCAATTCAAGACTTCGATCGCGCTATTGCTGTTGACCCAAACGACACCTGGGCGAGAATGCAACGAGGATACAATAATATCTTGCTGCAACGCTACGAAGAAGCGATCCAAGATTTGGATTGCCTGCTAGCAATCAACTCAAACAACCTTAGCGCTGTAGTGCTGCGAGGTATTGCCTACTACTTACTCGCACGCTACTCACAGGCAGTTTCTGATTTCAATTGCTTCCTCAGCTTACAGCCAAACCACATCAAATTGCTTCTGCTGCGAGGTGCAGCTTATTACCTACTCCAGCGGTACAGTGAAGCAACGGAAGACTTTAGTTGCGTGCTCAAACAAAACCCAGATCAAATCCAAGCACTCGTACTGCGAGCCGCAACATACCAATTAATGGAGTGTTACGTAGAAGCTATTCTTGATTTTGACCGCGCTATCGAACTAGAACCGACACACCAATGGGCGATCGCCCTGCGAGGTCAAACCTATCGCCAAATACAAGACTACACCAAAGCACTTCAAGATTTTGACCGCGCCATAGATTTGGATGCTAATGACATTCAAACTATTATCAACCGCGGTGAAACTTATCAATTAATGGGCAATTATGAAAAAGCCCTCAAAGACTTTCACCGCGCTATCGCCCTTAACCCCAATCATAGTGGGGCAATTACCAGTCGGGGTGAAATTCACCAACTGATGAAACTCTACCAACAAGCTCTCCAAGATTTTGACCGCGCCATTGAACTTGACCCCAATTACACTCGAGCTATTATCTGTCGCGGTGAAACTTACCAGTTAATGGGACGCTACGAGCAAGCTCTGCAAGACTTCAACGCCGCTATGAAAATTAAATCCCAAGACCCTTGGTTGCTAGTCTGTCGCGGTGAAACTTATCAGTTAATGGGACGCTATGACGAAGCCCTCAAAGATTTCAACCACGCCCTCAGCCTCGATCCGAATTATACTCGGGCAATGACCTGTCGGGGCGAAACTTATCAGTTAATGGAACATTATGACCAAGCCCTTCAAGACCTCCACCGCGCTATTGAACTTGATCCCACCAACGATAGAGCCTTTGCAGCTCGCGGCTACACCCACTGGTGCGCGAACAGTTACCAACAAGCTCTGAAAGACTTTGAACGCGCTTTGGAACTAAACCCCGGCAACGATAGAGCGTGGGTTGGCCGCGGTTATACCTACCGAGCGATGAATCGCCATACAGCAGCTTTGAAAGACTTTGAGCGCGCTCTGGAAATCAATGGTAACAATGGCTGGGCGTTAACTGGTCGGGGTAGTACTTTTTGCCGAATGGAGCGTTACGCAGAAGCTCTCAAAGACTTCGATCGCGCTTTGGAACTCAGTAGCAAACAACATTACGAATGGGCGCTAGCTGGTCGGGGCTATACTTATTTACTCCTCAAACGCTATAAGGAAGCTTTGACAGATCTCCATCGCGCTGTAGAACTGAATGGCAATAATGACTGGTATCTGTATTTACGTGCTTTAGCCTTCCAAACTCTCAATCAAGCAACTGAAGCCAGAACAGACTTGGCCTTGGCAATTAAACTTGCTAAACAGCGTTATCAAAACAATCCTCAAAATTGGCGCAATACTTTCAATTTGGCCCTTTATTATTTGGCAGTTCAGTATTACCCCACCGTGGAAAATTTATATCGCTATGCCATCTCTAAGGGTGCTTCTTTAGAAGACATCCGCGAAGCCATCCACGACTTGGATGATTTTTTGACTATTTTCCCGGAACATCTCCAGGCTAAATTTATGCGCCAACTGTTGCAGTCTGCTTTTAATTAAGGCCACACAAATATTTAAGAAGCGATCGCTGCTTCTTTCGTTCCGTATATACAAAACGCGATCGCTCCTAGTTACTCTTCAGTTAGCTGGAGTAAATACCAACCCAGATTATATTGGCCGCGACTCCACCAACGTTCGCACTGCCAGCCCCCTCATACCCCCCAACTCCCCTGTTTCCATCATCTTGACTTTTACTCTCAAAACCTCTAAATTTCTTTTATAATTGAAATTTGTTTGCAAAATTACTGAGAATAATTCCCAGTGGAGATTTAAGAATGAGTGCTAAAAGGAATTTACTAAGTGCTAGTGTCGCCTTTGTGGCACTGGCAAGTTTTTCTATCAGCACGTTGGGAGCAGTAAAAGCCATAGCAGCTCCTATTCCCAAGCAAAACAGGCAGACTTTACTTGCGCAACAACAAAAAAGCTTAACAATAATTTTTCCTACTCGTTCAGATACCACAGATTTGCAAAATAAAGCTAATGCGGTGGCAGCATTCTTATCTAAAGAATTAGGAATACCAGTAAAAGCACAAATAGGAGATGATACCGCAGCTGTAGAAGCCTTAAGAGCAAACCGCGCTCAGGTAGCTTTCTTGAGCAGCCGTCCCGCCTTAAAAGCACAACAGTTGGCAAATGCTCGCTTGTATCTTGCAGAAGTACGTCCTAATTATTCGGGAAGATACACCTACAACTCAGTACTTGTGGTTCCCAAAAACAGCCCTCTCAAAACCCTACCCACAGCCAAAGCCACAATAGAACAATTGCGCGGCAAAAAAATAGTTTTTACTTCTCCAACCTCTGGTTCGGGATTCATTATTCCAGTTAGCCAAATGGTGAAGTTGGGACTTGTTCCCAATCGCGATCGCCTTGACAATTTCTTTGGACAAATCAGCTACGGTGGAAATTACAGCAAAGCATTGCAAGCAGTAGTACGCGGCCAAGCAGATGTAGCAGCAGTCTCAGAATACGCCCTCAACCCTCCTTACATCACACCAGCAGAAAAAAGTCAGTTGCGAGTTTTGTATAAAATTCCCGGCGTACCCGCTCACGGAGTCGCCATTGACGACAGCGTACCTCCCGCCGTGCGAGAAAAACTTATCAACGCCCTACTGAAATTAAATAAACCCGAAAACAACCAATTGTTACGAAATTTGTATAACTCGACAGAATTAGTTAGAGTCGATCACGATCGCCATCTAGCACTCATGCGCGATGCACTCAAGTTATCTGGAATTGAACCTTAACCAAGGAAAAACTCGCGCTGATTGATGCCCTATTTTCACACCACCTTCCCCCTCACCCAAAAGCTATGGGCCCGATTATAGAGTGTAGAGATATAGAAACGCCGTATTCTCCAAACCTGCATCGCCCTATTATTAACAAAGTGAATTTCCAGATCTACCCTGGTGAGTTTGTGGTTGTATTAGGGCTAAATGGCGCTGGGAAATCGACGCTGCTGCGATCGCTAGTGGGATTGATTCCACTGCAGCGGGGAAGCATTTACATCAACGGTATTGCGCTTGCTCCCCGCACCCTACCACAAATTCGACGCCGCATCGGCATGCTTTTTCAAGGAGGAGGACTAATTCCCCAACTAGCGGCTATTGAGAATGTCTTGTGCGGACGCCTCGGTTCGAGAACAACTTGGGAAACACTGTTTGGATTTCCGAAAAGCGATCGCCTCAAAGCATTAGAAATCTTAGAAAATCTTGGTTTGAAAGAACAAGCTGAACAAAAAACAGCTTCCCTCTCCGGAGGACAGCAGCAACGAGTAGCAATCGCCCGAGCTTTAATGCAATCTCCCCAGATACTCCTAGCTGATGAACCAATAGCAGGTTTGGATGTCATGGCTTGCAAACAAGTTATGGAAATTTTATCACAACTACATTCCCAGCAAGGCATGACAATCGTGACAGTATTGCATGATTTAGCAATAGCAACTGCTTACGCCCAACGAGCGATCGTTCTTGAAACTGGACGCATCATCTACGATGGTCCGTGCAAAAATTTACAACTTCAATTTCCCCAAGCGCTAAATGTCTCACCAACTCCCCAGTAATTGTTTGTTTTCCGCTTCTTTAGATCATGCGCTCAAAATTAAAACTGAAAAACTTCAAATTTCTGCAACGTTATACCTGGGCTTATTCCCCAGTTACATTTTTTTTGATATTTTTGGTGTACGCCTGGGCACTGCAAGGCCTGCAAGTTGACTTTAAACTTCTCAAAAATAGCTGGCCCTACATTATAGATTTTGTTACCAGGTTATTTCCACCCAATTTAGAAGTTTTAGACATAGCAATTAAAGCGCTGATCGAAACAGTGCAGATGTCTTTGTGGGGAACCACTCTAGGGGCAATTTTTTCTTTACCAATAGCTATTGCTAGCGCTCGCAACATCGCTCCCCTCTGGTTGCAATGGTTGGCAAATTTGCTACAAAACGCTGTTCGTTCCGTCCCCTCGATTATTTTAGGCTTAATTTTCGTGGCCGCCACAGGTTTAGGTGCTCCAGCCGGTACGCTGGCTTTAAGTATATACACTATTGGCTACTTAGCTAAATTTTACCAACAGGCTATAGAAGCTGTCGATCCTCGCTCCATAGAATTTTTGCAAATCGCCGGAGCATCTCGATTACAAATAGCTCAATACGGAATTTTACCCCAGGTTCTGCCACTAGGATTAGGCTATACCCTGTGGATGTTCGAGTATAACATTCGTGCTGCTTCGGTCTTGGGTGTGGTTGGAGCGGGAGGAATTGGTTTTCAGTTGAAAAGCTACATAGATGGTTTTGAATATACCAAAGCAACAACTATGATGCTGGTGCTGTTAATAGTTGTTACCATCATAGATGCTTTTAGCAGCCAATTACGCAAGCGCCTTGATTCTATGTAATTAGACTGATACTGAAAAATTGCTACCCCACCGCAACCTTACCATGCCAGGAGTTGTCAATCTGCCAGCAGTCGTGGGTATGTGGAGAAACTTTTGCCACTTCAATATAGATATAATTGAGTTTTATTCAAAAAGCTTCAAAAAGCCTAAGCTTTTTTTGGAAGCTTAGGGGACACAAAGTGAATGGATAATAAATTAATGATACTAACCCTTACCAAGTTAAGTGAAGTCGAGGATAAATTTTGATGCCGCAATTGTCGAAATTTCGCCCATTAGTTAATATTGATACTCTTATTCATAAGAATAAAGCATGTCAGCAATCCATTAAGACCTAAAAGGCAATCTTTCACTGCGAGTATTGAGATGTACTGGCAACAGGTGCGAGCATCGGTTGTAAACTGTCCTGTTTGGAACTAACGGCAACATCAGCAAAATGTTTTGCTATCAACGCAGGCACTTGTGTAGCTTGAATGCCAGTGTAGCGGCTTTTATCCGGCATAACGACGTTGGGTCCGGCTTTACAGTTTTTCATGCAACCAGTAGCTTTGATAGTTACTTGCTCAGCTAGACCGCGTTCGCTCAAAACTTGCTTTAAAGCTTGACATACACGGTCACCACCACGTTTGATGCAGTCAGATTTTTGACAGACCAGAATAGTTGCTTTTGCTAACGGGCGCTCAACCTCAGCAACAGAAGATGTGCACGAATTTTCTGTTTTTGCCCTTTGAGCTTGTATTTGTTGTGTTCCCCACTCTCTTCGTGCTGCCATAACTTGTTGAGCTTTCAGTTTCACTTCACCACTTTTGCGATCGCGCTTCTTCTCACCCACCACTCGCAACCAAGTTCCAGGAGGTAGACGCCAGTCAAACATCGCTCGCAGGTGCTTGGCCAGCTTTACATAACACTCGCCTTCAGAAGTAGCCAAAAGCAGACCTTTGAGCTTATAGCCATCTTTAATCACAAAATCGATAAATCTTCCCTCAAGACAAAATTCTGACTTTTCGCTGCTATAAGAATTACTCATCGTATAAAACCTTGGGTTTTGTTTTTTGACAAACAATCTCGAAAAATAACTAAGTCAAGTCCGCAATCAGGGCCTTAAGTCCTGAAAATTAAAAAGCTCATAGTGAGGGCTAAAAGCCCTGAACGTTGAAAGCGATACATTTGTATCCAGACTCTTAGCGATATTGCCAACACTGTTCCAAACTCCAAAGCAATTCTTGACGAGAGGCCATGAATTGTCGCATCACACTCCACAGTTGAATGGCCGCAACAACGTTATCTATTTGGACTGTTAGTGGCTGGTTTGCCTCACACCAACAAGGAATATCTAGTTCTTGCAGGCGTTGGTAGACTCGCCAGCGGTCAGCCCAATTCACCTGTATAACGTGCTTTGCTTCTAATTCTGAGCTAAAAGACTTCAAGATTTCCACCCTCAAACTGCTAAAAGTCCCGGTAAGTTACGTTGTGGCTTGTTGACAAGTTTGATTTTGCAGAGCACAGCTCCTTAGATTCAGGATAACCTAAGTGCAAACTTTTCTCATTAGTTTTTGAAAAAAATCTCAGTCGTCTACCTGCAGCTAAGGAGTGGAAAGAGAAACTGGTTGCTGATACCTAGTAACTACCTGCACTATGTCCCTTTATTCCTGAGGAACGCATAGAAAACTGTATATAAATAACATAGAAAACAGAAGGGGTGTTAATAATGTTAAGAAAATCTAGATGATATTTATCATCATTAAGTCACTGAAGTAGAGGTTTTATTACTTCTAAAAAATCAAACTTTCATTACTATTGCCTGGTCTTGATTTCGTTTTTTAAAATGTTAATATGTAGAGACCAAGCGGTTAGAAAAGCATAACTGCTTCTAAGCGAGGAGAACCATGTCTGACACACAAACTTTATTACAAAACTTTGGTCAAGTTTATGACAATCCCGTACTGCTGGACCGCAGTGTAACTACGCCAGTTTGTGAAGGCTTAAATGTCGCTTTAGCTAGTTTCCAGGCACTGTACTTGCAGTACCAAAAACATCATTTTGTTGTAGCAGGTGCAGAATTTTACTCGTTGCACGAGTTCTTTCAAGAAAGTTACGAAGAAGTTCAAGAACACGTCCACGAAATTGGAGAGCGTTTGAACGGACTGGGCGGCGTACCAGCAGCTAGTTTCGGGAAATTAGCCGAATTGTGCTGCTTTGAGCCAGAAGCGGATGGTGTTTTTTCTTGCCGGCAAATGATAGAAAATGACCTCAAAGCAGAACAAGCAATTATTAAACTGATTCGCTCTCAAGCGTCTCAGGCTGAGAGTCTAGGCGATCGCGCTACCCGTTATCTCTACGAAAAAATTCTGCTGAAAACAGAAGAACGCGCTTACCATTTAGCTCACTTCCTTGCTAAGGACAGCTTAACTTTGGGCTTTGTTCAGCGTATTCAAAACTAACATTCTCATAGCTGTGCAACCATCTATTTGAAAGAGAAGGAAAAGTTAAAAGTTTTAGTTTTGAGAACTACTAACAAAAGGCAGAGAGAGGAACAGAAGGATACTTTTATCTCTCTGCTTTTTTAATTTTTGTATACAAAAACATTTGATTTGCTTTTAAAGCTCCTTCCTATTGCAAGCAGCAGACAACTGTTTTCACTAAATTTACTCAATTCTTGATAAAAATCATCAATAAAATATCAAAGTTAACATAAAAAGCTGATAAATTACTTCATAATGATACATATAATTTTAAACATGCTTCTCCAGAAAAGAAAATTTCCATAAATATAAACTCATAGATTCTCTCTAATGTTCTAGTGTTAAAAGCAGGGAAGAGAAGAAATACAATAAACTGGTGAAAGGTGCTTATCGTTGCCCGGGTTTGATTAACTAACCTAAAAGAGTTGATAAAAAACAGCATTAATGGTGGGTAAAGGCCTTTAAAATAATCAGGATTTGTATTCTTGTCACTAGAAAGCAACAACTATGCCCCGCCGGAGTGATATCAGCAAAATTCTTTTATTAGGATCGGGTCCGATTGTGATCGGTCAAGCTTGCGAGTTTGATTATTCTGGTACCCAAGCTTGCAAAGCATTACGAGAAGAAGGTTACAAAGTGGTATTGGTTAACTCCAATCCCGCGACAATCATGACCGATCCAGAAACAGCCGATCGCACTTATATAGAACCTCTAACGCCAGAACTGGTGGAGAAAGTTATTGTTAAAGAACGCCCCGATGCTTTATTACCAACCATGGGAGGACAAACAGCCCTCAATATTGCCGTGGCTTTAGCGAAAAATGGTGTCCTAGAACAATACAATGTGGAGTTAATCGGTGCCAAATTACCAGCAATTGAGAAAGCCGAAGATAGAAAGTTATTTAACCAAGCCATGGCCAAAATTGGCGTCAAGGTGTGTCCCAGCGGTACAGCTTCCTCACTAGACCAAGCCAAGGCGATCGCCCGTCAAATTGCCACCTATCCTTTAATTATCCGTCCTGCCTTTACCTTGGGCGGTACTGGTGGTGGAATTGCCTATAACGAAGAAGAATTTGCAGAAATGGCTCAAACTGGTTTGGATGCTTCGCCAGTATCGCAAATTCTTATCGACCAGTCCCTGCTTGGCTGGAAAGAATACGAATTAGAAGTCATGCGCGACTTGGCAGATAATGTAGTGATTATTTGCTCGATTGAAAACCTTGATCCCATGGGAATCCACACCGGGGATTCCATTACCGTTGCACCGGCGCAAACCCTTACTGATAAAGAATATCAGCGCTTGCGGGACATGGCAATTAAAATTATCCGCGAAATCGGGGTAGAAACTGGCGGTTCGAACATTCAGTTTGCTGTCAACCCGGTAAATGGGGATGTAGTTGTGATTGAGATGAATCCCCGTGTTTCTCGCAGTTCGGCTTTGGCATCCAAAGCTACTGGCTTTCCCATTGCGAAGATAGCAGCCAAGTTAGCCGTAGGCTATACTTTGGACGAAATTAAAAATGACATCACAAAGAAAACACCCGCTTCCTTCGAACCCACGCTCGATTATGTAGTCACCAAAGTGCCTCGCTTTGCCTTTGAAAAATTTCCTGGTGCAGAACCGGTGCTGACAACACAAATGAAATCGGTAGGGGAAGCAATGGCCATAGGACGCACGTTCAACGAATCCTTCCAAAAAGCACTGCGTTCCTTGGAAACCGGACGAGCTGGTTGGGGATGCGATATTAAAGAAAAACTTCCCAGTGGTGAACAAATCCGCGCCCAACTGCGCACGCCAAATCCAGAACGGATTTTTGCTGTACGTCATGCTATGCAGTTAGGGTTGAGCATTGAAGAAATCTACGAACTAACTGGTATCGATCCCTGGTTCCTCGAGAAAATGCAGGAACTTCTGGAAATAGAAAAATTCCTCAAGCGCACGCCCTTGCGAACATTGACAAAAGAACAAATGTATGCTGTCAAGCGGCAAGGATTTAGCGATCGCCAGATAGCCTATGCCACCAAAACTAGCGAAGATGAAGTCCGAGAATACCGCAAACAACTAGGCGTTATCCCGGTTTACAAAACAGTAGATACCTGCGCGGCTGAGTTTGAAGCCTTTACTCCCTACTACTATTCCACCTACGAAGAAGAAACAGAGATCTTGCCCACGGATAAGCCCAAAGTCATGATTTTGGGTGGCGGTCCCAACCGTATCGGTCAGGGAATTGAATTTGACTATTGTTGCTGTCATGCTGCTTTTGCCCTGAAGAAAGCAGGCTACGAAACCATTATGGTCAATTCCAACCCGGAAACGGTGTCAACAGATTATGACACCAGCGATCGCCTTTATTTCGAGCCGCTGACAAAAGAAGACGTGCTCAACATCATCGAAGCAGAAAACCCTGTGGGCATCATCGTGCAGTTTGGGGGACAAACACCATTAAAGCTAGCTGTACCCATCGAGCAATACTTAAATTCCCCAGCTGCCAAACAGGCAAATATCATCACTCGCATTTGGGGAACCTCTCCCGATTCTATTGATGTTGCCGAAGACAGAGAGCGATTTGAGAAAGTTCTTCAGCAATTAAATATCGCCCAACCCCCGAACGGTATTGCCCGCACCTACGAAGATGCCCTTCGAAACGCTAAGCACATCGGTTACCCTGTAGTCGTACGCCCCAGTTACGTATTGGGAGGACGGGCAATGGAAATTGTCTACTCCGATACAGAATTAGAGCGCTACATGACCTTTGCAGTCCAGGTCGAACCAGAACATCCCATCCTGATTGATAAATTTTTGGAAAATGCCATTGAAGTAGATGTGGATGCGATCGCCGACCGCACGGGACGTGTAGTAATTGGTGGTATAATGGAACACATCGAACAAGCAGGCATTCACTCCGGAGACTCGGCTTGTTCTTTACCTACTATTTCCTTATCTGCAGCAGTTCTCAATCAAATTCGCCACTGGACAGTCCAACTAGCACAAGCACTCCAAGTAGTAGGACTGATAAATATTCAATTTGCCGTTGTTGGTACTCAAAGCTACTCTCCCCAAGTCTACGTTTTAGAAGCCAATCCCCGCGCCTCTCGCACCGTACCCTTTGTTTCCAAAGCTATTTGCGTACCCTTGGCAAAACTAGCATCATTGATTATGGCTGGCAAAACTTTAGAAGAGTTAGGCTTTACCCAGGAAATTATTCCGTCTCACATTGCTGTTAAAGAAGCAGTGTTGCCATTCAATAAATTCCCCGGTACCGATACTATTCTTGGTCCGGAAATGCGCTCCACTGGTGAAGTTATGGGTATAGACAGCGACTTTGGACGAGCCTTTGCCAAAGCAGAACTAGGCGCCGGCGAACGCTTACCCTTAAGCGGTACGGTATTCGTATCAATGAACGATCGCGACAAAGCTGCAGCAGTACCCGTAGTCAAAGAATTTTTAGATTTAGGCTTCAATGTTGTCGCCACCGAAGGTACCCGCCGCGTTCTCCAACAACACGGTCTGAAAGTAGACTTAGTGCTAAAACTCCACGAAGGTCGCCCTCACGTTCTAGACGCCATCAAAAATCGCAAAATTCAACTTATCGTTAATACTCCCTCCGGAGAAGAAGCCCAAAGCGATGCCAGACTTATCCGCCGTACAGCCTTAGCCTACAAAATCCCCATCATCACTACCATCGCCGGAGCAAAAGCCACTGTCGCCGCCATCCGTTCCTTGCAAAATACTACTTTAGACGTCAAAGCCATCCAAGAATACTGCACCGCTGATTAAGTAAAAGCCTTCCAGACAAAAACAGGGGAGACAGGGAAAACTCCCCCTGCAAAGAAATTTGAGACAAAGTTGCTTCTTTGCTCTGTTGCTGCCACTTTTTTCCCATCCCCAACTCTCCGTATTAACGCTCTGCCTGAGGAAAAATTTAACCGGTGCTTTCAAAAGATTCTTATCTTTTTTGTTGAGTTTTATTAATAAAAGTTAGAGAATTTTCTCCCCACTGCTAGAGTTATGGAATAAGGATATAAATATTTTCACCGACAAAGGGATTATAGCAAACTGGAAAAATAAAAATTTCTACTCGCTGGGTGGTGAAAAATTATCATAA
>Ga0272448_1001626_pt1 | contig 29700 bp, 30 predicted proteins | sample YNPCB0191_FD_202220 | JGI IMG/M metagenome (GOLD analysis project Ga0272448, IMG submission 202220) | Hot spring sediment microbial communities from Yellowstone National Park, WY, United States - YNP-CB-019-1 | ecosystem: Environmental > Aquatic > Thermal springs > Hot (42-90C) > Sediment...
CCGAGCGCGAGCGCGTGGCGGCCATCCAGGAGGTCTGCGCGGGCGAGTTCCCGCGCATCGAGCGGGACGCCATCCGCCTGGGCTGGACGGTGGAGGAGACGAGCCAGAAGGTCCTCAAGGCCATGCGGGAGAGCCGCCCGCAGGCGGACGTGCACATCGCCGTCCGCGGCGGCAATCGCTCGTGCGACGCTCTCACGCTCGAGGCGGCGTGCGTGCTGACGGCCAAGCTCGCCGAGCCGGAGAAGCACTACCACGAGGAGGTGCTGGAGCAGGCCGAAAGGCGATTCCGCGGCGGCATCGGCCTTCAGGAACTCTTCCTCGAGGCCGCCTGGGCCAACGGCTACCCGGAGCGGTCGTTCCGCGACAGCCGGGAGGCCCTGCGGTACGCCTTCGGCCGCCAGGTCCAGGCCGCGGGGTTCTCGACGGTGGACATCGGCGGCATCCTTTCCAACGTCGCCAACAAGTTCCTGCTGGAGGGGTTCTTCAGCGTCGAGCGGACCTGGCGGAACATCTGTGCGGTCCGCAACGTGCCGGACTTCAAGACCGTCACGTCGTACCGGCTCATCGGCAAGGACCAGTACGAGATCGTCGCCCCCGGCGGGGAACTCAAGCACGGGACGCTGGGCAACGAGTCGTACACCAACAAGGCCGACACCTACGGCCTGATGCTCTCCATCGACCGGCGGGACATCATCAACGACGACCTGGGCGCGATCACGCTGGTTCCGAGGAAACTCGGGCGCGGGAGCGGCCTCAAGATCAACGACGTGTTCTGGACCGCGTTCCTCAATAATGCCGCCTTCTTCACCGCCGGCAACAAGAACTACCTGACGGGCGCGGACACGGTCCTCTCCATCGACGGGCTGACGAAGGCCGAGGTGGCCTTCATGGACCAGGTGGACTCCGACGGCAAGCCCATCGGGGTGATGCCGGCGATTCTCCTGGTGCCGACGGCCCTCTCGGCCATGGGCACGCAGCTCTACAAGAGCCTGGAGCTTCGGGACACGACCAGTTCCACCAAGTACCCCATCGCCAACCCGCACGTCGGCAAGTTCCGCGTGGAGGTCAGTCGCTACCTGGCCAACTCTGCCTACGCCGGCTCCAGCGCCAAGGCGTGGTACTTGCTGGCCGACCCGGCGGACCTGCCCGTCATCGAGGTGGCGTTCCTCAACGGCCAGGAGTCGCCGGTCATCGAGACGGCGGAGGCGGACTTCAACGTGCTCGGCGTGCGGATGCGCGGCTACCACGATTTCGGCGTGGCCCTCCAGGACCCGCGCGGCGGGCTCAAGAGCAAGGGCGAAGCGTAAGCGGAGGATGAATCAATGGCGACAGTGACTTTCGTGCATGACGGCGAGGCAATCGACTACACCCCGGCGGCGGACGTCGCGGCCGGGGCGGTCGTGGTCCAGGGCGAACTCGTGGGCGTGGCCAAGCAGCCCATCGCGGCGAACAAGCTCGGTGCGCTGGCGGTTGCGGGGGTCTTCGACTTCCCCAAGGCCACCGGCTCGGCCATCACGGCCGGGGCGCTGTGCTACTGGGACGCGACCAACCAGCGGGCGACCACCACGGCGACGGGCAACAAGCTCATCGGCAAGTGCGTCAAGGCCGCGGCTGATGTCGACACGACCGTCCGGGTTCGGATGAGTCAGTGAGATGGGCTGTTTGACTGTTCGGCTGTTTGACTGTTGGGTTGTTCGGGATCGGCGGCCAACAGCCCAAATGCCCACAGCCCAACAGTCTGCGAGCGACGAAGGAGCGAGCGCGTGGGTGACCTGTTGAGGCAAGGAAGCCAATGGCTGGAGCAGCAGCGCGCGGCGCACTGCTCCAGCCAGGTCACCTATCGCCGGGGTGACCAGGAGCAGGCGCTCAGCGCGACGTTCGGGCGGACGCAGTACGAGGTCCAGGACGACTTCGGCCTGGTGGTCGCGGCCCACGTGACGGACTTCCTGGTGGCCGCGGCGGACTTTGCCCCCGTCTTCGGCGAGCCGCAGCCGGGCGACCAGATCGTCGCCGGCGGCGTGGTCCACGAGGTGATGAGTCTCGGCAATCAAGGGCACTGGCGCTGGAGCGACCCGTATCGCACGACGATGCGGATTCACACGAAGGAAGTGGGCGCGGCATGAGCGAGTGCGAAGGACAGTACGAGCGGGCGTGCAAGGGCGAGTTCGCGGCCATTCACGCCAAGCTTGACCGGTTGGACGAGGCGATTCGCGGCAACTCCAAGCCCGGCATCCAGCTTCGCCTGGACCGGCTGGAGGCCGCCGAGGCCGTGCGGTCGCGGCTGTTGTGGATCATCGCCGGGTCGGTCGTGTCGCTGGCCGTCGCGGCGGTCTGGAAGCTGGTAATCGGAGGCTGATGACGTGTCCGTGATCGTGAACATCGCCGACGCCGTGGTGGCGGAACTAAACGCCTCGGGCCTGCTGCCCGGGGTCACCGCTCAGCGCCACTATCGCCCCACGTTCGACCTGGAGGAGATGAAGGACCTGCACGTGACGGTCGTCCCGCGCGGCGTGGAGATGTCCGGGGCGAGCCGCTCGAGCTGTCAGTCCGACGTGCAGATCGACATTGGTTTGCAGAAGAAGCCCCCCGAAGTGAACCAGGCGGAACTGGACAGCCTGATGGCGCTGGTCGAGCAGATCGCCGACTACCTGCGGGGCCGGAGGCTGGCGGGCGCGCCAGAGGCGTCCTGGGTGAAGACGGAGAACAACCCCATCTTCGCCGCCGAGCACCTGGAACAGTTACGGCAGTTCACGAGCGTCCTAACGGTGACTTATCGAGTTCTGAGGTGAGACATGACCAGCGGCCCCATCATGCGAGTGGATGTCGGCGGCGAGGCGCTGGAAGGCGGCGGCAAGCCTGACCTTCTGCGGTGGCCGACGGGCATGGATTCCTACGCCGCGCCGACGACCGGCAGCGTCACGCACGATGGGAAGCTCGCGTTTGTCCGCGTCGGTTCGGGCGGTGCGCTGGTGTCGATCAACGACGCCGCGGGCCAGGAGAAGCCCTACATCGTCCCGCCCAACTACTGGCGCGAGATCGTCGTGCCTGGCGGCATCCCCGCCGGTGCCCGCATCGTGGCGAAGAACCTCGTTGCGGGGATGAGCTTCTCCGACCTCTTCGTGGAGGTGCGGTGATGCCCGCGTGGAAGATGGAACCGGTCATCGCCCATCCGCCCATGGAGCAGTGGAACATGCTCCAATTGCCGTGGTGGAGCAACGTGGAGCGCCTCGACGGCGTCAATATGCCGAACCTCTACGAGCTCTACTGCGACGGCAACCCTCTGACCACGCTGCCCTGGAACGACCTGCGGAACGTGTACTACCTGGGCATCTACTACTGCGCCTTCGTGGTGTTGGAGCTCTGGCGGCTGCCAAACCTCTACGGTTGCTGGGCCGGGGACAACTGCAACCTCGTGGAGGTGGATGCCCACGGCAACACGTCGCTGTCAGACCTGGACGTGTATTGGTGCCAGTCGTTGGCGTGGATCGACCTGCTGGGCTGTACGAACTTCCGCTACCTCTACGCCTACGGCTGCGCCCTGCCGCAGGAGGCGGTGGACCAGGTCTTGGCCAACTTGGTCGCCAACGGCGCGACTAACGGCTACCTGCAATTGAACGGTCCGTACAACGCGCCGCCGTCCGACCCGGACGGTATCGCGCTCAAGAACGTCCTGATCAGCCGGGGCTGGTCGGTCTACACGAACTGAGGACGCCATGAAGGAAATCCAAGCCATCACGGTGCAGGTGAAACTCTCCGACGGCAACGAGGACAAGTACGTGCTCGTCCACGACGGCCAGCAGGTCATCGAGTTCGCCGAGCCGGGCAAGGGCAAGGTCGGCACGCACCCGGGCAACACGATGCTGGTCGGCACCAGGGAGGAGTTGGAGGCCGAGGTCGCGCGGCTGAAGCTCAAGCCCAAAAAGCCGCGCCGACCGGCGGACCGCATGCCCCCGGAAAGGCCGCAGCCATGAACATCGGAATGGTGACCAAGCAGATGTTTTTCGACCGCAAGGCGGTCATGAGCCGGGTGGACAAGGCTGCGCGCAAGGTGCTTTCGAAGTTCGGGGCGTTTGTGCGAACCGGCGCGAAGCACAGCATCCGCAAGCGCAAGGCCGTGAGCGAGCCGGGCAGCCCGCCTTCGAGCCACGTGGGGCTGCTCCGCAAGCTCATCTACTTCGGCTACGACCCGTCGCGCAGGAGCGTGGTCATCGGCCCGACGCCGCTGCACGGCACGGCGGAAGCGCCGCCGCTCCTGGAGTACGGCGGCAAGGCACGAAGGCGCGGGCGCAAGGGCAAGTCCGTGACGGCTGTCTACAAGGCCCGCCCGTTCATGGGACCGGCCTTCGAGCGCGAAAAGCCCAAGCTCCCGGCGATGTGGGCGAACAGCGTGAAAGCATAGGAGACCAAGGACATGGCGACGTTCATTCTGGGCAAGGACGCGAAACTCTATCACGGCGCGGCCGGCAGCACGCCCTCGACCGAGATGTCCAACGTGCGGGACGTGACGCTGACGCTGGAGGCGGGCGAAGCGGATGTGACCACGCGGGCCAACTCCGGCTGGCGTGCGACCGCCCCCACGCTCCGCGAGTGCACCTGCGAGTTCGAGATGGTCTGGGACCCGGCGGACGCAGGATTCACGGCCATCAAGAACGCCTTCCTCGCGTCGGGGCTGATCGCGCTCAAGATTCTGGACAAGGCCGGCGGCCAGGGGCCTGACGGCGACTTCGCCATCACGTCGTTTTCCCGCAACGAGGCGCTGGAGGAGGCCATCACCGTCAGCGTGACGGCGAAGCTGGCCGTGTTCCGAAGCTGGATCGAGGGGACCTGATATGAAGACCTTCACCGACACCGCCGGGCGGACCTGGACGCTGGCGCTCACCATCGACGCGGCCAAGCGGGTGAAGTCCCTCTTGGACGTGAACCTGCTGGAACTGGACCTGCCTGCCGGCAAGGCAGGGGCCGGCGACCCGCCGCTTCTGACGCGCCTCGGCACGGACGTGATCCTCCTGTGCGACGTGATCTTCGCCCTCGTCAAGCCCCAGGCCGACGCCGCTGGCGTCAGCGACCAGGAGTTCGCCGCGGCCCTCGGCGGCGACGTGGTCCTCGCGGCGCAGACGGCGTTCTATGAGGAACTCGTGGATTTTTTCCGCAAGCTGGGCCGGGGCGACCTGGCCAAGGCCGTGGACGCCCAGCGGCGGATGATCGACCTGACGGTCGCGCGGATCAAGACGCGAATCGACCGGCTGGACCTGGAGGCGGCGGTCGAGTCGACCCTTGGCGAACCGTCTACGAGCTCGCCGCAGTCGTCGGAATCGACCCCGGCCCGCTGACGCTAAGGGAGCTGCTGTGGATGGCCGAGGCCCGCGGCCGGGACAACTGGGCGCACACGTCGGCGATCCTCGCGCTGGTCGCCAACGTGAACCGCGACCCGAAGAAGACCAGGGCCTACAAGCCGAGCGACTTCGACCCGTACTCGGCCAGGGAGAAGCGCGACGAGGCTATCGAGGTGACGCAGATGGCGGTCCTGAAGGACGCCTTCACGAACAAGGAAAGGAAGCCGACATGAACTGGGAAACGATTCTGACGGGCCTGTGGCAGGCGATCAACTCCGTGCCGGGCATCATGCTCATGGCGGGGCTTCTGGGCTGGCTCTTGACGCGGCTCTACTCCATCCGCCCCGCGTGGGAGGCCTACGAAGGGACGATCATCTCGGCCATCAAGCACGCCGAGAAGGCCATCCCCGACGACGTGCCGAACAAGGGGTTGGCGCGCCTCGACGAGGCCCTGCGCTACGTGCTGAAGGTTTACGCCGAGACGCATCGCGGCCAACAGCCCTCCGCCGCCCTGGTGAACGAACTGCGCGAGGGCATCCAGATCACCCACGACCGGCTGGAAGCCAGGGGCACGCTGTGAACCAGTGGCTTGCGGCCATCATCGCCGGGATCGTCCAGGCCATCGTGGCGATTCTCGCCAAGCGCTCCGAGCGGTCGGCCGAGGACGGCGCGAGGCGGCCCGAGCTGCGCGACCGCCTGCGCGAGCGCGTGCGCCGCAAGTGGTCGGGTAAGACGCTGCCCGTGATCATTGTCCTCGTCGTGCTGCTCGCGCTGCCGGGCTGCGGCACGCGCACGATCTACGTGCAAAGCGGCGAACCCGTGCGCCTGCGCGAAACGATCCGAAGCGCCAAGGTCTGGGTGCTGGACCAGGACGGCAAGCCCGTGGCTGGCGTCATGGATTTGCCGGAGGGCTGGTACTGCCTGCCCGTCCCCGACGACGTCGATCCCGGCGCGGCGGGAGTTTCGAAGTAATGGGAACACCATGCTGAACGTGGACCTCGTCAGTTTGTCGGATGCCCGCGCCCTGTGCCTGCGGTGGCACTATTCGAACATCTTCCCGCCGCACTGCATGGTGCACCTGGGCTTCCACGACGAGCACGGCCTTGCGGGCGTGGCCATCTGGGGCTGGGGCACGAGGCCCAGGCACACCATCCGGCGGCTGTTCCCGTCGCTCGACACGCCCGACTACTGGGAACTCTGCCGCCTGTGCTGCCGGGACGACCTGCCCCGGAACACCGAGAGCCAGCTCCTGGCCGCGTGCACCCGCTGGTTCCGCAAGCACCAGCCGGAGAAGGTGGTGCTGTTCACGTGGGCGGACGGCATTCGCGGCAAGCCGGGCTACGTCTACCAGGCCGCGGGCTGGCTCTATGGCGGGTTCATCACGACGGAGATTTACCTCACGGCCGAGGGCGAGCCGGTGCATCCGCGCTTCATGATTACCCGGTTCGGCACGCGCCGCCGCGAGGTCTGGACGGGCCTGGGGCTTCGCAAGGTCTGGGGCAGACAGTTCCGCTACGTCAAGTTCCTCTGCGGGCACGCCCGCCGCAAGCGACTGCTTCGGGAAAGCCCCGTCGAGTGGACGCGCCTGTATCCGAAGACGCGTGACTTGGCGTGGGCGATTGACGCGGGCGAGGGGTCAAGAGAGACCCGCGATCCTCCCAGGATCGAGAGGACGGGGCGGTTCCGTCAGCCCGCTCTGATAGCGACCCGGCCGCTGCTCCTCAAGACCTGCCTGTCCGGCAGGCAGGCGGCGGCCGGTTGCTCACCTGCCTGCGCCGAGGCTTCGGCAGGCAGGTAGGAGTCGATTGAATGCCGCAGGCGGGAGCCATCCGGGCGGGTCGCGCGTTCGTCGAGCTGTTCGCCGACGACTCGAAGCTCGTGCGCGGGCTGAAGCGCGCGTCGGCCAAGCTCAAGGCCTTCGGCGAGAGCGTCCGCAACATAGGCCTGAAGCTCGTCGGCCTCGGCTCGGCGGTGGTTGCGCCCCTGGCGGCCTCCAGCAAGGTCTTCGCGAGCACCGGCGACGCGCTGGCCAAGATGAGCGCCCGCACGGGCTTCACCGTCGAGACGCTCTCGGAACTCGGCTTCGCGGCGGAGCTCTCCGGGACGGACATGGAAACCCTGGAACTCGGCATCCGCAAGATGCAGCGGACGCTGGTGGACGCAGCGCAGGGGTCGAAGTCGGCCCAGGACGCGTTGGCCCTCCTCGGTCTGACCGTGGCAGACTTGGCAAAACTTTCGCCCGAGCAGCAGTTCAAGCTCATCGCCGACCGGCTGGCGCGAATCGAGGACCCGACGACAAGAGCCGCCGCGGCGATGGAACTCTTCGGCCGCAGCGGCACGCAGCTTCTGCCCATGCTCTCCGGCGGCGCGGCGGGAATCGAGCAGCTCCAGGAGCAGGCCCGCAAGCTCGGCCTGACCATGTCGACCGAGGACGCCAAGGCCGCCGAGCGGTTCACCGACACGCTCTCCATCATGTGGAAGGTGCTCAAACAGGGCGTCTTCACTGTCGGCTCGGCCCTGGTGCCTGTACTCTCGCAGGCGGCGCAGTGGGTCACGCGCGTGGCCGTCGTCGCCGCCGAGTGGATCAAGCGGAACAAGGAATTGATCGTGCGCCTGTTCCAGGTGGCCGTCGCCGTCTCTGCGGCGGGCGCGGCACTCGTGGTCCTGGGCTACGCCATCACTGGCATGGCAAAGGTGATGGGCCTGTTGGCCGTCGTCATCGCCGCCGTGGGCACGGCGTTGAAAGTCCTGGGCGCGGTCCTTGCGTTCCTGGTCTCGCCCACGGGAGCGGTCATCACGGCCGTGGTGGCGCTGGGGGCCTACATCCTCTACGCCACCGGCGCGGGGGCGAAGGCCCTCGGCTGGCTTGCCGAGCGGTTCGAGACGCTGCGCGACGACGCCGTCGCGTCCTACCAGGGCATCGCCGACGCCCTGGCCGCCGGGGACATCACGTTGGCGGCGAAGATTCTCTGGCTGACCTTGAAGATGGAGTGGACGCGCGGCATCAACTTCCTGGAGAAGGCATGGCTCAACTTCCGCAACTTCTTCATCCGTATCGGCTACGACGCGTGGCACGGATTGCTCGCCGTCGTCGAGATCGTCTGGCACGCCCTGGAGGTCGGCTGGATTGAGACCACGGCCTTCCTCTCCAAGACCTGGACGCAGTTCACCGGCTGGGTGACCAAAGCCTGGCATTGGTGCGGCAAGCAGCTCTCCAAGGCCTGGAACTGGATCAGGAAGCAGTTCGATTCCAGCTTCGACGCTGAGGCGGCCAACCGCGCGGCGGATGAGTACTACGAGGCGCGAAAGGCCGACATCGAGCGCGAGACCGGCCAGAAGCTCGCCGAGCGCGAGGAGCGCCGCCAGCAGCAGCGCGAACGCGCCACGCGCGTCCATGAAGCGACGATGGCCGAGATCGGCCGCGAGAACCTCCAGAAGCACCAGGAACTCGACACCGAGTACCAGGAGCGCATGGCCGAGAACGAGGCGGACCTAGCCAAGGCCCGCAAGGAGTGGCAGGACGCCCTCGGCGAAGCCCGCCGGAAGCGCGAGGCCAAGGAGGCCGAGGGACCCGGCCCGATGGAGGGGCAGGAGGACCTGCTGGCCAAGGTGCGCGGGAGCCTGTCGGGCCTGGGCGACCTGCTCCAGACGGCCAGAGACCGGACCATCGGCGTGGCGGGCACATTCAACGCGGCGGCGCTGCTTGGACTCCAGGCCGGCGGGGCCGACGACCGCATCGCCAATGCCACCGAGCGGACCGCCAAAGGCGTCGAGGGCCTGCGGCAGGACGTGCGGAACAACCGCGCGGCGTTCACGTGATGGAGTGAAAGATGCCGCTTACGCTCACCGAAAAACTCGACAGCCGCAAGTGGACCACGGGCGACAACGCCTCGGTGGAGATGGTCTACATCCTCACCGGAACGTCCGACGATGTAACGGCCAAGACATTGATCGAGAACTCCACCGCCAGCGTCTACAACGGCCTGGTCCGGCAGTCCATCCAGATAGAACCCGAATGGGTGGACACGACCCGCGGCGACGGTCAGTGGGTCGCCACCGTCCGCTACGGCATCCGCCCGCCGACCGAGGTCGGCGAGTCGTCCTTCGCCTTCGACACCTCCGGCGGCACCCAGCACATCACCCAGTCGCTGGCCACCATCCATCGTTACGGCGCGCCGGGGACGACCGCGCCGGACTTCGGAGGGGCCATCGGCGTCACGCACGACAACGTCGAAGGCGTGGACATCACCGTCCCGGTCTATTCCTTCTCCGAGACGCATTATCTTCCGTCCGCAGTCGTTACACCGGCCTACAAGGGCACGCTCTTCAGCCTCACCGGCAAGGTCAACAATGCCTCCTTCAAGGGCCTGGCTGCGGGCGAGTGTCTGTTCCTGGGCGCATCCGGCTCCAAGCGCGGGGCGGACGACTGGGAAATCACCTACCGCTTCGCCGGCTCGCCCAACCGCAGCGGCCTGGTTGTCGGCCCCATCACCGGCATCTCGAAGAAGGGCTGGGAGTACATGTGGGTCCGCTACGCCGACTCGGAAGACGCCGCCGCCCGGACAATCGTCAAGAAGCCCGTCGCCGTCTACATCAAGCGCGTCTACGAGGAGGACAACTTCGCGGCGCTCGGGATAGGAACCTGACCGATGGGCGACGCGATGAAGAAGGTCAAGCCCGGCGACCCGCTGGTCATCCCGGCGGCCACGTTCAACACGTTCATCGATTCGGCGCGGGACTTCCTTGCCCGCCAGCACCAGCAGGCACAGGCCGGCACGCCGTCCGGTCGGCACAACTGCATCGTCCTGGTCCGCAACGACAGCGGCTCGGACCGCGAACGGTTCGACGTGCTCGGCATCAGCGGCCCTGTCTTCGACCCCGCCTCAGATGAGGAGGCCTTCAAGAACTACCCGGCCATGACGGGCGTCACGCCCGCCGAGGACGACCACCAGGGCAAGTTCGTCATCCTGATCGAGCCCGTCCCCGCCGGGAAACTCGCCCGTGCCGTCGCCGCCGGCGTCGTGCCCGCCCGCGTGGATGTGCCCGACGAGGACTACCCGTACCGCCTGGCCGACGTGACCGACGGCTCGGCGGCGAACCTCACCGCCGCCAAGGTCGGCTCGGCCGCCATCCTCTGGCGCGAGGGCGGCACGGGCGTCCAGTGGGCGCTGGTGCGCCTGGGCAACCTGCCCCAGGCGAGCGTGTTCCCGGTGGACCTGGCGCAGTACGGCGGCGAGCAGGGCGACGACCAGAATCCCGCCACTTGGACCTACGACGTGACCGACGCGCTGACGGGCGAGACGCTGGCCAGCGGCGTGGACCCCACGGCCTCTCCGCACAAGTGGCAGCGCCCGTCCGTGGGCTACATCATCCCCGCCACGTTCGGTTACGCACACTGGGACGCCGACGGGGAACTCGTGCTCGGCTGGATCAACGAGGTCGCCGACCAGGAGGCCTGCGAGACCTCCGAGTCGGGAACGTAGGAGGCTTCAATGAGCACGAGCGGCAAGGCGGTGGCAATCTCCAGCGGCAAGCGCGGCATCCTCGCATCGGGCAAGGCCGCCGTCTTCGACGCCGAGGGCAAGTGCGCCGCCTGCTGCATCGAGTTCACCCAGCGCTGGTCGTTCACCGACTCCGGCTTCATCGACGGCGGGCAGAACGGGGCGTACCGCGCCTACGACGACCCCGACGACGTGCCCGCCAGCCCGTGGACCATCCTGAACAACGGCCTCGGCCTGCGGCTCGACTGGGAGGACGACCAGAACTGCCGCAGCCACAATCCCTACACGCAGTACGCCACGGCCACCTGCCAGATCACCGTGCCCAAGGCGATGATCATGACTGTCAACTGGTCGGGCATGGGTGAGACGCAGGACCCCAACTACGAGCTGATGAGCCTGTACGTGGACGGCGGCCTGGTCGGCTCGGCCCACGCCCCGGGCGGGCAACTCGGCTGCGCGGGCGGCATGGCCCCGGTCGTCTCCAACCCGCCGCCGCCCCAGCAGGTGCTGCTCGCGCCGGGGCCGCACGTGCTCTTCATCGACGCCACGACCAACGACCCGCTGTATCACTTCGGCGCGTGGTATCGGTTCGACCTGACCTTCGCCCCTGCGCCGTGAGCGGCCGGTCCGAAGGCAAGCATGCCTGCCTGCCGCAACGCATGCGGCGCAGGCAAGGAGGTGCCGACAATGGCTGACACGCTCGTTCCGAAGCAGAAGAAGTGCGACGACTGCCCGCCGCTGGTCGTCCCGCGCCGCTCGTACACGCCGACCCGCCCAAGCTGCATCGAGTGCGTGGAGAAGCACTTGGGCGCGGCCTACGTCCTCTTGACCGAGGCCCGCGAGGGCTACGCCTACCGCCTCCGCGCGATAGGCCACCTCTTCGAGGCCGAGGACGAGTCCCAGGAATGGCCCGACCTCCACGCCGCCATCCGCGCCGCCCGCAAGGCCTACCAGTCCGACGGCACGATGCCCGACTGGGCAGCCCTCGAAAGGCGCATGCGAGAGGTACGGAGTGGCGAGTGACTGATTCAGCATCCTATCCCACTCTTCTGCGGCAGAGAGAACGGGCCGCCGTTCTGCGTTGACAAGGCTGGCACGTTTGGTATACTTTGACTGACTGACGATGACTGAGAGGCACTTCCTTGTACGTGTCTCTCCGATTGGAGCACAGGCATGGCGACCGAAGAACGATGGGTCGATGTGGACGAGGTCGCGAGACACATCGGCGTCCGCAGAGAGTCGATCTACCGGTGGATTGACAAGAAGGGCTTCCCCGCCCACCGCGCCGGTCGCCTCTTGCGGTTCAAGCTTTCGGAAGTCGACGAATGGATGCGCGGCGCCGCGACAGACTCCCTGGCCAGCCGACGCGTTACGCGGAAGCCGTTCAGCGATGGTGGCCGGTAGAGAGGAGTTTCATGGACCGGGCGGGTCGCGTACCGAGTGTCGAACGTTAGGACGGGATCATGGCGAGCAGTGCGAGACGCAAACGCCTAATGGAGCTGACCGCTGACAGCCCGATCAGCGCCGTCGACCTTTTCTGCGGTTGCGGCGGGCTCACTCATGGTCTCCTGTGTGCCGGCATCAAAGTCGAAGCCGGGATCGATATCGATGCACAGATGGAATATGCCTATGTGACGAACAATCCGGGGGCCGCTTTTTTGCGGTGGGACGTGGCAGACACGAGCAGCCGGAGCATCGCGGGGCTGTTCGACTCTGGGAAGCACAGACTCCTGGCGGGATGCGCTCCCTGTCAGCCGTTCTCGAAGCTTACCAACGGTGTGAAGAAGCATCAGGCGTGGGACCTGCTCGACTACTTCGGGAACTTCGTGGCTGACATCCGGCCCGAACTCGTCACCATGGAGAATGTGCCCGAGCTTGCGGATCGGGGGCGAACGGTCTTCGACAGGTTCGTCGCCACCCTGAGGAAATGCGACTATCACGTGGATTGGCGGGTGGTCCACTGCCCAGAATATGGAGTGCCGCAGTCCCGCAGGCGTCTGGTATTGCTGGCATCGCGCCTCGGAGAAATCGGAGTTCCGGATGGCCGCTATCGCCACGCGAGCCGGTGGCGAACAGTCCGTCAGACCATCGGCCGGCTGCGGCCGCTCGAGGCGGGAGAAGAGGACCCTTCCGATCCCCTGCATGCGGCTTCGCGACTGTCGCCCTTGAACCTCGAACGCATCCGCGCCACGAGGCACGATGGCGGTACGAGGCACGACTGGCCCGATAGGCTGGTGCTGGATTGCCATCGGCGGAAGTCGGGGGAGCGCTACTTCTCCATCTATGGAAGGATGTGGTGGGACCGGCCCGCCCCGACGATGACGACGCTCTGCACGGGCATAGGCAACGGGCGATTCGGCCATCCTGAACAGGATCGTACCATCACTCTCCGGGAAGCGGCTCTGTTCCAGACGTTTCCTCGCAGCTACCAGTTCTGGCCGCCCGACGAGAAGGTGAATCGTAAGGCCGTCGGTCGCATGATCGGCAACGCGGTCCCGCCGAAGTTGGCGAGGGAGCTCGGCCGAGCGCTGATGGAACACATAGCGGCCATCGAATCACGGGGACGGCCGGCCGAGCGGCGGTCGATTTGTCGAGCGAGGGCAACGTCATGACCATGGAAACAGGCAAGACCGCGCGAAGACCGTTGACCCGCTCCGAGATCATGGGGCGGGTGAAGAGCAAGAACTCCCGAGCGGAGCGGTCGCTCCGGTCGGCACTCCATGTCGAGGGGCTGCGGTTCAGGCTCCACCGTCGCGTGGAGGGCGTTACCGTGGACATTCTCTTTTCGGGCCCGAAGGTCGCGGTACTCGTAGATGGCTGCTTCTGGCACGGGTGTCCCAAACACGCGACCTATCCGAAATCGAATCAGGACTACTGGTTGCCCAAGCTCGCGGAGAACAAGGAGCGCGACGCCGGCCAGTCCGCACGGCTTCGGAAGGCCGGTTGGCGAGTCATTCGAGTCTGGGAACACGACTGCCTGCCCCCGTCAGCTCGCGTGGTCGCGCGTATCGTCGAGGCTTGCCGCACGAGAGGAGGCTCACGATGACCAGTGCTCCTCCCGAACCAGGTCAACTGGTCGAAATCCGCCGTCGGCAGTGGGTGGTCACCGACGTCCGCTCTTCTGGATTGGCCCGAACGAACGGCTGCACCCCTCAGCACCTCGTCACGCTGGTATCCCTCGACGAAGACGCGATGAACGAATCGCTGTCCGCAGTGTGGGAACTCGAACCCGGCGCTCGCATACTCGAGACAGCGGGCCTCCCCGCCGTCAGCGGGTGGGATCCGTGCGAACGGCTCGAGGCCTTTCTCGATGCGGTCCGATGGGGAGCTGCGACGAACGCCGACCGGTCGCTGCTGCAAGCCCCATTCCGAAGCGGCGTCGAGATCGAGGACTACCAGCTCGACCCGCTTGTGCGCGCAATCGATATGGCTCGTGCCAACCTGCTCATCGCGGATGACGTCGGGTTGGGGAAGACCATCGAAGCGGGGCTCGTCATCCAGGAGCTCCTGGTTCGTCATCGCGCCCGCTCGGTGCTCATCGTCTGCCCGGCCTCGTTGCAAGTCAAATGGCAGACCGAGATGCAGGAGAAGTTCGGCCTCGAATTCCGCATCGTGGACGCCGACTACGTGAAGCGGTTGAGGCGCGAATGCGGAATCCATGCGAATCCGTGGACCAGCTTCCCGCGACTGATCGCCTCGGTGGACTGGATGAAAACGGGAGAAGGCCTCCGATTGATCAGGGATGCTCTCCCGCCGCACGTCACCTATCCTCGCAAGTTCGATATCCTTGTCGTGGACGAGGCCCACAACGTCGCTCCGTCGGCTGCTGGCCACTATGCCCTGCCGAGCCAACGGACTCGGCTCATCCGTCTGCTGTCGCCACACTTCGAGCACCGTCTTTTCCTCACCGCCACCCCCCACAACGGATTCCAGGAGTCGTTCACTTCGCTCCTCGAACTCCTCGACGACCAGCGCTTCGCGCGAGGCGTAATGCCCGATGAGAAGCAGTTGCACCGTGTCATGGTTCGGCGGATGAAGACCGACCTCGTGGACGAGAAGGGCGAACCCATTTATCCGAAGCGAGAGTTGCTGCCGCTCGAAGTCGACTATGCGCCCGAGGAACGCGAGGTGCATCGCCTGCTCAGGGAATATACGGAGAGCCGCACGGGATCGCACTCCGGCTCCTTCGGGGTGGATTTCGTCCACAAGCTGCTCAAGAAACGACTGTTCTCATCGCCCAGAGCCTTCGCCGCCACGTTGGCCAAGCACAGGCAGGCGCTCGCTCAGGCCGGAGCGGGACGGGGGGGACGGCAGCTCGAGGAACGAATTCTGCGGAAAGCCATTCTTCGCGCCGAGGAGGATTATGCGGACGAGGTTAAGGCCGAGGAAGCGGAAGCGGAGGCCGTGGGGATCGCGACGGAGCTCTCCTCCCCCTTGACCGAATCGCAGCGTTCGATGCTCGAACGGATGTGCTCGTGGGCTGAGAGGGCCAAGAATCGCCCCGACTCGAAGGCCGAAGCGATACTTCGCTGGCTGGACGACCATCTCAAGACGGATGGCAGGGTGAACGACAAGCGAGTGATCCTGTTCACCGAGTATCGGGCTACGCATTCCTGGCTGCATGAGATACTCACCTCCAGGGGCTGGGGTGGAGATCGCTTGATGGTGCTTCACGGCGGAATGGACCGGGAAGAACGAGAGAGAGTGAAAGCGGCCTTCCAGGCCCACCCGAACGTGTCTCCGGTGCGGATTCTGCTTGCAACCGACGCTGCTTCGGAAGGCATCGACTTGCAGAACCACTGCAACTACCTGATCCATGTCGAGATACCGTGGAATCCAAACGTCATGGAGCAGCGGAACGGTCGCATCGACCGCCACGGCCAGAAAGAGAAGACCGTCTTCATCTGGCACCCGGCAGGAAAGGGCTGGAGCCGCGCAGGGGGCTCGCCGGGCTTGAAGCCGGGCGATCTCGAAGCCGATCACGAGTTCCTGCTGCGGGCCGCTTTGAAGGTCGAGAATATCCGCCAAGACCTCGGATGCGTCGGTCCGGTCATCGCCCAGCAGATCGAAGAGGCGATGCTGGGAAGGCGCGTCGCGATGGATACTCGTGCCGCCGAGGACAAGGCTTCCAAGGTCCGTCGATTCGTCGCCGCAGAGCGCCGTCTCCAGGAACGCATCGCTCGCCTGCACGCGAGGCTGCTCGAAGCCCGAGATGGCTTTCGCCTGACCCCGGATCGCATCGCCAGGGCGGTATCGGTGGCCCTCGACATCGCCGGAAAGCCGCCGCTCCGACCGACCACCCTCCCCGGCGCGCCGGACGGCCATGTGTTCGAGTTGCCGGTGCTGCTCGGAACCTGGGCCGACGCTGCGCGTGGTCTGGAGCATCCGCACACCGGAAGACGTCGCCCCATCACATTCGATCATGTAATCGCCAAGGGCCGCGACGACGTGGTGCTGGCGCACTTGAACCATCGCCTGGTCCAGATGGCGCTGCGACTGCTCCGCGCGGAAGTCTGGGCCCATGAGGACCGCAAGAAGCTCCACCGCGTCGCCGTGCGCTCGGTGCCGCGCGCGGTTCTCCAGGAGCCTGTCGTGATCGTGTGGTCGCGTCTGGTCATCACGGGGGGCGGACACCATCGGCTGCATGAGGAACTGACCATGGCTGGTGGAGAGATGAAGGCTTCCGGCTTCGCTCGCATCCGCACGCTCGCGAGGCTGGATGAGCTGCTGCAGGCCAGCACCCCCGCTGAACCGGCTGAGAGGTGCTTCGAAGTCTTGCGGGCACGGTTCGATGCCCAGAAGAACGCGATTCTCGGCGCTGTCCACGCACGGTCCGAGGAACGCCTGGAATTCCTGGCCAACGGTCTCGACCGTCGCCGGCAGGCGGAGGAGGCGGACCTCGCCCAAGTCCTCGAAGACCTCGCTGCCATGATCCGCAGGGAATTAGATGCTGTCGGGAAATCGGTTCAGCTCGAACTGTGGCCGGCCGATCAGCGCGAGCAGCTCCGTCGAGACGTCGAGGTCCTGCGGACCCGCTTGGAACGCATCCCGGAGGAGCGAGAGAAGGAGATCGCCGCCATCCGTCGGCGGTATGCCGATCCCGCCGCCCGCACCTTCCCGGTGGCTGTGGAGTTCCTCGTTCCCGAAGGCTTCGGGGAGGGCCGCTGACCCATGGCCAGGATATCCGAGCAAGTAGAGTGGCTCTCTCTGGTCGACATCTCCGGCCCCTTCATTGCCGCGCCGCTCCTCGAGGACGTATTCCCGCAGGGCTTGGATAAGGTGGAAGCACCGCGACGCCAGCGACTTCGCGCCGCCTACGACGAGTGGCGCGACGCGGTGGACGAGGACGACCCGGACATCCCGGCGCTGCATGCCGCGTGGGTTCGCATGGTCCTTCAAGAGGCACTGGAATACGAGGACGAGGTTCTCGTCCCGCGGAACCGTCTCGATGGCAAACTGGACTATCGCGTGCCGGAGCACGGTGTGGCGATCGCCCCCGACTTCGCCGTCCGAGGGGACGACGGCAAGCCGCGCCTCCTCGTCGCCGTCCATCCGCCGGAGACCGACCTGGAGAAGCCGCTGCCTGGCGACCGCTGGCCCGCTTCGCCGCTGGAGCGGATGACGCTCTTGTGCCGCGCTCACGGCGTGCGGGTCGGCCTCGTCACCGACGGCGAGCGATGGACGGTGGTCAATGCCCCGGTCGGCGGAACCTCCGGCCATGCGACCTGGCTGGCCAGACTGTGGTGGCAGGAACCGGTGACTTTCCGGGCCTTCGTCTCGCTGTTGGGCGTGCGCCGCTGTTTCGGTGCCGAAGACCAGCGGCTCGACCGGCTGCTGGACAAGTCCATCGACTTCCAGCAGCAGGTGACCGACACGCTCGGCGAGCAGGTCCGCCGCGCCGTCGAAGTCCTCATCCAGGCCCTCGGCCGCGCCGACCAGGACCGCGACGGCGAGTTGCTGAAGGACGTCGGCCCGGCGGAACTGTACGAGGCGGGCCTGACGGTCATGATGCGGCTCGTCTTCCTCCTCTGCGCCGAGGAGAGGGGGCTCCTGCTGCTCGGCGACCCCGTCTACGACCAGTGCTACGCCATCTCCACGCTCCGCTCGGCCCTGCGAGCCGAAGAGTCGCTGCACGGCCCGGAGGTGCTGGAACGCCGATACGATGCATGGTCGCGCATGCTGGCCGTCTTCCGGGCCGTCTATGGAGGCATCGAACACGAGACGCTCCGGCTGCCGGCCCTCGGCGGGTCGTTGTTCGATCCGGACCGCTTCCCCTTCCTCGAGGGTCGCCCCAAGGGCACTTCCTGGCGAGACACCCCGGCCGACCCGCTGCCCATCGACAACCGCACGGTGCTGCTGCTCCTGACAGCGCTCCAGGTCCTGGAGCACCGTGGCGGAGCGCAGCTCCTGTCGTACCGCGCCCTCGACGTGGAGCAGATCGGGCACGTCTACGAGGGCCTGCTTGAATACACGGCCGCCAGAGTGCCCGAGGTCACGGTGGGCCTCGTCGGGTCGAAGAAGATCGCCCATCCCGTCATCGCCCTGGCCGAACTGGCAGCCCTGCATTCTCGTGGAAGGGAGGCGGCCGTCGAGCGCCTGGTCGAGATCACTGGACGGTCGGCGAGCGCGATTCGGAATGCGCTGGACCGCGGCGGCGACGACGATGCGTTCATCGCCCTCGTCCAGGCATGCGGGGGCGACGAGGCGCTCGCTCGCCGCCTGCTTCCCTTCGCTGGGCTGATCCGGCCCGACAGTTGGGGGCATCCTCTCGTCTATCGGGCTGGATCGTTCGCCGTCGCGCGCGGGGCCGACCGGCGAGAGACCGGTACGCACTACACGCCGCGTTTCCTAACCGAGATCATCGTGGAGAAGACGCTCGAGCCCATCGTCTACGAGGGGCCGGCCGACGGGAAGCCGCGCGAACAATGGCGGCTCAGGCCCCCCGCCGAACTGCTCGACCTCAAGATCTGCGACCCGGCCATGGGCTCGGGGGCCTTCCTCGTTCAGGCCTGCCGCTATCTGTCCGAGCGCCTGGTTGAAGCCTGGGGGCGGGAGGAGGAGGCCGGACGGTTCGTGACCGCCGATGGCGAAGTGGTCGAGGCCGCAGGAAGCCATGAACTGCTGCCGAAGGACGTCGATGAGCGGCTGCTCATCGCGAGGCGGCTGGTCGCCGAGCGGTGCCTTTACGGCGTGGACCTCAACCCGCTGGCCGTGGAGCTGGCCAAGCTCTCCATCTGGCTCGTCACGATGGCTAAGGGCCGGCCGTTCGCGTTCCTCGACCACAATCTGCGCTGCGGCGACAGCCTGCTCGGCATCCACAGGCTGGACCAACTGACGAAGCTGACCATGGCCCCCGACCGCCCCGACCGGCAGCAGCGGCTCTTCGGCCGGAACATCGAGGCGGCGGTCGAGAAGGCCATCGAACTGCGCATGCGACTCCGCCAGATACGCATCCGCGACATCCGCGACGTCGAGGCCATGGCCCATCTGCATGCGGAAGCCCGCCACCTGCTGGAAGCGATATCGCTCATCGCCGACGCCTTGATAGGCGAAGCCTTGCGATCCCGCGGAAACGCCGCCAGACTCGAGGCCGCCCTGGACGGGCTGGCCATGCAGACGGAGGCCATTCTTCGCGCAGACGAGCATGCGTTGCGCTTGATCCGTGAGCGGGCGATGGAGGCGCTCGCGATGGATTCCGCCGCTGGGAAATCCGGCCGCAGGACATTCCACTGGCCCTTGGCATTTCCAGAGGTTTTTACACTTGAACCCTCAGGTTTTGACGTCATCCTCGGCAATCCTCCATGGGCGAGTTACTCAGGCCGCCAGGCTGTTTCGCTTGCGAAGACCGATGAAGAATACTACGCGGCGACCTATGACCTTTTTGAGGGCTGGAAGGCGCTGCACTCGCTATTCATTGAGCGCGCCATGCTTCTTGTTTGTCACGCGGGCTCCATCGGTCTCCTTCTGCCCGCCCAGGTTGCAGACCTCGACGGATACAAACATGTTCGCGAGGCGGTCCGTAGATTGCACGATGTGAGAGAACCCTTGCCGTATTTCGGTGAGACGGCATTCGCCAGCGTGGTGCAACCTACATGTGCTCTCATTGCCGTGGGCCCTCCTAGGCCAGTCTCCACGGCCGAGGCCTCTCTCCCCTTCATCATTTCAGGAAGACCCTCATCTAGCGCAGAAGCGGCCGGTGCCAGAGTTTCCGAACTTAACGAGATCATTCTCCTGCTTGAGAAACACGAGCGTCCGCCCTCACGGACTTTTTCGGACCCCGGGATCCATTCCGGTAATTGTTCCAAGAAGATCATCCTCGCCTCGCCCATAGGCCGCTGCGCTCCAATTAGGGAGGGAAGGAATGTTTTTCCCTGTATTCTTGAACCCGCGACGAAGTGGCTGCGGCTCGATTATATAGCCGCCGAAGGCGAGTACTTCACCATCCGTCCGGAGCAGGTCTACCGACGGGTTCCGATTCTTCTTAGACAAACGGCCAACCGTCCGATTGCGGCACTCCACACCTCTCCCACTTACTTCCGCAACTCTGTACTGGCATGCAATGGGATCGACGGTGTCCTAGCCGAGGCTATTGTGGCCTGGTTGAATTCTACCGCAGTTGGGATATTCCATGTAGCCAAGGTACGGGAGGCAAATCAGAAAGCCTTCCCTCAGGTAAAGGTGAGACATCTTCAGGATCTCCCAATGCCCGAATGGACTCCAGACTTCATGGACGAGGCGAGAACTCTCTACCCTCTGGCAGCAACGGGCAATTCTGCTGCTCAAGATAAACTCGATCGGGCGGTGTCGCGAGCGTTCGGATTGTCGGATTCTCAGCACGCAGTTATTTGTAGCGCTCTTGCTAGCTTGTTGAGCGGTTGATGGTAGACAAGGAACCCCGAGGTGCCCATGACCACTGTGAAACGGCCCGAAGCCTCTATCGAAATAGACGCTCCTTCGTGCAAGAATGCGTGGTTGCTTCTCCTAACCGACAACGTCCAGCCTGACGCCTATTCAGCAAAGGTAGTGGGCAAGCCCGAGGGAGCACTTTCGATCGGGCATGGAGATGCATTACTTGTGGCCCGCATGAACGGAGACGTCCTTGTAGTCGTCGCCTTCGCCCGCTTATACCGTGTCCGTGTCACCTCGGATGGATCGACTTGCTACTTCGACGGCATCGTCCGTCTCGACCCGCCGCGGGACGCGGCATCCCTCGGTATCCCGTCGCCGAGGGCCGACGCCGTCATCTCGCGCCTCGACTGGCCGGTCTTCGAGAACGCCTTCAAGCAAGCGACCGGCAGGGACTTCTCGGCATTCCCCGTCATCGAGGGGCGGACGCCGAAGGAGCAGGCCTACATCCGCGAACTGCTCCAACTGGCGATGGCCGACGACATCCTCGGCCCGGCCGGCGGTCCCGAGGAGGAGATCGTCGGCATGAGCGTCCGCGACCGCTATCTGGTCGGCAAGCTCGCCCCCCGGACGGCCGCCGAAGAGGAGTGCATCGAAGGCCTGCGCGGCCCGACGGCTCTCGATGAAGACGCCGAAGAGGGAAAGGCCCCAGCCGACCTCAGGCCGCTCGAAGAGGTGGGCGAGGGCCGCGACAAGGGCGGACGCCGCCTCCTGCCCGGCGAGGAGTTCGCCTCGGCGTCGGGTGCGGCCGACCCGGACGACGACGTCACGCCCGCGGTGGACGCCTCCAAGAACCAGTCCGTCGTCCCCTCATCGCTGGGCTTGACCGTATGCGTGGACGCCGCCGTGGAGACGGTGGACCTCGAGGCCCGCTGGGGGCGCTATGTCCGCACGACCAGCGAGGAGCAGACCACCGAGGACGGCAAGCCGCTGAGGGCGTGGAAGCGCATCCCCTCGGGCGGGCGGATTTCGCTCGCCATGAAGGATGGCCAGATAGCGCCGGTCGCTCCAGACCCGGAATGCCCGCGAGTCGTCATCCAGGGCACGATTCGGCCGCCGCTGCCCACCGGAGAGAGGCTCGTCACCATCTTCCTGGTCAACGACCAGCCCAAGCCGGAGCTCAATCAGGACGAGGCATGGGTCTTCCAGCCGGAACTAGTGCTCCGCCATCCCGGAGACGAGCCCGTCTTCCGCCGTCGCCCGATCATCCAGGACGACGGCCAGGACCCGGAGCGCGCGGCGCTGGAGATGATCTACCGTCGGCGCGTGGAGTTCGCTGCGGGCCACGGGGTCTCCGTCCACGCCGAACCCTCGCCGGATGACCCGAGCCGCGCCGTCGAGGTCCGCACCGCCGTGCTCCCGCAGTACGAGGTGGCCGTCACCGAGCCGCCGGGCGGCGAGCCGGGCGACCGGCCCGCGCTTCGCCGCATGGTGCAGGAAGGGTTCCTGGACATGCAGAGGCTGGCCGAGATGGACAGGAGCACCCTCATCTCCGCGCTGTCCATCCTCACGGACGACTATGAGGCGTGGATCGGCGAGCAGCGGGCACGCATCGGCAGGGATGTCGTCGGCTACGACAACGTCGCACGGCAAGCGATGGACCGTTGCGGAGAGGTCCTGAAGCGCCTGCGCGAAGGCATCGCGACGTTGGAGAGGGACGACAAGGCGCTGGCCGCCTTCCGCTTCGCCAACCGGGCGATGGCCATGCAGCGCGTGCACAGCGTCTATGCGCTCCGCCGCCGCCGGGGAGAAAGGGTCGAACTGGCCGATGTCGATGTCCCCGAAAACCGCTCCTGGCGACCGTTCCAGCTCGCGTTCATCCTGTTGTCCATTCCCGCGCTGGCGGACCCCTCGCACCCGGACCGTACGAGGCCCGTCGACGCCATCGCCGACCTGCTGTGGTTCCCCACCGGCGGCGGCAAGACCGAAGCGTATCTCGGCGTGGCCGCGTTCACGATGGCCGTTCGCCGTCTCCAGGGGAACCTCGGCGGCCTGGACGCCAGCCGCGGCCTGTCGGTGATCATGCGCTACACCTTGCGCCTGCTGACCGTGCAGCAGTTCCAGCGCGCCACGGTGCTCTTGTGCGCGATGGAAGTCCTGCGCCGCGCCGACGAGAAGACATGGGGCCGGACGCCGTTCACGCTGGGGTTGTGGGTGGGCGAGCGGGTCACGCCCAACGACACGGAGGCCAGCCACGAGGCCATCGAGGCCGAGCGCACCGGCAAGCGGCCGACCATGTCGTCGCCCGCGCAGTTGACGTTCTGCCCGTGGTGCGGCTCGGAGATCGCCCCGGGCCGCGACATCGAGGTGCGGCGCTTCGGGCACGATGTCGGGCGGACCATCATCTACTGCGGGGACAAGTTTGGGCGGTGCGACTTCAGCCGGGCCAAGTCGAACGGATTCGGCCTGCCGGTGCTCGTGGTCGATGACGAGATATACCGTCGGCCGCCCAGCATGCTCATCGCCACGGTCGACAAGTTCGCCATGATGGCCTGGCGCGGCCAGGTGCGGACGCTTTTCGGCCGCGCGACGAGGGAGTGCCCGCGCCATGGGCTCCTGTGGCCGGAGTCGGAGTGCAACGGCAAGCACAACCGGCGCGGGGCATTGCCTGCGGTCGATGCCGTGGCCATCTCTCCGCTGCGTCCTCCAGACCTCATCATCCAGGACGAGCTGCACCTCATCAGCGGCCCCTTGGGAACGATGGTCGGCCTGTACGAGACGACAGTGGACGCGCTTTCCACGTGGCGGCTGGAGGACAAGGAGGTTCGGCCCAAGGTCATCGCCTCCACTGCCACGGTTCGGAAGGCTCCGGAACAGGTCAACAACGTATTCCTGCGCCGCGTCTCTGTCTTTCCGCCGCACGGCCTCGATGTCGAGGACGACTTCTTCTCGGTCCAACGGCCCATCGCGGAGAGGCCGGGCCGTCGCTATGTCGGCATCTGTTCGCCGGGCGCGGCACGGCCCGCCGTCCTCATCCGGGTCTATACCGCGCTTCTGACGGCGGCCCAGGCGCTGTTCGAACGTTTCGGTCGGGCGGCCGATCCGTGGATGACCGTCGTGGGATACTTCAACTCGCTGCGCGAACTGGGCGGGATGAGGCGCCTGGCCGAGGACGACGTACAGACCCGTTCGTATCGGGTGCAGATGAGCCGTGTCGCGCGGCCCGGTTTGGCGCAACGCAGCGTGAAGATCGTGGATGAGCTCACGTCTCGGGTTCCGAACAAGGAGATTCCCAAGAAGCTCGACCAGCTCGAAATCGCATTCAAGGCGGCGCTCGATCCCGCGACGGGCACCTACAAGGCGAGCTGGGCCAAGGGCGAAGCTCGGGCCATCGACATCGTGCTGGCCAGCAGTATGCTTGGTGTCGGGGTGGACGTGGTCCGCCTGGGGTTGATGGTGGTCAACGGCCAGCCCAAGAGCTGCGCTGAGTACATCCAGGCTACGAGCCGTGTCGGCCGCTTTTTCCCCGGCCTCATCTGCACCGTGCTCACCTGGGCGCGCCCGCGCGACCTCTCGCACTACGAGACCTTCGAGCACTACCACGCGACGTTCTACAAGCATGTCGAAGCGCAATCGGTGACGCCGTTCGCTCCTCGCGCTCTCGACCGGGGACTGACCGGGGCGATGGTCGGCTGGCTCAGGCTCGCCCACGACGAGTACAATCCCAACCTTGGCGCTGAACGCCTCGACAGCGTTTCCAAGCCCGAAGTCGGAGAAGTCAAGCGGGTCGTGGCTGGTCGTGCATGGCGTGTGACCAACTCGAGGGATGCTCAGCAACTCGTTGAAGACATGGTCGGCGAACGTTGCGACGAATGGGCGAACGAGGCCACGCGGGGCGGGAGAAGGCTCGGCTACGAGGCGGGCAGAGCGCGCAAGAAGGGAGAAGGAGACATCGCTGCACTGTTGAAGAAGCCCGGCCCACAGCCCTGGGACCGTTTCACGGTTCCCCTCTCTCTCCGGGAAGTCGAGCCGGGGGTCCGGCTCATCATGAATTCGGACAACCTCCCCGAGGGGCCGCCATGGAAGCCCAGGCCACAGGATCCGAGGCAAGGGGAAGGAGGCGAGCGATGACCGCCAGCGCTGTCGGCGATGTGCGCCCAAGCCAGCTTCTCTGGACCTACGGTCCAGGGGCGCTCATCGACTTGCCCAACTTGTCCGTCATCACGATGGGGCTGGACCGCTGGGAGGAGACTCGTTGCCCTCCCATCGAGGAGGCGCGCCTTCTGGAGGCAGTTCGCCGGGTTCTCGGGCCGCAGGTGCAGCGCCTTCGCATGCCGCCGGTCGTCGAAGAGCAATGGGCGAATCCTTTCGCCGCCGAAGCCAAGATAGGCGTCCCCGTGCGGCCGTTCCCGCGCTGGCTCCGCTGCGTGCGATGCGGGCTGCTGGCGGAGTTCGACTCCGGTTTGTTCAACATCAAGGAGAACCCGTATCGTCCTGACCAGACCCATTTCCTGCATACGACGTGCGAGAAGGGCTCCAATTCGGATGCCGTACCGGCCCGTTTCCTTCTCGCGTGCCGTAACGGCCACCTCGACGATTTCCCGTGGCACTGGTTCGTTCACGGCGGCTCCTCGGCATGCAAGGGCACACTGCGGTTCTTCGAACGCGGTGCATCGCTGCAGACGGAGAACCTCTGGGTCAAGTGCGATGCTTGCGGAGCCGCCCGATCCCTCGTCCATGCGTTCGGAGTCGAGGCGAGAAGCAACCTGCCCGCCTGTCGTGGCCGCCATCCGCACCTCGATGTCTACAACGACGACTGCGACGAAGAGGCCCGGGCGGTGCTGCTCGGGGCGACCAACAGCTGGTTCCCTATCACCTTGTCCGTGCTGGCCATCCCTCACACGGGGGACTCCCTGACTCAAATGGTTGAAGACGGCTGGGAGGACTTCGCGGACGTCGATTCTGAGGCCGAACTGAGGGGGCTGCTGAAAGCGTTCAAGAAAAGGGGCGTTCTTCAGGGAATCGACCGATATGATGTCGCGGATGTCTGGAAAGTCATCCAGCAGAAGCGAGCCGGCACGGGTGGTACTCCAACGGCGACCGCAGGGGATGTGAAGCTGCCGGAATGGGCTGTGCTTACTCACCCCAGCCCGCCCACCGACTGGCCGCACTTCCTCAGCGAGAGGATCGCGCCTCCTCCGAAGTACTCCTCCCTCTTGGACGGCGTACTCCTGCTGAAACGCCTCCGCGAGGTCAACGCACTCATCGGTTACACCCGCGTCGAAGCACCTGAGGAGACGGACGACCCCAATGAGCGTCCTCCGATGGCCGATCTCTGCCGAGGACGGCCTGAATGGGTTCCTGCTACCGAGGTCCACGGCGAGGGCATCTTCCTGCGTTTCAATGAGCGCAAGGTTCGGGCGTGGGAAGCTCGTGATGGAGTCAAAGGCAGAGACGCCAGGCTCTTCGCTGGCCACCGGGGGTGGCGGAATGCTCGACGCCTCGACCCGGACAAGGGATACCCTGGAATCCGCTACGCGATGCTGCATACCTTCTCCCACCTGCTGATACGTGAGTTGGCCCTCGAGTGCGGTTACAGCGCGGCCAGTATCCGTGAGCGCATCTATGCCAGTTCTGACACCGGGAATCCCATGGCAGGCATCCTTCTTTACACCGCTGCGGCAGATTCTGACGGCACCCTTGGCGGCCTCATTGAGCTGGGAAAGCCCCAGAACTTGAGCCGCATAGTGGAGCAAGCGCTCAGACGTTCGGCGGTGTGCTCCTCCGACCCCCTATGCTCCGAACACGACCCCGAGAGGGACCGGTCGCTCCACGCCGCTGCCTGCCACGCATGTGCGTTCGTCGCGGAAACCTCCTGCGAACGCGCCAATCGCTATCTGGATCGCTCTCTGCTCGTCGAGACGTTCGACTGCGCCGACGCCGCTTTCTTCTGTGTGCAGGAGGACATCGATGGGTGACCCATGGACTGTGATCGGTGAGCTGGCGGTTGCATTGCACTCTGATAGGCTCGCGTCGATTGCCGATGCCATTCAAGAGCTGAGCACCGCCGACGACTTCGAGCGTGCGAGGGAGGCATTCGGCCCGAACGCTGATCCCGAGCTGTTAGACCGTCTGCGAACATCTTGGGCCGCCGCGCCCGAAATGAGTCCCGCCCAAATTGCCGCGGCGTTCCGAGGAGCGGCGGAAGTCGCTGCGCTGCTGAACCGCACTGGTGCTGTCGAACTGGTCTGGACAGGTCCTAAGACTGGCCTGATACCCGCGCGTCGCACGGAACAGGTCATCTTGGAGCTCATTGAGAGCGCGAAGGTCGATGTTTTCCTCGTAACCTATGTGTTCCATAGGGCACCGTCCGTTATCAAGGCCCTCAATGCCGCTGTCGACCGCGGAGTGAACACCAGCATCTTGCTGGAATCCTCCACCGGGCACGGGGGAGCTATCGTAGGTGACAGTGTGAAGACCATGGCCGAAGCCGTTCCTGGCGCGACCGTCTATGTGTGGGACCCCGCTTCGAAGGGCGCCGGCGGCGACGCCCTTCCAGCATCGGTCCATGCAAAGTGCGTAGTCGCCGACAGGAAGCTCGCGTTCATTACCAGCGCTAATCTTACATCCGCTGCCCTGGAGAGGAACATGGAGCTCGGACTAGTGATTCGTGGCGGTCCCGTGCCGGAGCGTCTTCAGTCGCATCTGAACGCCCTTGCAACCACAAAGGTCATCAAGAGATGGAAAGGCTACGGGACATGAAGAGGGCCTCGTTATCCGCGAAGGCCATGAGCGGAGGCGCAAAGACTACTTCGAGTCGCCAGTCCCATCGCGATTGGCCGCATATGGCCACATGAGCAACGCGACGATCAAGCAGTTGTTTTGCGGCACTGAGCCCATGCAGTTCATAGTCGCCAAGGAAGCAAGGACAATGCAGATGATGAACTGGCCGGTCCTCTACAAGTACAAGGACAAGCGGGCGACAGAACTTGCTGAGCGAGAATCATGAACGTGCCTCGGAATGGGGACAAGATTTCCTGGTCCGGTCGGCTGGTGGGCGTACAGCCCCGCATCCGGCTGCTACGGTCATTCGACGAGCGGCATCACAACTACCAGGGGTACGTGCTCCGCGTCAACGGAACGTGTGGGGACCAAGCGGGCGAGTTCCTGATCGCGGTCGGCCAAGGCGCTCACGAGAAGCACCGCTTCCGCGCCGGGATGGAATTGAGCGGGCAGTCTGTCCCCGTCGACGCCCCGCGAATGGAGACGGCTGGGTTTTACAAGACGACCGGCGTCAAGGTGGTGAAGGATGCCGCAGGCGAACCGCCCGCCGGGCCGCCGTTCTTCGGCGTCCCGCCCGACTTGCCGACATACCGGGCGCGCGGGCATCGTCGCCTGGACACCAGGACCTACGAGGCGAAATGCACAGCCTGCATCTGGGGCTGCCGGATGCCGGTCGAGATGATCGTGGACCATTGGAATCCGTCGCAGAAGAAGTACCGGTTCGAGACTTTCTGCTACGGCCCGAAGAGCTGTGCGGCATACCGACCGGGGCCGACACGCAGGGTTCCCGGGCGCAAGGGCATGTCCTGGACCGAGGAGGACTGGGTGGACGAGGATGCGACCTCGCACCGGGGACCAGACGATTAGCGATGAGCAATGACTTCCTCGAATGCGGCGGCCTGCTTTATTGGGTCCTCGATGATCGCCACAGGGCGCAAACTCCGTTCCCCGATGCGTCGCGCGTTGAGGCTCTTGGGCATGGAGAGGATGCGTTCCTGGATTCCCGGGGCAAGCCGGAGAAGCATCAGCACCTGTGTGACCCGGGCGCGGGTGACGCCCTCCCGGCGGGCGATGGCGGCCTGGTTGGCGACTTCTTTGGCGTCGAGTTGACGCCGCCATTCAAGGGCCTTGCGGAGCGTCTCGACCACGGGCGGTGTCCGGGGCTCCTGGGGCGCTTTGGGCGGCTGTGGAGGCCGGGATGGATGCCGAGGCGCAGGGACGGCGCAGACCACGCGGTCGGCGGGCACCTGGCGCGTCAGGAAGCCGATATTGCCGTTCTCGAACGCTCCGTCCGGCCCCAGGGCAACCTCAATGGTTTGCTCGCGGAGTTCGACCGAATTCTTGACGTGGTCGGCGGTGATATAGACAATCCGAAACCAGACCTCTGGGACGGCCCTTCGGGACTTACCGAGGGAAGTTCGGGGAGCTTTTCGGTTTTCCGCGAAACGACGCGACCCACAAGTTGACGCCCGTGGCCCCGGAATGAGGGCTGGCGGGCGTTTCGCTTTAACCCGCTTTTCTGGAACATGCTGCGACGATCCCCTGCCCCGCGAGATAGTCTCCGTTTTTCGAGAGTGCCGCCGGGGCTTGAGGGCAACCTGACAGGATTGCTTTCGCGGCCCGAAAGTACGCCGTCGGCGGCTTCCTTGAAGTCCAGCTCCACCAGATGAACCGGGTCGTCCGTCCCAATGAAATGGCCGCCCCCTCGCACCCCTTGCCCCATGACCGATACTCCCCCGCCTGACGCTGGGCATCAGCGGCGGCATGCAGCGCCGTCTGCTCCATGCTGGTGGTCGGCACTTCTTCACTTCATGACGACTCCAAGATAACTCACTGTAATTAACAGTATGTAAAACAGAGCGCCGCTGAACTCGAAGAGGACCGTGGGCATCATCCGAATAGCTTGACTGTATCTACCGGAAGTAATTACCACAATCTGTTGGGTTGGAGCCGATTTTTACCCCTTACAAGTTGTGGGAGCTTGGCCGGGTAGATACAGTCAAAATAGCCGCTCTGAAATGACAGAGCGTTTCGATGCCCTTGTGGTAGAACCGTTTCTCCGTCTCGTCCATTTGGGCAATTGACTTCGGGTACTTGATCTTTCCCGCATGGGCAGCGGCGCGGTGGAGGATCAGGAAAATCGCATAAAAGTTGACAAGGGTTACGGCGTAGAAGACTCCCTTCGCATCAGTGGACATTTTTTCAATTACGAAGGCATTGAAGCCAACAGTAATGGC
>Ga0272448_1001627_pt1 | contig 29693 bp, 27 predicted proteins | sample YNPCB0191_FD_202220 | JGI IMG/M metagenome (GOLD analysis project Ga0272448, IMG submission 202220) | Hot spring sediment microbial communities from Yellowstone National Park, WY, United States - YNP-CB-019-1 | ecosystem: Environmental > Aquatic > Thermal springs > Hot (42-90C) > Sediment...
CAACTTTGGGTTCTGCCACTTCAACCCCAATTATCTTTACAGGATACACTCAATCTGACATCATTCCTTACACTGACCTTACATATAATTTAGGTTCTCCTTCATACAGATGGGCAAATCTCTATGTTGGCACAACAACCATAGGAAATACTATCACTATTGGCTCTTACACTTTGCAAGGCTCAGCCACAACAACTTTGTTTACCACTGGCAACTCAAATCAACTTGTTTTAGGAGCTAATGGCAATGTGGGAATTGGAACATCTACACCTGCTTCGCTTTTTAGCGTCTATGGCACTTCTACCTTTATTACTGGCAATGTAGGCATTGGCACAACCGATGTGACTGCAAAATTGAGTATTCAGAATATAGATAACAACCAAGCTTCGCTTTTAATAAAACAAAGTGGTTCTTTATTTCAAAAAACAATAGGTGGAACAAGTTATGATTATGGTGACTCCATCCAACAAACCTCAGATGGAGGATATGTAATAACAGGGGAGACCCAGAGTTTTGGAGCAGGAAATTCTGATGTCTTTGTCATTAAATTAGATTCTTCTGGTAATCTCTCTTGGGCAAAAACAATAGGTGGAACAAGTTATGATTATAGTTACTCCATTCAACAAACCTCAGATGGAGGATATGTAATAACAGGAGAAACTTGGAGCTTTGGAGCAGGATATGATGATGTCTTTGTCATCAAATTAGATTCTTCTGGTAATCTCTCTTGGGCAAAAACAATAGGTGGAACAAGTTATGATTATGGTTACTCCATCCAACAAACCTCAGATGGAGGATATGTAATAACAGGAGAAACTTGGAGCTTTGGAGCAGGAAATGGTGATGTCTTTGTCATTAAATTAGATTCTTCTGGTAATTTATCTTGGGCAAAAACAATAGGTGGAACAAGTGGTGATTATGGTTACTCCATCCAACAAACCTCAGATGGAGGATATGTGATAACAGGAGAAACTTTGAGCTTTGGAGCAGGAAATGGTGATGTCTTTGTCATCAAATTAGATTCTTCTGGTAATCTCTCTTGGGCAAAAACAATAGGTGGAACAAGTGGTGATTATGGTTACTCCATCCAACAAACCTCAGATGGAGGATATGTAATAACAGGAAGAACTGAGAGCTTTGGAGCAGGAAATGGTGATGTCTTTGTCATCAAATTAGATTCTTCTGGTAATTTATCTTGGGCAAAAACAATAGGTGGAACAAGTTATGATTATGGTTACTTCATCCAACAAACCTCAGATGGAGGATATGTAATAACAGGAGGAACTGAGAGCTTTGGAGCAGGAAATGGTGATGTCTTTGTCATCAAATTAGATTCTTCTGGTAATATTCCAGGTTGTTCTTCAGTAAACTCTGTGAGTCCAACAGTTTCTTCTCAAAGTCCAACCGTTGGTTCTCCTTCTCCTACTGTTTCTTCTCCCAATCCAACCGTTGGTTCTCCTTCTCCAACTGTTTCTTCTCAAAGCCCAAGCACTGCTTCTCAATGTTCAGCAACTTCCAATTTCACTCCTTTTGTTTTAATTCCTGAAGGAAGATTAGCAATAGGAGTCACTTCCACCCAATACCAATTAGAAGTTGCAGGAAAAATAAAAGCCAGTCAAATTTGTCTTGGTCCTCAATGCTATTCTTCAATTCCTGAGGTTTGGTGGCAAAAAACAGGTAATAATATCGTTTACAACGCTGGCAATGTCGGCATTGGCACAACTACACCATCTTCAAAACTCACTGTTTCAGGCGATCTCTTTGTGACAGCAACCACAACTTTGGGTTCTGCCACTTCAACCCCAATTATCTTTACCGGATACACAAAATCTGACATCATTCCTTACACTGATTTAACATACAACCTTGGCTCATCATCTTACAGATGGGCAAATCTCTATGCTGGCACAACTACCATTGGCGGAACAACAGTTATTGGATCTGATACAATTACAGCTGATCAAGATTCAGTTTGGAAAACAACTTTTGGCAATCTCACGATTCAATCAGCTGCCAGTTTAAATTTTGATTCTATAACTTCAATTGTTTTTAAAAATAATGGAGTAGAAAAATTTAGACTCACTCCTGAGGGAAAATTAGCAATTGGCATTAAAAACCCAAGAGATCTTTTTGAGATTGGGAGCAAAATGTCAACTTCTTATGGCGATAGTTTTTCTATTACTCATACCTCAGACACTGATTTTGCCAGCGGAACCTCTGCTTCAACTACTATTTTAGGTTCAGGAGACGCCGCCTCAATTATTTTAAATAGAATTGGTGACCACCTCGCGGTTACTTCTAGTTTGCCTCAAGTAACTTTTGGCTTGTCTTGTGTTGAAAGTTCTTTTAATCATAAAATTTATTGTTTTGGAGGAAATAACGGCAGTCCTATTAACAACATTGTTGAATACAATCCTTCAAATAACACCGCATTCAATACGTCTACTTTGCCTAGCGTAAACAGCGGTCTTTCTTGTGCTGAAGACTCTTCAACTTATAAAATCTATTGTTTTGGAGGATATAATGGTAGCACTCGTCTTAACCAAATTGTTAGATATGATCCCTTGACAAATACTGTAACAACTATGTCTTCTACTCTGGGTGGCGGAAGAGATGTGCTGTCTTGCGCTGAAAATTCTTCAACTCATAAAATTTATTGTTTTGGAGGATATACTGGCTCTGTTTATCTTAATTCAATTGTTGAATACAATCCTTCAAATGATACCATAGCTACTACTTCTGCTACTTTGCCTACGCTAAGGGGCAATCTTTCTTGCGTTGAAAATTCCTCAACTCATAAAATTTATTGTTTTGGAGGAAGTAATGGCAGTACTTATTATAATACCATTGTTGAATACAATCCTTCAAATAATACCATAACAACTATGTCTGCTACTTTGCCTTACGTAAACAGTGCTCTTTCTTGCGCTGAAGATTCTTCAACTAATAAAATCTATTGTTTTGGAGGATATACTCCTGGTCCTACTTATCGTACTGAAATTGTTGAATACAATCCTTCAAATAATACTACAACAACTATGTCTGCGACTTTGCCTACCGGAAGGGAGTGGCTTTCTTGCGCTGAAAATTCTTCAACTCATAAAATCTATTGTTTTGGAGGTTTCCAAGGCCTTGGCAATTATACTTACCAAATTGTTGAATATTACTTAACTTATCCTTCTTCTGGTTATTATATTTCTCCAATTATTGATACTACTTTTGACGATCTTACCTATGGCTACTTGGACTTTACTATTTTAAAACCTTCTAATACTGATTTGAAATTTCAATTAAGAGCTGATGATTCAACTTCAACGTTAGTTACTCTTGATTTTCTTGGACCTGACGGTTCTACTTCAACATATTATTCTACTTCTGGAACTAACATTTATTCTAACCTTAACAATAAAAGATATATTCAATACAAGGCTTTCTTTTCAAGCAATGGCAGCGCCACTCCTTCTTTAAAAGACATTACTATTAGTTATGACGTTGTGCCAACAAGGGCAATTTTTGGAATAGATCATAACCTAGGCGATAATTTTGTTTTGAATATTAATTCAACAAGTACCGGCACCTCTTCTCCTTTTACTATGGATCTTAGCGGCAATGTTGGCATTGGAACTACCACACCAAATCATCTTTTAACAGTGGGAGCTTCAGATTTATCTACTTCTACTTATCGCTTAGGCGTTTATGGTTCCATTAGAGCTACGGGAGCGATTAATGCCAATCAAAGTTTTGATATTGCAGAAGTTTACCCAATAGATCCTGAATGCGAGATTAAAAACAATTGTCCGGAAGTTGGCGATGTGGTTTCTATTGGCCAGGGTTTAATTTTGGAAAAATCTTCTTTGGCTTATGATTCAAAATTGCTGGGCGTTATTTCAGAAAATCCGGCTTTTTCAATGGGCGCCTGGGATATGGCAACTTCTTCCAGATTAGTGGCTTTGGCTGGCCGGGTACCGGTAAAAGTTAGTTTGGAAAATGGTCCTATTGAAATTGGCGATTTATTAACTTCTTCTAATTCGGTTCCAGGAGCGGCAATGAAAGCAATAGGGCCGGGCAGAGTAATCGGTATGGCTCTGGAATCCTTCGGATTCGAAAAAAACCAAGCATCAAGCACCAATAACCAAACAAATCCCAATAACCAAAATTCCAATGACCGAAACAACTGTTCAGAGTTTGGAACTTGTGATTTGGAAGTTGGAGCTTCCTTGCCGATAGGCAAGGTGATGGTTTTTGTTAATCCTCATTGGTATAACGGTCAATTGGCTGATAATGGTTCGCTTATTGGCAATGAATTTAACACTAATAGCGGAGCCAGCCAAACTTCTGCTGAACCAGCTGAAAAGGGAACAAGCGCTTTTTCATTGATTATTGAAAAAGTTAGGCAAGCCCTCGCTTCGCTCGGGCTTTTTATAGAAAATGGCATTGCCAGAATAAAAGAATTATTTGCTGAAAAAATTACCACCAAACAAGTTTGTGTTGAAGGCGATGATGGCGAAACAATTTGTTTAGACAAGAATCAATTAAAGGAATTTTTAGAAAAGAACAAAGCTATAATTAGCGGTTCGACTCCAGAATCAACGGTTTCGCAACCGACAATGCCAGAACCAACGCCTTCGGGGCAAACAACGTCAGAAACAACAACGTTAGAATCAACGCCAAATAACAATTCAACGTCAGAATCAGTGCCAGAAGAAAACTCACTTTCGTCGCCATAAGAAAACTCACCGTCAGTACTAGAAAAAACACTATCTCCACCCTTAGAATAGAAATACAATACTTAATTTTAAATTACAAATTTTAAATTTTAAATCAATTTTAAATTAATAAATGACAAAAGAAGGTCAAAAATATACCTTAGAAGAAAGGACAACTAAGTTTAGTGAACAAATAATTTCTTTTTGCAGATCGCTGAAAAAAGATATTGTGAATAGTCCATTAATAAGTCAATTAATTAGAGCGGCTACCAGTATCGGAGCTAATTATATGGAGGCAAATGGCGCTAGTTTCAAGAAGGATTTTAAAAACAAAATCTGTATTTGTAAAAAGGAAGTCAGAGAGACAAAGTATTGACTTCAGATAATTGCCCAATCAAATCCAGAACGCAAAGAGGAATGCCGCAGATTATGGCAAGAGGCCCAAGAATTAACACTGATATTTTCCAAGATTATTTTGACTTTAGAAGCAAAGAGGTGATTTAAAAATTTGATCATTTAGATTTCATTTAAAATTTAAAATTTAGAACATAAAATTCCGCAGAGATGATTTCCAATTTTCAATTTACAAGTTACAATTTTAAATTAATCAATGAAATAATTTTCAAACAAATATAATCTTGAAGAGAGAACCCTTAGAGGTAATTGATAATTGAAAATTGAAACATTGTAAATTCAATGAAAATTGAAAATTGATACCTGATAATTATGATTTTCATTTAAGAACAGGCGATTCAGCGGCGCGGGGATATGGCGCGAATTTGAGAAATGACCCTAATTTGGCTTTTTCAGATGATATTGATGGTGAGAGCCGGCCAGAAAATGGGGCTTGGGACATTGGCGCTGACCAAGTGGCAAGAACAACCCAAATTAACACATCGTTAAAAGGCAGAGGTCCCACTGAGGGATTGGTCGGCTACTGGACCTTTGATGGCCAAGACACTATTTGGAGTTCAGAAACTACTGGCGCTACCACTGATGTTAGCGGTAATGGAAATCACGGAACTTTACAAAATATGTCGCGTTCATCTTCGCCCGCGTCCGGCATTAGTGGCCAAGCCCTAAAGTTTGACGGAGTGAATGATTATGTGAATATGGGCGTATTCAACAGGTTAAAATCTGACTGAAAGGGTATTGGTTCTGCAATATAAAATCTGACCGAAATTATGTAAGATTTAGGGTGAAATAATTGTCTTGATTTTGAAGGAAATATCTTTCTCTATCTAAAGGAAGAAAAAGATATCTCCGAAAAATCAGACCACCCTACCATGGATATGTATTCAAGAAACCAATACCTTAAAGAATTAAGGTTAGAATATCTAAAAACTAAATCAAAGAAAGAAAAAGGAAGATTGCTGGACGAGGCAGAAAAACGAACCAAACTAAAGAGAAAGTATCTGATAGAAAAGCTAAAACCAAGAAGCAATCTAGAAAAAGATAAATCTCAAAGGAAAAGAAGAAAAGAATATTATGATGGCTATGTAAGAGAGGCTTTGGTTCAAATCTGGCGAATCCTTGATTATCCTTGTGGTCAGAGATTAGCACCTTTACTCAAGAATACTGATATTATTGAAAGGTTAAGAGCTCTTAAAGAATTAAATTGTTCTGATGAGGTTAGCTTGAAATTAAAGAGAATCAGTTTCCGGACAATCGATGAAAAACTCAAACACCAAAAGGAAATAGAGAGAATAAGAAAAAAATATCAGAAAAAGGTTTATCCTTTATTGTATCAGAAAATACCAGTTAAATTATCTGATGACTGGGATAGGTCTCAATTGGGCAATATCCAAACAGATTTAATAGTTCAGCACCCCCTAATCCCCTCCCGCCAGTGAGGGGGGATATTCATCAGCAAATTTAATAATTACCATCTTCCTTGACGGCGGAAGTGCAGGGTAAGGGTGGTGTGAACTATTACAGAAAATTCAACTTCAATCAACCCTTCTTAAGACAGGGGGTTTTGGGCAATCCGGGTAAAGAGGATATCCATTTGTATTAACATTTCCATCCGTATCAATGACGTACAAATAAGTATTATTGAAATTATTGAAAGAACCCTGATTTAGAGTTATCTCAATGGATGTGTCTGACCATGCTGAAGGGATTTGGATTTCACGATGAGTGCATGAAGAATATATCGGATTATCACCTATCTCTACTCTCGCCCATGTATTGTCAACATAAATATCTGTGTAATAAGCATACATATTGGGTTCATTAGCATCACTCGGAGGCCATGAATCATAAAAACCGATAATATAAGGCCTTTTATTAACTGGGGGGCCATCAGCGCTGTAATTTGTATTTATGGTTTCTGAACTATCTTTTAATATACCATCAATCCAGAGTTTTATTACGCCATCGTATTGATCAAGACCAGTGTTTTCTCCATATTGAACTTGAACATTATGCCAGGTATTTAGGGTAAAAGCCTCTTGCATATTAAAGAGATATTTATTATCAGTAGTATTCATTTCAGAAAATCTTACTACATTACTACTCCCCGCCCAGCCTTGAAAAGCATAGCCAATATTTGAATAATTCCTTGAGCCCCTTGGAAATAATCTAAAAAACTTTATATTAGCTAATCCATCGTCCACTCCGCCATATGTGGATTTTCCCCAATGCCAATTGGGAGCAAGTTTAATGTAATATTGAACAAACCACTTTGGATAAACATCGGTGTTATAAGAAAAAAAACCGTTTCCGCCCTGTTTGTAATCAAATCTTGCATTGTAGTTGCTATACAATGTCCTTAGGTTATCTGTATTGTTAAAAACTGTTATGGAGTTTGGATATAAAGATGGGGTTAATAACCCATCAGAAAAATCTTCCCAAACTAAAGGCGTAGCCGGATCTTTAGTACCAAAACCATTTCCAGTAATTGAAACTGTTGAGCCATGGCTTAGTATGCCTGAAATGCCTGTTATGTTTGGTTGTGCAAAAACAGGGGAACTGACAAGCAAGCAAGCGAGCAAGACGGCAAGTATGAAAGCGAACAAGCGAACAAGCTGACAAGCTGGCAAGCTGGCAAGCTGAAAAGCCTGCAAACTATGAATTTTTGTTATTGTCATTTTTGAAGTGAGTCCCAAAGATTGGAGAGATTTTAGCTCTTTTATAATTTGTAAAAGGTGTGGATAAATTCATTTGGACTTCGACCTTTTATGGTAGAGTGGATTCTATTTTTGTTCCAATCTCTGACACATCTTGTAATAATCTTTTTCGTTTTTTTTTAAGATTCTTTGCTTCTTGAATTTGGTCTTTGTATTCTTCTTTGAAATGACCAATAAAAGACTCCATTGCTGGATTGTCTTTAAAACCCTTTTCCGTAAAGCTTAAGGTAATTCTATCATTGAGCAGGGCTCCGGCATATTCATAGCTGGTAAAGACTGAATTCTGGTCTTGATAAAAGATTGCCTTGTTTAAATCAACCTTCATCTTTTTCAAATATCTTTTAGCCTTGGCATAACCTTTTAAGGCATTTTTAGTATCTTCTTGTAGCTCAACATTCCAGCCGATGATTCTCCGGCTTATCTTATCAGAAAAAGGAATTAGATAAAGAGTGCCGAATTGGCAAGGAATTTCAGCAAAGTCAGTAAAGACAACTTGGAAGATTTTCACCTTAGTTTGTACTATCCAACCAATTCGGTAACGAAAAGGTTAGAATTGATTGTTAATTTTCCCCTCAACTGACCGACCAAAATCATTTGATGGTTTTTGACCTTTTGGATTTTCTTTTAAAGAATTTTCTATTGTTAATTTTAACAATTTCTGATTTGGTGTCAAAAATGTATCTCATCTTTTTCAGGCTGAATTGAAGTGAGAACGCCAAAAGAGTTGCTTGCGGCAACCCTACGAAGCAGGACGGTTCTTTCTTTGCGTAAAGCAAAAAACCCAAAGCCAACAAAATTTCCAGTCCTTAATTGAAAAAATCGCGCACCCCCAAACCTCAAAAATGAAGGAAATTTTGCTGGCTTTGGAGAGACACTGACCTGTTCGCCCAAGCCTCGGCGCAGGCAGGAGGCGGCGTAAGCCGTTGGGCGGGGTTTCTTTTGCGTCTGCAGCGCGACAGTTAGTTCATCTCTTGCTGGAGAAGGTTCTAGCGGAGTTGTATAAATATACTAGAATCATACTTTTTGACTTTTTGAGAGTCCATTCGTGGGCGGCGCTGTGCGCTGCCCACGAATTTTATGGCTCGCCGCGCCGTGCGCGGCGAGCCAGTATTTCCCTATGCCGCGGCGCAACGCGCCGCGGCTCTGGTCGGCCAAAAAATGAAAGTTAAATTATGGTGGGTGTGGAAGGAATCGAACCTTCGGCCTCCATTTTATCAGAATGGCGTTCTACCACTGAACTACACACCCTTTATTTTTTAATCTGACTAAAATTACCAATTTTTATATCAGGGCAAATTTTCTTAAAATCTTTTGGATTGATTCTTATTGAAAAACTATAATCTCCAGAATTAATGATAATTTTGGGTTGAGAGAATAAATTTTTTTCTCCGAAAATGGACATTTTCCATAAGCTTGCAAATGGGGGAATTGCGCCCACTTTCAATCCTTTTAGATTTTTTTTCATCCAATTCTCTTTTATAAAATCGATTTCTTTTGCCTTGGCTATTTTTTTTAATTTTTGTTTATCTAAATTTTTATCTGCCGGAATGATAACCAAGGCAGGTTTTTTATCTAGTTTTAATAATAAAGTTTTACCAATTATTTTTTTGGGCGTTTTTAATGTTGCTGCTTTGTCAAGAGCGGTATAAACGGTTTTATGTTTGATAACTTCGTATTTAACTTTATTTTTTTCCAAAAAATTGATAATTTTTTTAGGAATTGCCATATTTTAAAATTTTATTAAAAAGAAAAAAAATGTCAAAACTATTTTTAAAAATATGCAAAGCCGGAGGAGGGATTCGAACCCACGACTTGCTGTTTACAAAACAGCTACTCTACCGCTGAGTTACTCCGGCAACCCTAGCGTTTTTCTAGTTTTACAATAACTTACGGAAATAATTTATTGCTCTTTAGAGTCTTTTAATTTTTGCCAATAATCATCATTTTCTTTTTTCTTTCGTTGTTTTTCTCTTAGATCTTGAAGACATTGGTTAATCTTGTTTTCTATTTTTAAATTTAAAATTTTAATTTTGGAAAGAAATTTTTGGAAAAAAATTTCATTCGGTAATTTATTTTTTAAATTTTTAACTTTATTGGCTATTTTTTTTAATTTTTGATTAAAGCCAAAAAAAGACGGTTGCTGTTTTTCTGGCAACTGACTTAAAATAGGAATTTTCTGAAAAACGATAAAGAGCATTCCCAGTATACTGGTTAAAAAAATAATAAGAAAAATTAATTCTACGTAGCCTATCATTAATTTTAAATTTGATATCTAACAAAATTTTTTAAAATAATATTTTCACCCAGCTTGCCGATGTATTCTTCTATCAATTCTTTAATTGTTTTACTTTCGTCTTTAATCCACGGTTGTTCTAAAAGGGGAATTTCATCCGGTGAAATAGCCGTAATTTGTAAACATATTTCATGAGCCAATTTTTGAAAATCAGCAGAGCGGGCGACAAAATCTGATTCGCAACGAAGCTCTATCATTGCTCCTACTTTTTTTCCCGTATGAATATAGCTTTCAATAATTCCTTGCCCCGCTTCTCTTTCTAATCTTTTTTTAGCAAAATCTTGTCCTCTCTTTTTTAAAATTTCTTTTGCTTTTTCTAAATCGCCTTGAGCTTCTTCTAAAGCTTTTCTACATTCTCCAACGGAAATGCCTGTTTCTTCTCTTAATTTTTTTATTTTTTCAATTGACATTTTAGTAATTTTTTATTTTGATTTTTTTAAACTTGCGTTAATAATTACTTCTTTAACTTTCTCTAAAATATATTTTAAAGAAGATATAGCGTCGTCGTTAGCCGGAATAGGGTAGTCAACCAAATTAGGATCAACATTGGTATCACAAATTCCAATCGTTTTTAATCCCATCTTTTTAGCTTCCTTTACCGCCAGATGGTCTTTTTTTAGATCTAAAATAAAAACTGCGTCAGGCAATTTTTCTAAATTTTTTATCCCCTCTAACTTTTTCTTTAATCTTTCTAATTCTTGATTAATTTTTATTCTTTCTTTTTTGGTATATTTTTCTAGTTCTCCTTTTTCTTTTTTGTTTTCCAAATCTTTATAATATTCTATTCTTTTTTTAATTTCCGGAAAGTTGGTAAGTATTCCTCCTAGCCATCTTTCAGATATATAAGGCATATTGCATTTTTTCGCTGTTTCTTGTACTAATTTTTTGGCTTGGATTTTCGTGCCTACCAATAAAATAGTTTTTTCTTCCGACACAAGACTTTCAATAAATTTTAGAGCTTCTAACATTTTTTGTTTTGTTTTTTCCAAGTTGATAATATGGATATTGTTTTTTATTCCTTGTAAATAAGCACTCATTTTAGGATGAATGTTAGATGTTTGATGTCCAAAATGCAAGCCAGCGGATTTCATTTCCTCAACTTTTAACTCAAAACTTTCTTTTTTATTTGTTTCTTTTTGTTCTTTCATTTTTGAATTAAAATTTTTTTTAATTACCAAGCAAAATGAGCAAAGGCTTTGTTTGCCTCAGCCATTTTATGAGTATTTTCTCTTTTTTTAATGGCGAAACCTTGATTGTTTGCTGCGTCTATTAATTCTTCGGCTAATCTTTTTTTCATTGCTTTTCCCTTTCTGTTGTTGGCGCCTTGGATAATCCAACGCAAAGCCAAAGCTATTTTTCTTTCTCCTTTTACTTCTCTTGGCACTTGATAAGTGGCACCTCCCACTCGTTTAGGTTTTACTTCTAAAAGCGGTGAAGCGTTTTTAATAGCCAGATTAAAAATTTCTGACGGGTCTTTTTGGGTTTTTTCTTTTATAATTTCAAAAGCGCCATAAACAATTTTTTTGGCTTTGTCTTTTTTGCCCTTTCTCATTACATAATTAATAAGTTTTGACACCATGACATTATTGTAAAGATAGTCGGGCTGGATTATTCTTTTTTCTATTTTCTTTCTTGGCATAAATGAAATCTAAATGATTAAATTCTAAATTATTTTTCTTTCTTCGTTCCATATTTTGATCTTTCTTGTTTTCTTCCTTCCACACCGCCAGCATCTAAAACGCCTCTGACCACATGATATCTTACGCCTGGCAAATCTTTAACCCTGCCACCCCTAATGAGAACTATTGAGTGTTCTTGGAGATTGTGGCCAATGCCGGGGATATAAGCTGTTACTTCCATTCCATTGGTTAATCTTACACGCGCCACCTTTCTTAAAGCAGAATTTGGTTTTTTAGGGGTAACGGTGAAAACTTTTATACATACACCTCTTTTGAATGGCGATGAGGAAAAAACCGGCCTATTTTTCTTGATATTAAATCCAAAAGTTAAAGCCGGTGTTTTATGGCGTTTGATAATTTTTTTTCTCCCCTTTTTTATTAATTGTCTAATGGTGGGCATAATAATATAAAAAAAATAAAATAAATACCGATAAATCGGTTAAGTTTAAATTTCTTTAATTATTTCCTTTATCCTTTATAAAGTAAATATAACAAAAAAGAAAATTGAAGTCAAGATTTTGTAGGTTCGCCAAATACCAATAACATCATAAAGTATCTTTTGTTAATGATAACTCTTTTAGTTTCTCTTGCAACTTCTTAAAAAGAGTTCAAATAGCAAGAGAAAGTATACGGCTCTTGAAAATTGTAAAAGTTTTGCCATTCTTGTAGTTTGTCATTAAAAAGCTTAAATAACCAGGAATAGGTTTTTCATACCTTTTAAATCTTTCCTTTAAAGAACAATAATGTTGATTGGTTGGTAAACGATTCATCCTTTAACCTTTCTTTTAGTATACACCCTATGTGTTATGAATATTTGGTAGTTCTAGAGTTTTTTCGACCTTGTTTAACAACTTCATTTTACCCTGAATTTCGGTGTTATTTTATGATGTTGAATAAGAGCTTGACAAAGTTTTTTGATAGCATATAATAAAATGTATGATGCAAAGAGTATTATTGGAAACAATAAATGTTTATAACAAGAGGGAAAAAGATTCCTTAAATTTTGTTTGGTATTCCCCCGTTTTTTCAACCGTTGCTTATTTTGGTTTGAATATTTGTAAAGCCATTAAAATGATTCTTTGAGGGGGTTAATTATAAAAAATTTAATACTAAACATCAGAAAAATTAATCCCCTTAAAAAAAGGGGGTTTTTAAATAAAAAATAAAAAGTTTTAAAAAAAAATGGAAGAAAAAAAATTTTATTTAACTAAAGAAGGATTAGAAAGAATTAAAAAAGAGTACAAGGAATTAAAAAATTTAAGATTGGCTAAATCCAAAGGGGAAACGCCTAACATTTTTCAATCAGAGGATGTTAATCCTGAATATCTTGCCTTTCAGGAAGATTTAAATTTTCTTGAAACCAGATTAGCGGAATTAGAATTGATTTTAAAAAATGTTCAACTAATCAATCCGCCGCTTAAAGAAAAAAGAAATATTATTGACGTGGGAGCTAAGGTATTGGTTGAGGTTGACGGTCGAAAAGAAGAATTTGAAATTGTTGGCTCCTTAGAAGCGAATCCAGCGATGGGCAGAATTTCTAATGAATCGCCGGTAGGCAGAGCTTTTTTGGGTCACAAGGTAGGCGATGAAGTGGTTGTTTCTTCTCCCATAAAAACTATTTATAAAATTAAAAAAATTAAATATCAATTATCTTAATTAAAAGAAAAAATTTTTATTAAAAAACAATCCCTAATTTTTTATTTGATCTAAATCGTTACCCACAATTGCTATTTGAACTCCTTTTGAGAAGTTCCAAGAGAAACTAAAAGAGTTATCATTAACAAAAGATACTTTATGATGTTATTGGTGTTTGGCGAACCTACAAAGGGTTGACAAAAAATCGATAAAGATTATAATTATAATAGTAGCTTTTTCGGGTTGTCCCGATTAACTGTAAAGATGGTCGGGAAGCAAAGGTCGAGCTACTGAATTAAAATTAAAAAAAAGATTGTAGGAAATATGGTTAAAGAAGTTGATCGAGAATTTCTTGAGTATCTTATTAAAGCCTTAGTTGATCACCCAGACGATGTTAAAATTGATCGCAAGGTCGATGAAATGGGGGTTTTACTTTCTCTGAAAGTAAATCCTGAAGATATGGGTCAGATCATTGGTAGGGCTGGTTCTACCGCCAAAGCTATTAGAAATCTGGTTCGAATTGTCGGTCTTAAAAATCACGCTAGAGTGAATTTAAAGATCGAAGAGCCAGAAGGCGGAAGAAGTGCTCAAGGAAAGAAAATTCCGGCTGCAGAGCTGGATGATTTGAAACTGTAAAAATATTTACAGCCAAAGGAAAGCCGTGCTATGATAATTGATAGCGCGGTTTTCATTTTAATTATGGCTTTATGATTCAATTTGATATCATTACTATTTTCCCAAAAATTTTTGACTCTTTTTTAAAAGAATCATTAATAAAAAAAGCTCAAGACAAAGGTTTAATTAAAATTAGAATCTATAATTTAAGAGATTTTACCAATGACAAACATCAAACCGTTGATGATCGTCCTTATGGTGGCGGATTTGGAATGGTTTTAAAAATAGAGCCAATTTTTAATTCGTTAAAAAGCTTGGCAAGATTCAAAGTTCAAAGTTCAAAATTAAAAATTAAAAACCAAAAATCAAAAATAATTTTATTTACGCCTCGCGGTCGCAAATTTAACCAAAAATTAGCCTATCAATTATCAAAATTAGACCAGGTAATTATGATTTGCGGCCGTTATGAAGGCATTGATGAAAGGGTAGCAAAGCATATTGCCAATATGGAATTATCAATTGGCGATTATGATTTAATGGGCGGAGATTTGCCGGCAATGGTGGTGATAGAGGCGGTGGCAAGATTGGTTCCGGGTGTTTTGGGAAAAACTGAATTACTAAAAGAACGAATAACAAAAAAAAGAGGATTTGTTGAGTATCCTCAATATACTAGACCAGAAGTTTTTAGTCCTCAAAAAGGAGTTTATTGGAAAGTGCCGAAGGTTTTGTTGTCTGGTGATCATAAAAAAATTGGAGAATGGCGGAGAAAGTATCAAAAAAATATTGAATAAAAAAATTTTTTGTATTAGAATAATGATGAGATTTAAAAGTTAAATTTCTTTTGGGTAGGTGGCGGAGCAGCTAACGCACCAGTCTGTAAAACTGGCGGCCACTGGCCTTCGGGGGTGCAAGTCCCTCCCTACCCACTATAAAAATTTAAAATTCAAAATTAAAAATTAAAAACGTATTTTTGAGCTTTTAAATTTTTTGCCTGAGTAGCTCAGGTAGCAGAGCACGTCTTTGGTAAAGACGAGGTCAGCAGTGCAAGTCTGCTCTCAGGCTCTATGGCAACAAAAAAACCATTTGTCAAACTGCAATGCACTGCCTGTAAAAGAATAAACTATTTTGTTCATAAGTCAAAAGGAAAATCAGGAAAAACTGAAAAGAAATTAGAATTAAAAAAATTTTGCAAGTGGTGCAAAAAGCACGTTTTGCATAAAGAAATGAAAAAATAGCCACAAAATGGTAGTGGTTTTTATCTGCGGGGGTATAAGCTCAATTGGCAAACTGAAGGACTCCAAATCCTTTTTTCCAGGTTCGAATCCTGGTACCCCCGCCATCTTTCAGATACTAACTCTAAATGTTGAGGGAGGAGCTAGCCTCTTTGGCTCGCGCCCCAAAAATTTGCCCTGCCTTGCGATAGCAAGGCAGGGCTTTCTTTAGTTTCAGAAATTAGAGCATAAACCCGAAGGTTCAAGTCTTGATTGTTGGGGTATGTTTGTTTTTTTGAATAGAGGCTTCGAACTTTTAAAACCATGATTTAGCTTAAAAACTAAATTTTCTAAATATTCTTTATCCAAAGAAATCCTTTCTAAATTTTCTAAAATATATCTTTCAATTCTTTCAGCTGAAACTTCCTTAGTTGAGCAGGCCTGCCAGCTTTTTTTCAACGGAAGTACAGCGATAGTAATAATACCTTTTCATTTTTCCTTTTCGCCATTTATTAGTAAAACAAGAAATCATTTTGTGTCCGCATTCTCTATATTTGACCAAAGTGTCAAGAGCTATCAAATCTTTCGATAATAGAAATAAAAATAACATTATTTTGATCAAAAATTTCTATCAGTTGATAAAAATCTTTTGACGAACGGGTTAATCTATATCAATTTTGTAAGCTAAAATAATGTCAATTTTATTTTGCTTTATATTCTCAAGTAATTCTTGTAAGGCAGGACGGTTAGTGTTGGCTCCGGTATAGCCAGCGTCAGAATAAACCTTATATACTTGCCAGTTATTTTAGCTTTTAATAAAAGCCCTGATTTTTTCTTCTTGGACTTTGCAAGATGAAAACTTTTTTCTTGTATATCAGTTGAAACTCTTTTATAGATGGCGCAGTTTTTATTCGCACAAGATCAAAAACATATTGGAAAACTCCAAGGTTTAAACTTATAGAGTTTTTTAATCATATATCCATTCATTGCCCTGAGAAGCTAAGAGATCTAATCCAAATAGATGCCGTTAATACCAAAAGAGTCTACTCTTCTTTTAATTTTAATAATCAAAGTCCCTTACAATACCTAATAAATAACATAAACAACTTTGGATTTTCCAGAATGTTAGTATTCTATGCAAAAATTTGACTTTAAACAAAAAAATAATAAAATTTATTCAGTAGAGAAATTTAAGATTTTTAAATCGGGAAATAGTAGAGCGGAAGCGCGCCTGCTTTGGAATTAGGTAGTCCGAGTTTAATTCTTGGCCGTCCTGATCAAAATGGAGGGTTGCGAGAACGGCTATTCGGCTGGTCTTGAAAACCAGTGCCCTTTTTGGGCTTGCAGGTTCGAATCCTGCACCCTCCGCTTTATTTATTTTAAATTTTAAATTATTTTTAATCTTATGTTTAAGTTCAAAAAAAAGAAAAAAGAGCCAGAAAATTTCAAAGAAATTTTAGAAAACTTTAACGAAATAAAGAACGAGTTTGAAAAAATAAAAAAAGATTTTGAAGAATTAAAAGAAAAAAATAAATTTAATGTTCAAAAAATAGGAATAGTAAGGTTTAATCCTTTCAAAGAAGTGGGTGGCAATCAAAGTTTTTCTTTGACTTTGCTTGATGGCAATGATAATGGAGTTGTTGTTACAAGTTTGTATACCAGAGAAGAAAACCGAGTTTATGGAAAACCAATAAAAAATGGCCGGTCAGAATACGTGCTTTCAGACGAAGAGAGAAAATCAATAGAATTGGCAAAAAATTCTAATCAAGAATAAAAATTTAACTGTACTAAAAAAATATTTTTTAAAGATAAGGGCTAATTTTTTAGTTTTCATATGAAAAAAACAAATGGATCAAATCAAGAATTTTTTTTTAGGCCGCCGGTGGTGGTGATTTTAGGACATGTTGATCATGGCAAAACTAGTTTGTTAAACGCTATTCGAAAAATTCAATTTAGCGAAGAAAAACCAGGCGGAGCAATTACCCAACATGTTGGCGCCTTTGAGGTTGAAAAAAACGGAAAAAAAATTACTTTTTTGGATACTCCAGGCCATGAGGCCTTTTCAGCTATTAGAGAACGGGGAGCAAAAGTAGCAGATATTGCTGTTTTGGTGGTAGCTGGCGATGAAGGAATAAAACCGCAAACAAAAGAGGCAATTTTGCATATTAAAAAGGCTCAAATTCCCTTAATTGTCGCTATAAACAAAATAGACAAGCCGAATGCTGATCCGGAAAAAATAAAAAGAGAATTGATAAAAGAAGAAATTATTGTTGAGTCAATGGGAGGAAAAGTGCCCTCGGTGAGTCTTTCAGCAAAAACCGGTCAAGGCATTGATGAATTGTTGGAATTGATTCTGATAATAGCTGAAATGGAAGAATTAAAAACTGACCTTTCGGCTCCTGTTGAAGGAGTGGTGATTGAATCTTATTTAGATAGTAAAAGAGGAATTTTGGCTACTCTAATTTTAACCCAAGGCAAATTAAAAAGGGGACAAATAATTGGAACCAATAACAGCTTTGGCAGAATAAAGAATCTGGAAGATTTCCAAGGAAATTCAATTGTTGAAGCCTTACCATCTCAACCAACAGTTGTCTTGGGATTTGAACTGGCGCCAAAGGTGGGAGAAAAAATTAAAATATTTGACACTATTGAAGAAGCTAAAAATAATTTAAAAAAAGAGGAAAAAACAGGCTCTGAGGTAATAGAAATACAAAACAAGCAAAAGGTCTTAAATTTAATCTTAAAAGCAGATGTCCTAGGGTCTATAGAAGCAATTGAAAATATTTTAAAAAAACTACCTCAAGAAAAAGTAGTTTTACGAATTTTAAAATCAGAGTTGGGAGAGGTAACCGAATCTGATTTAAAATTTTCCAAGCAAGCAAATGCTAAAATTCTAGCTTTTAGAGTAAAAACCAACCCCTTGGCGCAAAAAATGGCTGAAAAAGAAAAAATCAAAATAATGCAATTTGAAATTATTTACGATTTGGTAGAAGGAATAAGGAATCTCATGGAAAGAATTATGGAACCAGAAATTGTTAGGATAAATCTGGGAAAAATAAAAACCTTGGTTGTTTTTATGAGCGATAAAAACAGACAAATCGTAGGCGGAAAAGTAATTGAGGGAGAGGTCAAAAAAGGAACGATGATTGAAATTTTAAGAGAAGAAGAAGTAGTCGGAAAGGGCAGGATCGTTAATCTTCAAAAAAACAAAAAAGACGCTGATAAAGGTATAAAGGGAGAAGAAGTGGGCATTCTCTATGAAGGGACGGAAAGAATTAAAGAAGGCGATCTTTTAATTGTCTACACCGAAGAAAAAAGAAAAATTTTTAAAATATAAATGAACAAAAGAATTTCTCGGGTAAACGAGCTAATTAAAAGAGAATTAAATCAAATTCTCATAAAAGAGGTTGATTTTCCACCAGGTTTTTTAGTAACCTTAACAAGAGTAGAAAGTTCAGCTAATTTACAAGAAGCAAGGGCTTATATTTCTGTAATGCCTGAAAATAATCTTGAAAAAGTTTTAAAAATATTAGAAAGACAGGTTTATTTTTTACAAAAAAAAATAAATAAAAGATTAAAAATGAGGCCTGTTCCTAAAATTATATTTTTAAAAGAGAAAATGGTTGGCGAAGCGGATCGTATTGAAAAAATTTTAGAAGAATTGAAAAAAGAAAAAAAATAGCTTAAAATATTAAATAGTTTCTGGCCTGGTAGCCAAGTAGCAAGGCAAGGGTCTGCAAAACCCTTATACGTGGGTGCAATTCCCACCCAGGCCTTGAGAGTTTGAAGATTGCCCGGGTGCCGGAATCAGCAGACGGTCTGGACTTAAAATCCAGTGGAGTTTACTCTCCGTGAGGGTGCAAGTCCCTCCCCGGGCACCAAATTTTTAAGAATTTTTTTAGTCCTAATTTTCTAATATTTGAACTTGAGCAATTTTAAAGCCAAAATTCAAAGCCTCTTGGTAGGAAGGAAACCAAATATCAAGATAATAACCATTTTTTAGCGCGTTCATTCTATCCTCTACAACAAAAATTTGATCCCCAAAAACCTCAGGAATTTTAATCCTTGTGCCAAAAGGGAGTATATTATTAGCCACTATTCCTTTTCTTACCGTTTTGCCAGAAGCAGTAATAAAAGGATCATCGTCGGTTTCCCAAATATTTGAAGAATAACCAGTAATGACCATTAAAAACTGTTTTTTTACTTTGGGTTCTGGGCTAAAATGATCAGAAAGATTCAAAAGGCTGTTATTTTCAATTAAAATTAAACTTTCTTTTAGTTCTTGATCAATTTCTTGGTTTATAATATTTTCATCGTCTGCCTTTACCTTGTTTTTTAAGTCAAAAAACAACAAAAGCCCCAAAATCAAAATAATTAAAAATCCTATCAAACCAAAATAACCTAGGCTTTTAAAAAGAGGCTTTATTCGGAAAATATTCTTTTTTTGTGTTAAAAAACGTCTATTTTTAAATAATTTCAACAAAATACTCATAATTTGAGCGTTTGCCCTCCCTATCTCATCCCTCCTTTGAGAATTTTCTCATATTAATCTAATCAAAATTATCTGTCAAGACCCCCACTTCCATAAGGTCAAAAACATGCTGGAAAACTTAAAGATTTAAAAATTGTAGGTTTTTTCTAAATTTCCCCCAGCCGTCGGCTTTGCCGACGGCTGGGGCTAGGGGAGTGGAAATATTTGAAAAAAGTCAAAAGAAAAAAGAAAATAGAAACAAGTTAAATAGAGTTGATAAATAGATTTCTGCCAAACTTACAGGGGTCAGACCCCTGTAAGTTTTACAGGGGTACGACCCCTGTAATTTTTCAGATTAAAGTTTTTTTTAGGATAATATTAATGGTTTTTCTTTCTGTTCGGTAATTTCGCACAAGATCAAAAACATATTGGAAAACTCCAAGGTTTAAACTTATAGAGTTTTTTAATCATATATCCATTCATTGCCCTGAGAAGCTAAGAGATCTAATCCAAATAGATGCCATTAATACCAAAAGAGTCTATTTTCCTTTTAATTTTAATAATCAAAGTCCTTTACAATACCTAAAATAAATAACATAAACAACTTTGGATTTTCCAGAATGTTAGTATCTTATGCAGTTTGAAGTTGAAAGGGATATCCTAAAACCAATTGTAAAGGTTTCGGTCCTTAAGTATGCGAATGAAGATCAAAACAGATTCATAATATTTCCCTATAAAAAAATAGGGGATAAACATATAATTATTCCAGAACAAGAATTAAAGGAGAAATTTCCCTTGACTTATAAATATTTTAAGTCAATCAAAGAAATTCTTGATAAGCGAGACAAAGGTAAAAAAAACCCTGTTTCGTGGTATGCTTTTGGAAGATCGCAGGGATTGGATACTTCATTTGGAAAAAAGATATTAACATCCCCTATTAATTTGAAACCAAATTTTTAGGGAATAAAATTTTGCTTTTTATTTTTTTAATTTTTGCTGGAAAAAAATTTTTACCTATCAGCCAGCCAGCGAAGCTGGCTGGCTGATTTATTTTTCTTTTCAATTTGTTAAAATAAAATAATGAAAGAAAAAGCAATTCAATTATCTCCTAATTCTCTTAATTTATACTACGAATGTCCTTTTTGTTTTTGGTTAGAAAAAAGAATGGGTATTAAAAGGCCTCAGCCTTATCCTTATGCTTTAAACACAGCTGTTGACTTTTTGTTAAAAGAAGAATTTGATAAATATCGAAAGAAAAAAGAGTTGCATCCTTTATTGGTTGCTTATAATATTCCAGCAAAACTTTTTCCCAATCAAAAGTTATTAGATGAATGGCGCAATAATTTAAAAGGTATTAGGTATTATGATGCCAGTTTAGATGCCACTCTTTTCGGAGCAGTAGATGACATTTTGGAGTTTTCTGATGGCAAGTTGGCTCCTATGGATTATAAATCAACTGGCAGTAAAGTAGCTAATGTCTATGATCGTTTTCAATTACAAATGGATGTTTATACTTTTTTACTAGAAAAAAATGGCTATCAAACCACCAGAAAAGGCGTTTTAGCTTTTTATGTGGTGGATAAAGAAAATGGTTTTGTTGATAGGTTGCCTTTTAAAAAAGAAATTCATATTATTGATACCGATCCTTCTTATGTTCAAAATCTTTTTGCCGAGGCAGTAAATTTTTTAAGAAATGAAACGCCATCTTTTCATAGCGCGGATTGCCAATATGGTCAATGGTTGAACAAAGCTAAAAATTTTATTTAAAAAAAAATTAAAATATGTTAACAAAAAAAGAAGTAGAACATATTAGCAAACTTGCCCGGTTGAGTTTGAGCAATTCTGAAATTGAGAGGTTTCAGAAAGAACTTTCTTCTATTTTGGATTATATTGAAAAATTAAAAGAGGTTGATATTCCTAATATAGAGCCTACCAGTCATCCTATTAAAATAAGGAATGTGGTAAGAGAAGATGAAATAGCAAAAAGAGAAGTTTTAAAAAATGAAAAGTTATTAGCTCTAGCGCCGGAAACAAAGGATGGTTATTTAAAAGTTAAATCTATCTTAAAATAACCAAAAAATTTTAATTTTGCTTAGGGAATTTTTTCTTTTATGAATTTTGATAAATTAACAATTAAAGAATTCCATCAAGGTTTGATAAAAAAAGAGTTTTCTGCTCTGGAGGCTTGTTATTTTTTTTTAGAAAAAATCAAAAACGAAGATAAAAACATAAACGCTTTTTTAAAAATTTCTGAAGATTTAGCCATTTCTCAAGCAAAAGAAGTTGATGAAATGATTTTAATTGGTCAAGACATTCCTTTATTAACCGGCGTTCCCTGTGCTATAAAAGACAATATTTTAGTTGAAGGAATCAAATGCACTGCTGGTTCAAAAATTTTGGAAAATTATGTTGCTCCTTATAACGCTACAGTGATAAATAAGTTGAAAGAACAAAAAACAATAATATTGGGAAAAACAAATTTAGATGAGTTTGCTATGGGTTCTTCAACAGAAAATTCTGCTTTTTTTCCGACAAAAAATCCTCGTGATTTAACAAGAGTGCCAGGCGGTTCTTCTGGTGGATCAGCAGCAGCGGTGGCAGCCGGTTTTTGTTTTTTTGCTTTGGGCTCTGATACTGGCGGTTCAATCAGACAACCTGCTTCTTTTTGCGGTGTGGTAGGATTAAAACCAACCTATGGTGCAGTTTCTCGTTGTGGGTTAATTGCTTTTGCTTCTTCCTTAGATCAAATAGGGCCAATGGCAAAGACAGTAGAAGATTGTAAAATTGTTTTTGAGGCGATTAAAGGAAAAGACGAATTAGATTCAACGAGCGTTGAATCAAATCTGAAATCTGAAATTTTAAATATTAAATCTTTAAAAATTGGCATTCCCAAAGAGTATTTTGTGGAAGGAATGGATCCGGCAGTTGAGAAATTAGTAAGAAAAGCGATTAAAAAATATGAAGAATGGGGAGCAAAAATAGAAGAAATTTCTTTGCCTCATAGTCAATATGCTTTAGCTTGTTATTATATTATTGCGCCTTCGGAAGCCAGCGCTAATTTAGCAAGGTATGACGGCATAAAATACGGAGATTCAAAACTCAAAAGTCAAAACTCAAAAGTCAAAAGTTTGTTAGATATTTATCTAGAAAGCAGAGGAGAAGGGTTTGGCCCGGAGGTAAGAAGAAGAATAATGTTGGGCACTTATGCTTTATCTGCTGGTTATTATGAAGCTTATTATTTAAGAGCTCAAAGATTAAGAACTTTAATTAAAAAAGATTTTGAAAAAGCTTTTAATAAGGTTGATTTGATTTTAACCCCAGTTTCGCCTACGCCCGCATTTAAAATAGGCGAAAAAATTTCTGACCCATTGGCAATGTATTTATCTGATATTTTTACCATTTCTGTAAACCTGGCCGGTTTGCCAGCCCTTTCTTTGCCCTGTGGTGAAGTTAATAATCTGCCGGTTGGTTTGCAATTTATTGGAAATTATTTTGAAGAAGAAAAAATATTTCAAGCTGCTCGTTTTTTTGAGCAAGAAAATTAGAATTAAAATATATTAAAAATGGATGAAATAAATTTTTTAATCGCTGCCATTAATAATGCTGTTAATAATCCGATTTCAAAGATCGCAATTTTGGTTTTAAAGGTTATCTTTATTTTTATTTCTTTGGTTTTATTTTTGTTTATTATTTATTTTATTACCAAAACCCGTTGGTTTAAATTTCGTTTTTTAGAGACATTTTCTGAATTTTTTACTTATAAGCCTCTGGGATCAAAAAAAATTACTAAACAGTGGCAAAAGATAAAAATTTTATTAGAAAGCGGTTTAGAATCAAACTATAAATTAGCGATTATTGAAGCTGATTCACTACTAGAAGAAAATTTAAAAAAATTAGGATATCCAGGAGAGACGATGGATGAAATATTAGAGAAAATTAGTGCCAATATTATTTCTAATATTGAAGAGGTTCGTCAGGCTCACAGAATTCGCAATAACATTATTCATGATTTGGATTACAAACTTGAGTTAGGAGAGACCCAGAAAATAATTGCTATTTATGAAAGATCATTAGTAAGCTTAGGACTTTTATAAAATAAACATTGATTTTTTTAAAAAATATAATAAAATTAAAATAGCGGGGTAGAGAAGTAGTATCTCGCCAGTCCCATAAGCTGGAGAACGTTGGTGCAATTCCAACCCCCGCAACACTCAAATTCAGGCTGCGTAGCTCAGTGGCAGAGCAAACGTTTCATAAGCGTTGGGTCAGAGGTTCAAATCCTCTCGCAGCCAAAAAATGGACCCATAGTGTAGCCTGGCCAACACGTCTCCCTGTCACGGAGAAGATCAGGGGTTCAAATCCCCTTGGGTCCGCTCAAAAAATAAAGCACTTTTCCAATTTAATAATGATAAAAACAAGGACGCAATTAAAAAAAAATTAACTCTAAGCTGCGGCCATTTTTTTGTTCGCAGCTTTTTTAAAAAAAATTATTTTTTGTTGATTTTATTTTAAAAATTGATTAAAATAATAAAATTAATATGAATAAAGAAGAATTAAAATTATTAAAAAGCAAAGCCAAAGAAGAAATTGAAAAAATTAAAGATTTAAAAGAGTTGAACGATATTTTAAATAAATACTTTGGCAAAACAGGAAAAATTACTGAGATATTAAGATCGCTTAAGAATTTTCCCAAAGAAGAGAGAAAAAATTTGGGAAAGATTGTTAATGAAATTAAAAATTTTTTGGAAGAAAAATTTGAAGAAAAAAAGAAATATTTAAAAGAAAAAATTGGAGAAAAAAAAGAATTTTTCGATATTACTGTTCCTGGCAAAAGACCACTGGTGGGTCATTTGCATCCTCTTACTTTAGTAAAGAGGAGAATAGTAGAGATTTTTCAATCTTTAGGTTTTGACTTCGTTGAAGGCCCTGATATTGAAACAGAATGGTATAACTTTGACGCCTTAAACATTCCCAAAAATCATCCAGCCAGAGATTTGTGGGACACTTTTTGGTTAAAAAACAAAGAAAATCTTTTATTAAAAACTCACACCTCGCCCAATCAGGTTCGTTATATGGAAAAGCATCAACCGCCGTTAAGATTGATTGTTATTGGTAATGTTTTTCGCCACGAAGCTACTGATGCCAGCCATGAGTTTCAGTTGGCTCAATTCGAAGGTTTAATGGTTGGAAAAGATGTTAATGTGTGCCATTTTAAAGCAATAGTAGAAGAATTTTTAAAAAAATTTTTTGGAAAAAATTTAAAAATAAGATTAAGGCCCGATTTTTTTCCTTTTACCGAACCTTCTTTTGATGTCAGTGTTTCTTGTTTTGTTTGCCAAGGAAAAGGATGTCCGGCTTGTAAAAATTCCGGTTGGGTGGAAATTGCCGGAGCAGGCATGGTTCATCCTAATGTTTTTAAAAATTCAGGATTAAATCCTCAAGAATGGCAAGGTTGGGCTTTTGGCTTTGGGTTAGACAGATTGGCGATGATGAAATACAAAATAAACGATATTAGATTATTTAGGTCAGGCGATTTAAGATTTTTAGAACAATTTTAATATGATATTTTCTTATAACTGGTTACAATCTTTTTTTAAACAAAAATTGCCAAAACCAGAAAAATTGGCAGAGGTTTTAACTTTGTATTTCGCTGAGGTTGAAGGAGTTAAAAAAGTAAATAATGATTTTGTTTTAGATATCGATGTAAGACCCAATCGCGCGGCTGATTGTTTTTCTCATATAGGCGTTGCCAGAGAAATTGCTGCTATTACTGGATTAAAATTTTCTTTAAATTCTCAAAAGGCAAAAATTATAAAAGAAGAAAAAAAATTAAGAACCAAAGATTTTTTTTCCGTTGAGGTAAAAGAAAAGAATAATTGTTTAAGATATACAGCGAGGGCGATTTGCAACCCAAAAATTGAACCATCACCCAAATGGATTCAAGAAAGACTAATAAGTTGCGGCTTAAAACCTATCAACAATATTGTTGATATTGTTAATTATGTGATGTTAGAAACAGGTCAACCGCTTCATGCTTTTGACGGTGAAAAAATTGAAGGGAAAAAAATTATTGTTAGAATGGCGAAAAGGGGAGAAGAAATTCTTACATTAGATGATAAAAAATACCAATTAGACGAAAATATCTTAGTGATTGCCGACGCAAAAAAACCCATAGGCATTGCCGGTATTAAAGGTGGAAAGAATTCGGGCATTGACGAGAAAACAAAAATTGTGATTTTAGAATCAGCGAATTTTTCTTATCAGGTAATTAGGAAAGGATCGCGAAAATTAAATCTTAAGAGTGATGCTTCCTTAAGATTTGAACACGGCTTGGATCCTAATTTAACAGAAATGGCTATTAATGAAGCTGCTTTTTTGATTCAGAAAATTGCTAAAGGAAAAGTTGCCAAAGGCATAACAGATTTTTATCCTAAAAAAATCTTGCCCAAGATAATAAAACTAAATTTGGATTATTTAGAAAAATTATTAGGAATAAAAATTTCTTTAAAACAAATAAGAAAAATTTTAGAAAGTTTAGATTTTAAAATTAAAAGTTTAAAAATTAAAACTGCTTTGATAGAGGTGCCTACATTTAGATTAGACGTTTCAATTCCAGAAGATTTAATTGAAGAAATTGGCAGAATATACGGTTATCAAAATATACCTTCTATTTTGCCTTATACTTCCTTGAAGATACCAGAAAAAAATCTTGACTTGTTTTGGGAAGATTTTTCAAAAAATATTTTAAAAGAATTAGGATTTAGCGAAGTTTATAATTATTCTTTTATTTCAGAAAGGGACAAAGAAATTTTTGGTCAAAAGAAGATTATTGAATTAGCAAATCCTATTAGTCAGGATTATAAATATTTAAGAACCAGTTTAATCCCGAACTTATTAAAGAATATTCAAAAAAATCAAAAACAATTTAAGGAAATAAGAATTTTTGAATTAGGTAGGATCTTTCTTTTTCCTCAAACAGAAAAGAGGATGTTAACCGGTTTAATTTTTGGCAAAGAAAAATTCTATGAGGCGAAAGGGATTGTTGAAACATTGTTAAATAAAATGGCAATTAATAATGTTTGGTATGACCAATACCAGCCAACGCCTGAGGATTCTGAAATGAAAATTTGGAAGGAGGAAAAGTGCGCCGAAATCAAAATTGATCATCAAGAAATAGGTTTTTTGGGCGAAATTTCTAAAAAAATTTTAGAGGATTTAAAAATCGAAAACGACGTATTGGTTTTTGATTTAGATTTTGAGAAATTAGCGAAATTAGCCTCTGAAGAGTGTTTGTTTAAACCAATTTCTTCTTACCCAGCCGCCATAAAAGATATTTCTGTGTTAGTGCCCAAAGAAACTAAGGTTGAGGAGGTTTTAAATATTATTGAAGTTATTGGCGGAGAGTTGGTTTGTGATGTTGATTTATTTGATATTTATGAAGGCGAAGGTTTATCTGAAAATAAAAAGAGTTTAGCTTTTCATATTATTTTTCAAGCCCAAGATAGAACCCTGTCATCTAAAGAAATCAATGAATTATTAAATAAAATTATTAGCGCCTTAGAGGAAAATTTAGAGTGGCAAGTTAGAAAATAAATTTAAAATTCAAATCTTAAAATCAAAAATGAAAATTTAAAATTAAAACTTAAACATGATAAATCCTAAAGCCAAAAAATTCCAAATCACAAATTTCAAATTCTAAAAAGAGATATTTGTGATTTAGAATTTAGGATTTAAAATTTTTATAATATGTCAGATAAAACAAAGAAAAATAAAGAAGAATCTTATACTGCCAAAGATATTTATGTTTTAGAGGGTTTAGAGCCGGTAAGAAAAAGGCCAGGTATGTATATTGGTTCTACTGGTCCCGAAGGTTTGCATCACTTAATTTGGGAAGTAGTGGATAACAGTTTAGATGAAGCAATGGCTGGTTATTGTAAAAATATCGATATTCATCTTTTGCCACAAAATAGAGTAAAAATAGCTGATAATGGCCGAGGAATTCCGGTAGAGAAACATCCGCAAACAAAAAAATCAGCCTTAGAAACAGTGATGACTACTTTGCATGCGGGCGCAAAATTTGGGGGGAAATCTTATCAGGTCGCTGGCGGTTTGCATGGGGTTGGCGTTTCTGTGGTTTGCGCTTTATCAAAATGGATGCGAGCAGAAGTATGTCGAGACGGCTATAGATATTTTCAAGAATATGCTAAAGGCAAGCCAATTACGGCGGTGAAAAAAATTGACTCTTGCAAGCAAAATGGAACAACAATTACTTTTGAACCAGATGTTGAGATTTTTAGAGAAATAAAATTTGATTTAAAAAAGATCTATAATCATTTGCGCCAACAAGCCTATTTAACCAAAAAAATAAAAATTACAGTTGCTGACCAAAGAGAAAAACCAGAAAAAATTTATAGTTTTTACTTTGAAGGAGGTTTGGCTTCTTATATTAAATATCTAACTAAAGGAGTAACTCCTCGCCATCCCAATATCTTTTATGGCAGCGGCGAGAGAAATGGCATTTTGGTTGAGGCTGCATTCCAATATACCGAAGAGTACGAGTCTTACGAAGAAAGTTTTGCCAATAATATTTTTACTGGTGAAGGAGGAACTCATTTAACTGGTTTCCGCACCGCTTTAACCAGAACTCTAAATGATTATGCTAGAAAAAATGGTTTTTTGAAAGAATCAGAAGAAAATTTGAGCGGTGAAGATGTTAAGGAAGGGTTAACGGCAGTTGTTTCAGTAAAAATTAAAGAACCTCAATTTGAAGGTCAGACCAAGGCAAAATTGGGAAATCCAGAAGCCAAAACAGCGGTGGAAAGCGTGGTTTCTGAAGCTTTGAGCGATTTTTTGGAAAGGAATCCTCAGGATGCCAGAGCCATTATTGAAAAATGTATTTTGTCTTTGAAAGCCAGAAAAGCGGCCAAGGCAGCAAGAGAAACAGTTTTAAGAAAAGGAATTTTAGATGGTTTGGCATTGCCTGGCAAATTAGCTGATTGTTCTTCTAGAAAACCAGAAGAATCAGAATTATATATCGTGGAAGGAGAGTCAGCAGGAGGAAGCGGAAAACAAGCTCGCGATAGAAGATTTCAAGCGATTCTACCCTTGAAGGGAAAAATTTTAAATGTGGAAAGAGCTAGATTAGATAAAATATTAGCATCCAAAGAAATTAAATCTTTAATTATTGCTTTGGGCACAGCAGTGGCTGAAGATTTTAATTTGGAAAAATTAAGATATCATCGAATTATTTTGATGGCCGACGCGGACTCAGATGGAAATCATATTAGGACTTTGCTATTGACTCTTTTTTATCGCTATTTTAAACCCATTATTGAAAATGATCATTTATATATTGCTCAGCCACCTCTTTATAAAATTCAATTTGGTAAAAGAATAGAATATGCTTATACCGAAGATGAAAAATTAAAAATTTTAGAGCAGTTAAAAAAAGAAAAAATTTTCAATCCTTTAATTCAACGCTATAAAGGTTTGGGCGAAATGAATCCAGAAGAACTTTGGTCAACAACAATGAATCCGGAAAATAGAGTTTTACTAAAAGTAACGATTGACGATGCAAAAGAAGCAGATAAAATTTTTGATATTTTAATGGGCGACGAGGTTTTACCAAGAAAGAAATTTATTCAAACCTATGCTAAAGAGGTTAAAAATTTAGATATTTAATTTTGGGCCTGTAGTTCAGTTGGCAGAACGCCTCATTTGCAATGAGGAGGTCAGCGGTTCAAATCCGCTCAGGTCCATTAAAAATTGGCTTTAGATGTTGATTTTATTTCACCTGTGGAAAACTTATTTGCTTGATCTTTTTTGTTTTTGTTATAATAAGATAATAATTAAAAAAATAAGTTAAAAAGACAATGATTAAATAAATATAATACCTCTTTAAAAGAGCTATTATTATTAAAGAATCATTGTTCATTAATCAATCTATGTCTCA
>Ga0272448_1001628_pt1 | contig 29686 bp, 28 predicted proteins | sample YNPCB0191_FD_202220 | JGI IMG/M metagenome (GOLD analysis project Ga0272448, IMG submission 202220) | Hot spring sediment microbial communities from Yellowstone National Park, WY, United States - YNP-CB-019-1 | ecosystem: Environmental > Aquatic > Thermal springs > Hot (42-90C) > Sediment...
TTGCCAGGAGGCTTGGCATCCTCGACGTGAGAAGATGCTCCGTTTCCAAGAATGTATATTTTCATATACGTTCTCGTTCGGAGCGCTGGAGGCGTCATCAGTCCAACCCGTTCTCCAATCCTCAGGCCGAACGGGTCTCTTGCTCGTGCGCTGCCACATGTCAATTCGTCACGATTGCAGGACCGTTGAAGGCTTCGCAAGGCAGCAGTTTCCGCCAAGTGGCGGCGTACCCATGAAGGCCTGGCCTCACGCCGCCTTATGGCCTGCAAGGTTTAAAACCATCAGCAGGGCTAGCTTATGTCCTAGTTCCATTCAGAGATGAGAGAAAGGGCTTGGAATCACGCACTCACACTTCGGCCGATGTCCTCCGAACGCAGCAGGGGACCACGGTCAAGCTTCTCGGCTGGGTGAGCGTCAGCAACGTAGTGGGTGGCTTGGTCTTCTTGCGTCTCAGGGACGGCACAGGCTACGTCCAGCTGGCCGCGAAGAAGGGAAGGACCCCCGAAGCCGCTTGGCAGGCGGCGAAGGACGCCACGGTGGAATCGGCGGTCTACGCCGAGGGCGTTGTGAGGGACGACCCCAGAGCTCCCGGGGGGAAGGAGGTCTCCGTCACGGACTTCAGGGTGATCAGCCCCAGCGACGTCTGGCCCATTACGAAGAGCGCGCTCAGGTCGCCCACCACAGTCTATAACCTGCGCCACCTGTCCATCAGGGGCCCAAAGACTTCGGCCATCCTCAAAATCAGGTCTCGCCTTGTCGATTCGGCCTCGCAGTACTTCTTCAAGCGTGGATACGTGCTCATACAGCCACCCCTGCTGGTCAAGGCCGCCGTCGAAGGAGGCTCCACCCTCTTCCCAGTCAAGTACTTCAACGACACGGCCTACCTTAGCCAGAGCGCCCAGCTTTACGAGGAGGCGGCCATTTGCAGTTTCGACAAGGTCTTCATCGTGCAGCCCGCCTTCAGGGCCGAGAAATCGAAGACGAGCCGCCACCTGACCGAGTTTTGGATGATAGAGGCGGAGCTGGCCTTCTGCGGCCTGGACGGCATCATGAAGGTGGAAGAAGAGCTTGTGCGCACAATAGCCGAAGACCTCCAGAGGGACTGCGGCGCTGAGCTGACCACGCTGGGCAAAGCCATCAAGGTCCCCGAGCCACCGTTCCCGAAGATTACGTACGACGAGGCCCTGAAGATTGCCGACAAGAAGGGCATACACCTGAACTGGGGAGACGACCTGAACACGGAAGCGGAGCGCATCGTCTCCGCGGGGTTCGAGTCCCCCGTCTTCGTCACTGGCTACCCCGTAACCGCCCGCAGCTTCTATCACGTCAGCAACCCCCAGAGGCCCGAGATCACAATGAGCGCGGACCTGTTGGCGCCGGGCGGCTACGGCGAAATAGCGACCGGAGGTCAAAGGATACACGACTACCAGACTCTTTATCAGAAGGTCTTGGACTTCGGCATCGACCCCGCTTCTCTGGGATGGTACTTGGAGCTGAGGAAGTACGGCCTGCCGCCCCACGCGGGGTTCGGCATGGGAGTCGAAAGGGTGCTACGTTGGATGCTGGGCCTGAAGCATATTAGAGCCACGTCCATCTTTCCCAGGACCATCAGCCGTCTCTATCCATAGGCACTGCTATACGCTTAATAACGACACGCAGTTATGTCCGTTGGATTTAGCAATGGCTACGGCAGAGGAGCTGGAGCTGGACAATCTCGAAGGGGTCGGCCCAGTCACCAAGCAGAAGCTGCAGGAGGCAGGAATATACAGCATCATGGACCTAGCGGCCCGCGGCGTGGGGGACGTGGCTGACTGCCTGAACGGGGACACGGCCAAGGCCTCCGAGCTTATCAACAAGGCCAGGGCGAAGCTCACTGAAATGAACATTTTAGCGAAGGACTTCGTTTCAGCCAAGGAGCTGTATACGCGCCGCCAGAACGTTGAAAGGATAAGCACCGGCTCCAAGAACTTGGACGACCTGCTGGCCGGAGGCGTGGAGACGGGCGCCGTGACGGAATTCTATGGCGAGTACGGCAGCGGGAAGTGCGTCTCCGCTGACACCAAGATAGTTTATTCCAACGACGAGCAGGTCCATCTTGATGACATCGCCGCGGTCTATGAGAAGTACAGGGGCCAGAACGGGGAGCGCAGGTTTGAAGAGGGCTACATCGTGCCGGTCCCCTCCGTCAAGGTCGTGGGATATGACGGGAGGCCCGCCCAAGCCACGTACATGTATCGAGAGAAGGTCAGGCGAATCGTCAGGCTGAGGACCGAGGGAGGAAGGGAGCTTCGGCTTACGTTGCCACACAAGCTCCTGACCATCGGCGAGAGGGGGATTCGATGGGTGAGCGCCGGGTCGTTGGTCGTGGGCGACTTCATAGCGACGCCGAAGTCCGTCACGCTTGAAGGGTCCGGAACCACGCACCCCGACGACGCTTTCTTCTTGGGGCTCTTTGCGGCCAAAGGCTCGTCCGACCCTCTGGCGATCGCCAGCTCCGACATGCGCATCGTAAAATGGATGGTGAAGTACATCGAAGGACGCTTCGGATTCTGCCCTACAGTGCGCAGCGTTTATCGGGGTACGGGTGCTGAGGCGGTCTTCCTTGGAGACCAGGTTAGAGAGCTCTTGGGGGACTTGGCCGCCCGCGATCCGTCCACAAGGCACGTCCCATCCGTGGTGCTGAGCTGGGACCACAAGACGGTAGCGCACTTCTTGGCTGGGTACATCGAGGGCGGCGGCCGTCTGAAGAAGGGGCGTGTCGAGATTTCCTCGGAAAGCGGCAGGCTCGTCGAGGAAGCGTCTTACTTGCTTTCTCGGCTAGGCGTGTCCTGCGCCATCTCGATCAGGAAGGCCAAGGTCGGCTCTCGTTGCACGCACATCCTGGCTCTGCGCGGATCTGATGTGTTCAAGTCGGACAAGATACCCCTCAGGTTCAAGTCGTGGCCATCTTTGGCCCGTCACGTAGGTGAGAGGGGCGCGCCCTTGGGGCGCTACCTGCGGGATGAGTTCAGACGTGCCACGAGCTCCGGCGGGAGGCGCTTCAGGCGCGATGCCCTCCGAGGCAGACAAGCGGAAGTCTACGAAGCACTCTCGCGCGCCGCCTGCAGGAGAAGGATGGTGAGCGACGACCTCCTGATCGAGGCCAAGGTCGTTCTCGAGGGAATGGCTGAAGCCCTGAGACGTAACGACAGGATGCTGAGCCAAGTCGACTTCGCCGACCCGAAGTCTTTGAACGGGTTCGCCCGGTCCTTGGTACTCGTTCTGCCTGACGTTTCGCCTAATTTGGGCTCTGGAGACCCAAGTCACTATCCTCGGAGCGCGTCTCCCCGCGTGGCGGACGCGCTTAAGTCCTCGATCCGCAGCGAAATCGAACGCAGGCTCGGCGTAATTCAGCGGGCTCTAGCCACGATCGACGAAGCCTCGAAGTTCTCTTGGGACGAGATCACAGAAAAGGAGATCGAAGAGCACGAAGGCTTTGTCTATGACTTGGTGGTTCCTGAGGGCCGTTCGTTTGTGGGCGGGAACCTGCCGACGCTGCTGCATAACAGTCAAATATGTCACACGCTTTCGGTCCTCGTTCAGCAGCCCCACGAGAAGGGCGGGCTGCAGGGCTCAGCCGTGTACGTGGATACGGAGGGCACCTTTAGGCCCGAGAGGATAGCCGAGATAGCGGAGGCGAGGGGATTTGACCCAACCACCTGTCTCGAAAACATAATCGTGGCCAAGGCCTACAACAGCGCCCACCAGGAGCTGATCGTGCGCGAACTGGGCTCCATCATCGAAAAGTCAAAGGTCAAGCTGGCGGTGATCGATTCGGCCGTCGCCCACTTTAGGGCCGAATACCTGGGGAGAGCAACGCTTGCGGAGAGGCAGCAACACCTGAACAAGTTCTTCCATAACATACTGCGCCTAGCGGAGATCTACAACATCGCTGTCGTCGTCACCAATCAGGTTCAGGCTGCGCCCGACTTCTTCTTCGGCGATCCAACCAGGCCCGTGGGCGGCCACGTCGTAGCCCACATGAGCACCTATAGGATCTATCTGAGGAAGGCGGCCAAGAGCCGGGTCGCGCGCATGGTGGACAGCCCCTATCATCCGGAGAGGGAAGTGGTATTCATCATCAACGAAAAGGGCATCGACGACCCTTCAGAGGAGGCGCCCAAGCGCAGGGCTTCATCCGAAAAGTAACGTAACCATGGCTACTCCTTCTTTGCCAGAATCATTCCGTGGTCCTTGTCGAAGGGCTCCAGCGACAGGGTCTGGATGACCTTCAGCCCCCCCACGTTCACCTTCGCCGCCTCCTCCACCACCACCGCCTCAGGCTCCCTGGAGGAATCTATGCTTCTGGCCTTGACGACCAAGACAAGATAGCCGCCCTTCTTCAGGTAACGATGGCAGTTGGCCAGCGCGATGGGGGTCTGGTCGGGCTGAGCTATGTCGCAGTACACGACGTCCACCGCCCCGAAGACGGCCCTGTAGCTTTCCGGGTTCCTTGCGTCGGCGATTATGGGAACGACGTTCCTCCTGTACTTCACCACGTTCTCCAGAAGCTCTCTTGCCACACGATGCGCCACCTCCACGGCGAAGACTATGCCGCCCGCGCCCACCACGTCAGACACGTGGCTCACGGTGGTCCCTGTGGAAGCTCCCAGGTACAGGACCTTGTCTCCCTTCCTGATGGGCATGACGTAGAGGCCTTTGAGGAGCGCTGCGGAGAGCTTGCTGCGGAACGGGTCCCAGACCCTGTACTCCTGTTTATCCCTTACGATTACGGCTTCTCCGTAGACGGACCTGCCGGGAGCCAAGCTCAGGGTGGCCGGCCAGCGCTTCTCCCTCAGCTGCGCCCAGAAGAGGCCGCTACCGGCGGCGTCCTCCTCTAAAGTCATCCCTGCCCCTGTACCGCCCTCTTCCCCTGAAGCCTCCCCTCTGCTGCTGCGGCTGAGGCCTGCCAGGCTTCGGTTCGGGGTACTTCTTCTTGACCTCCTCAATCTTGGCGTTCATCTTGTCGACCAGCGCCTGGTTCAGCTTTCCCGAGTAGTAGTCGATCCTCGCCGCCAGGACAAGCTTGCTGCCAAGGATCCGCGCTATCTTCCCCCTCTGCCAAGCCGGCGCCGAATGGATGGCCGGGTGCTGGAATATGATGCCGTGCTTCGGGGGCTTCCCTCCGGTCTTCAGCGCCCTGAAGAGCGCCTTCTCGGCCCCCAAAACCTGCACCGTGCTAGCCGGCATATCGCTCAGCCTCTTCAAGCTGCCGGCTTTGGCTATGAGCCTGGCCCCTATGCCAGCGCCCGCCATCACTGTTAGGTTGGGACAGAGTTTGGCCATGTTTCTCTCTACGTGGCGGAGCATCTTATCCCGAAGCTTGCCAGTCGAGACGGCGTCCTTGGCGAGCATGATCAAAGCGTCAAGGTCCTCTTCTCTCAGTTCACCACCCTTGGACTGCCTCGCCGCTTCCACTATGGCGTTCATCTTCGCCTCGCTGAAGCCCGTAACAGAAAGCTTCTCCGGCGTGCAGTTGGCTCTCAGGCCCAAGTCCGCCACTATCCTGCAGTAGGCCATGGGGTCCTGGACGAGGCCGTCCAGCTCGGGAAAGTGAAGCCCGTACCACTCCCTTACCCTCATGGCCATGAGGTTGGAGATCTTGTCGAGCTCATCCACGCTGTTTATGGACTGGACGATCTGAAGGTCGGGGTGCGCCGCCGCCTCCCTGATCTTCTCTTCGCTGTCTCTCACGGCGAACTCCCTTATTATATCAAATACTTCTTCCGCGCTGTAGGCCAGGCCCGCTTTGACCATCACCATGTCCTTTATGCCCTCCAGCGCCTCCCTGTCCTCCGGCTTGAGCTTGACCTTCAAGCCCCTTTCCTCAGCCAAGGGGCCCAGCTCGGGGTAGGGCACGATCAGCTCATCTACGTGCCTGGCTTTCGCCTCCTCCAGCAGGGTTTCCAGCTCGTCCACCGAAAGACCTACGGCCAAGGACTTGAACTTCCGGTACATGTCGTCCTGGAACCTGGCCGCCGCAAGTGGCTCGCCCTTTTCGTCCAGCAGAGCTAACCCCGCTTCACACATAAACAGCCTCGCTTTCAAGACTTCATCCAGCCCTGTCCATGCATGCGAGAAGTGCTTGTTTAAAACCTTGCCAGTCGCCCGATGGACGCGTCGCCTTCATGAACACCATGGCAGCGCTTTGATTGAATTGACCACGCCGTGTGGACCAAAGCAGAACGCGGACGAGACTTGTCCCAGGGTGGAGGGTGCGAAGAAGGCGATAGGAGCTATCGTTATATAGTGCCCCAATTCAGCTTAGTCAGAAAGGAGGCAGATAGAGCGAATGCCGACTCACGGGTCGTTGACAAAGGCGGGGAAATGCCGCTATGGCACTCTACAGTCCGGAGTCAGACCCCCAAGCTGCAGGGCAGGCAGAGAGTAGCGCCCATCCCCAAGCGGAGCCTCAGAGAGAAGTACAGGAAGAGGTTCGCCCTGCACCGCAGGGCGGGACAGAACTGGAGCGTTCCGTAAATCTATTTCCTTGCTGGCTGATCGGGCTATTCTTCCCTTCCACGGGCAAGTACGTCAAATAAGGTTAGGTGGGCTTAAGCTATTCCTGAGACAGCACGGCCTGCGTCTTGTACTTCCTTGCGTTCCTAATCAGCTCGATGACAAGGCTGTCTCCTGGCTTCTTGGTCCTTACGTACTTCCTCAGCTCCTTGATGTTCCTCACTTGAGATGAATCCAAACCAGTTATGATATCTCCCTGGTTCAGGCCCGCCCTGTATGCCGGTCCATCCCTAGCTACTCCTGCCACGGCCACGCCCTCCTCCACCGGCAAGTTGTAGTGCTCGGCGACGTTCTTGTCCACTGTGAACCCGGCTATGCCCAGCCACGTCCTGTTAACTTTACCGTAGAGTATCAGGTCCTCCACAACCTTCTTCACCGTAGTTGAAGGGATGGCGAAGCCGATGCCCTGGGCGAAGGGTATCATGGCCGTGTTGAGGCCCACCACATGGCCGTGCAGGTCAACGAGAGGACCGCCGCTGTTGCCCGGGTTGATGGCGGCGTCCGTCTGAATCAGGTCCTCGAAGATGTCGTCCTCTAGGCTTATGTCTCTGTGGATGGCGCTCACCACGCCTCTTGTCACCGTGGGCCCACCGAGGAAGAAGCCAAAGGGATTGCCTATGGCCACCACCGTCTGCCCGATCTTCAGCTCCTCCGCGTCGGCCATCTCGGCTACGGGCAGCGTCTTATCATCAACCTTGACGACGGCTACGTCGCTGGAGGCGTCGGTCCCCACGACCCTTCCCTCCAAGTTCCTGCCGTCAGTCGTCATGACCCTGAGCTGATGGCTGTTAGCCACCACGTGGTTGTTGGTGGCGATGAAACCGTCCGGATGCACCACGACCCCGCTGCCCATGCCCTGAACCGGATGGACCCTAAAGAGCTCTTCGACGACTTGGACGGTGCTTATGGTCACCACGCTCGGAAGGGCCTTCTCAACCGCTTCAGTGACGGCCCTGTCGAACGGGTGTTCGTCAGTTTGGCTCAAGTTCCTTTTCGGTTCTTGCGTTGACTTTCAGTTGTATTTAGATATATCGCAAAATGACGGTCGACGCCTCCCGCAGACGGGCGCTTCAGTAACGTACAAATAAGCAGCGCCGGGCAACGATCCTGCATGGACGCGCAGCAGAGCTTGGACGAACTGGACCGGCTCATACTCAGGGAGTACCTGGCTGACTCTAGGCAGAGTTACAGGAAGATCGCCGAGAAACTGGATTTGGCCGTGGGCACGGTTATGGCCAGAACGAAGAAACTAGAGGCCCTCAAGGTCATCAGGGGTTACTCCGCCCTGCTCGAGCACGAGAAGTTGGGATACATCATGACCGTCGTCACCGAGATGACCGTCTCCAAGGGGAAGCTGGTCGAGGTGGAGCAGGAGGTGGCGCAGTGGCCCAACGTGTGCGCCGTGTACGACGTAACGGGCCTGACCGACATAATGATCATTGCCAAGTTCAGGTCGAGGGAGGAGCTCAGCGCCTTCACCAAGAAGCTATTGGCTCTGCCCAACGCCGAAAGGACCAACACCCACGTCGTGCTCACGACGGTCAAGGAGGACTTCCGACTTATTTGACCAACGCCGATGGCAGGTGAGCCCACCATCTTCGGCCTTAGGCGGATGTCAAAGCGGAGCTTCCGATCTGAGATAATGAACGCCCGTGCAGGCTGGCCCGGCGCGCTGCGAACAGATTGATGCATTAATACGGCTCCTTCAAGTATTGATAAACATCTGTTCAGTCCAGGGACTATCATCTTTATATCCATCTAGCGTGACAGCGGCTTATTAAATCAACTGGAGATAGATGCGATTGCCCTACGAGATTGCTGACGATGGTTTCAGGCCCTTCGAAATGAACGCGGCTCAAGTGGTTGAGGCCGTCAAGCGTGAGGGGGTCAAGTTCATCGACCTGCAGTTCGCGGACCTGCCCGGCAGGCTCAATCACATAACCATACCCTCGTACCACGTTACAGAGGAGGACTTGGCCGAAGGATATCCTAAGATAGACGGCTCCAGCATCAGGGGCTACACGGGCATCGGGGATTCAGACATGATGCTCAAGCCCGACCCTAACACGTTCGCCATCGTCCCCTGGTCGCCGCCGGAACAGAAGTTGGCCAGGATGATAGGCGACGTCTACATGAACCGCCGCAGAGGCCGCTACGCGAAGGACCCTAGGGCGATAGCTCAGGCCGCCGAGAGGTATCTGCGCGAAAGGGGCTTCAGCTACGCCCTTTGGGGGCCCGAGCTGGAGCTCTTCATACTCGACAGGGTGACGTGGGACGTCCTTGATCCGTTCAGGGGCCAGTCCTACTCTATCGAATCCAGAGAGGCAGCCTGGAACGGGGGCGGAGGATACCCCATCAGGTTCAAGGAGGGCTATCATCCCACCACTCCACAAGACACATTGCTGGAATTCAGAAACGAATGCAGCCTTTACTTGGCGGAGAACTTCCACGTCCCCGTCGAGGCCCATCACCACGAGGTGGCCACGGCGGGCCAAGTGGAGTTCAACGTCAGGAGGGACACCCTCACAAGCATGGCCGACGGTATTTCAACTGTCAAGTACGTTGCCAAGAACGTCGCTCACAGGTTAGGCAGAATAGCCACCGCGATGCCCAAGCCCATCGCTATGGACAACGGTTCAGGAATGCACGTCCACGTCAGCCTTTGGCACAGGCCGGGAAACCCCAGCCCGGCATCTTCCCAGGAGCTGGACTTGGAGGAGACGAACCTCTTCTACGACGAATCCGAGCCCTACGCTGAACTGAGCCAGGCCGCCCGTTACTTCATTGGCGGCCTTCTGGAGCACAGCCGGAGCCTTGCCAGCATAGTGGCTCCCACCACCAACTCGTACCACCGCCTCGTCCCTGGCTTCGAGGCGCCCGTCTACATAGCGTGGAGCCGCAGCAACAGGAGCGCCAACATCAGGATACCCACCTACATCACAAGGAGCCCGGCCACCAAGAGGATCGAATTCAGGACGCCCGACGCCAGCTGCAATCCCTACCTGACCATGGCGGCCATCTTGGCGGCTGGCCTAGATGGGCTAGGCAGGAGCCTAGATTGCGGTGACCCCGTGGACGGCAACATTTACGAGCTCACCCCCGCCAGACGCAGAGAGCTGGGCATAAGGCAGTTGCCCGGGAGCCTGAAGGAGGCGGTGGAGGCCCTGCAATCCGACTCGGAATACCTGCGCCCCATCTTCCCCAAGGAAGTGCTGGACGACATCGTGGAGAGGGAGCTCAAGGATCATATGGCCATCGCTCTCAGGCCTCATCCCTACGAGTTCTACATGTACTTCGACAGTTAGGCAGTATCCAACAAGGACGACGGACGCGACGATGCCTACGTCGTTGTTGCAAGGGCTAACAAGGACGGAGGTAGCTTTGATTGAATGCCCAGCGAGCGTGGGCAACTGAACTTTCACCGGGAAGGCTTGTAGCTGAGCTGGAGGCAGACGTGTGCACGCAGGCCATAGGCTGCAACTACGGCTTCGGCCTTCTCGAGGAGGAAGTCCCCTCCCTAGGACCGTGGATGCGGCTCTGCCTTCGAAAAGACGACCCAGAGCCCTGAGCCGATGGTCCAGGCAGAGAGGACGAGCGCTTCGAGGATTTCGGGGATCGCCAGACCCTCGTGAGGCGTAAGGAATATGCTGGCGAGGGCCGCCAAGCCCGCGAGCACGCTCAGCGTTCCGAACCTCCCCATCTTCTTGATGGAGCCTATGCCGATGATGATGATCGCCGCTGGGACGAGGATGAAGTATCCGAGTGCCGCCTCGCCGTGGATGGAGCCGCTGTTCTCGGTAAAAACGCCCACGAGGGCGAGAGCCCCTCCACCAAGAGCCAAAACAACCGAGCCGATAGCGTTCAGCGAGCTCGAGCCTCTAGGAAGCTTCCTGCTCAAGCCGAGGGCGAAGAAGACATTGAGGACTCCCGCCACGATTAGGCCCGAATTAAACAGGAAACCCACATCGTGAACGCCCAAGTCGCTCAGCGCGTTGGCCTGCCATGAGAACCAGGGGGACAGAGAAACGGAGACGTAGATCATCAGCAAAGCTATGGCCGGCCCCACGATTCCACACGCCCCTCCGATCAACGTAACGACGTCCCTGCGACCGTCAGTGGCAGCCATTCCGGCAGAACTAACGCGCCCGTGTTATATATGGTGATGCCAAGAGCCGAACCAGCCCGCTCACACCGGACGGGGCGGCCAAAGTCCGCCGATTGCGATTGCTATAGGTTTATGTGCTCGTAATGACCTATTGTTGATGGAGAATGTATTCAAAGATACTGGTGGGGGTTGACGGCTCCGAGAACGCCTACAGGGCCTTGGAGCAGGGGACCGCGCTCGCCGAGAAGTTCGGAGCGCAGATCATAGTCGTCTTTGTTGTCCACATACCCGTATCGGCCTACAGCTACGACGCCTTCGGATCCATGGAAATCTTCAGCAAGCTGGAGCAGGAGGGGAAGGAGGTCTTGGCTAAGTCGGAACTCTTGTGCAGGCAGAAGGGGCTTGCCGTGAAGACGGCCTTGGCTTCGGGAGACCCCGCTCAACATATAATAGACCTGGCCCAGAGCGAGGGTGCGGACCTGGTCGTCGTTGGGAGCAGGGGGACGGGGAGGCTTGAGCGGCTGCTTATGGGAAGCGTATCGGAGAGGGTGGCAAGGTTCGCCAAATGTCCGGTCCTTGTCGTAAAGTGAGGAGGCCTCGACGGTCTCTTATGAGCTGCCATGTTTGAAAGCGGAAGCATTTCGCTCAAGTAACTATAAATATTACGGAAATAGCTCGAACCCTTCTACCTTTATTCAAACCTTTTTGAAATTTCTATTTTCTATATGTTTTATGGACGGAACTAGTTGTTGATGGTGAGCAATCACCAGTCTTATATAGGGCGTTTTGTTATTTGTTAATGGTTTCAGATAGCAATGCCGGTGGATGAAGTTGAAGTCTACCGAGTCCTTACTAGCAAATCCCGGCTAGAAATATTCAGGCTGCTCTACTCGGGGCCGAAGGGCATCAAGGAGATCGCTGACAAACTGTCCCTTGGCCTCTTTACGGTTAGGTATCACATGAAGGCGCTGGAGAGCGTCGGGCTGATAGAAAAGTACGAGATAAAGGGCAGGAGGGGGAAGCCCAAGGCTTACTACAAAGTGAGCGACAAGCCGCCTCTGCTCACCTTCCCCAAGAGGCAGTACCAAGGTTTCGCGGACGGCTTGATGACGGCCTTTCATAAGGTGCTGGGGGAAGAGAGCTTCAAGAAGGTCCTCTGGGAGATGGGCTACAGGAGCGGACAGGAAGCCCTTGTGGCTACGGCGAAGGAGTACAACGTTGACGGCTGGGACTTGGCCAAGTATAGGGAGTACTATGTCAACCGGCATCTGGCCGATACGGTGGGCAAGCCGGAGATCCTGAGCGAGACGCCAAATAAGCTCGTGTACAGGATCTACAACTGCCCCGTGCAGGAGCTGGCCGCAAAGTACCCCGTCTACGTCTGCGAGAGCCTCGAAGACGGTCAGAGGGAGGGCATCATGAGAGCGTCAAAGGGCAAGGTCCACATCGAAAGGCTGGCCTGCATCGTCCACGGGGACAAGTACTGCGAGTTCGAAGTGAAAGACGGGTAGCTGCGGCAGAATTCTTAAGAAGGCTTAAGCTTACCAGCCTTCTGTGGAGGTCTACCTCGGAGTCCTGCTAGCCCTAATTACGGCTTTGCTTTGGGGATCTCGTGACGTCGTCTTGAAGAAGGCCTTCGCGGTCAGGGGGCCCTTCGAAGGCGTCCTTAACACCTTGCTGATGACCTTCGTGTCGAGCGCAGCCGCCCTGCCTTTCTTCGGGGAGATGCGCTACTGGACGAGCGTTGACTTCACGGCCATCGTCCAGTTCGTCTTGGCTGGAGCCCTGCAGTTCGTAGTGGCAATGTTCCTCTATTACAGGGGGATCCAGTCGGCGGGTGCGTCCGTAGCGAGCGTTGTCTCCCAGACTTCAGCCATCGCTACGCCTCTCATGGCGATGGCCCTTCTTGGCGAGCCTTCTAGCCCGCAACTCATAGCCGGAGTGCTGTTTGGAGGGTCAGGCATCTTTGTGGTGTCAGCGTCGCACGCGCAGGGCGGTCACCTTCGATGGACGCGCGAAGCCGTCTATCCCGCCCTGGCCGGGGTCATTTGGGCAATCACCCCTCTGATCCTAAGGCACGCCTTCGTTTACGCCCAGCTGCCCCTTACGGCGGCCGCGTTGTCCAGCGGCGTCTGCCTTGCAGCAGTAGGCGCCTCGTCGCTGATAAGGCAAAAGCGAGGGGCGCTCTTCGAGTTGAGGGGCAGTGCGGCCTTGACGTCAGGTGCGGTCATGAGCGGAATTGGACAGGTCACCGTGTTCGCGGCTCTGGCCCTGGCGGCCGCCGTGTACGTCGTGCCGACGTACAGCCTCAAGACAGTCGTAACGGTGACTTTGGGCCACTTCCTGCTGCCCAAATCGGAAAATGTGGGCAGCAGGATCGTGGTCGGAGCCGCCATGGCCGTGGTCGGTGTCCTGCTGGTCAACCTGTAGCATGGCAAGTCAGCGTAACATAATATGTCAGCATATGAGTTTCAGTGCCTTGGGGTGAACCTCGAATTCAGCAGGCAGGACCCCCACCATCTCTCCATCTTCGTCGATTAGGACCTTCTCCTCCGACGATGCCACGACCCTCTTTCCCCTTACGAGCTTCACCTTTGGATTCGTGAGGTGAGTCCCGTCCATCAGCTTCTTGATGTTCAGGAGGACCTCGCGAAAGTGGATGTCTCCCATCGTCACTATATCGACGAAGCCGTCGTCCATCAGCGCTTCGGGGGCGGGCTTCAAGCCTCCTCCAAAGTAGCGGCCGTTGGCGACTATGAAGTTGTTCAGAAGCGCCGTGACTTCTTCGCCGTCGTCCACCTTGAAAGTGATCCACTTGTTCCTGTAAAAAGGAAGCGTCGAGAAGATCCCCCAGAGGAAGGAGACCCTGCCGCCGAAGGCCTTGGTCGTGCGGTTCACCTTCTCAACGACGGCTCCCCCCGACCCGAACTCACCCACGTTCAGGAAATATCGCGAGGCCCTTCCACCGGACTCCAAGGAAAAAGTGCTCTTCACCACGTCCACGCGCTTCGTCCTGCCTTCGTTCAGCGTGCGCAGGTAGGACCGAAGGTTTCTGGGTAGGCCCAGCGTCTTGACCAGATCGCTGCCGGTCCCGAGGGACAGGAGCCCAAGCCTGGCCTCTTCGCTGACCGGAGAGTCGCCGTCGAAGAATCCGTTCATCACCTCGTTGGCCGTGCCGTCGCCTCCCACGGAAACGATGACGTCGTATCCCGAACGGATGGCACTGCGAGCGATATCGACGGCGTCCATGCGCTTCGACGTGAATTCGAAATCGAAGGCCGTCGTATAGTGCTCTTTGATGGCGCTCTCGATGGACGGCCAGTCAGCTCCGATTCGACCGTTGGCGGCGGCTGGGTTGACGATGAAGAAGACTTTGGACCTGTCATCGGACAATGCCATCTACCCTTCCCTGTATTTTCTGGTCAGATCTACCATATGACGATAGCGGTCCACCTGCTTGGCCTCTTCTTCAGGCGACCAGTCGAGAAGCTTCCCCATGTACCTGGCCACCTGGGGGGCCTCGTCCAAGCCCTGCTGCGGGTCTTCAAATATGAAGTGCATGCGACGAGAGAGCACGTCGTCAAGACATACGGCGCATTCCGCTTCCACGGCGTACTTGACCTCCGCCCAGATGTAGGGAAGAGGTGCCTTGATGCGTCGCGCCATCTCCGGGCTTTGACGTAGAACATCGAGCAGTTCCTTATAATGGGAACCGTAAGACGACAGGAGGTGTTCTGCCACGTCTCCGGGCAGGCCAGAAGAAACCATGTCGGCGACCATGGCCTTCCTGTATTTCTCATCGAAGGCACCATCGAGCAGGTCGAAGCTGCTGCCGGAGAGGAATACGGCCTTCACTCCGAACCCGTAGTGCAGGACGTCAGAGACCTTGTCCATAAGCTCCTCCGCCATCGACCTGTAGGTCGTCAGCTTTCCGCCGGCGATAGAGAACAGGCCCGAGCGGCTCACGAAGACTTTATGCTCTCGAGAGATTTCCGATTCTTTCACTCCAAGCTCCACCACCAGAGGCCTGAGGGCGGCGAAGGTTGCGATGACGTCTCTGGGCTCCAAGCGGGCCTCGGACAGGGTGGCGTTGATGGCCGAAAGCAGGTATGTGACGTCGCCGGGGGAAGCGTACACTTCGTCGAAGTCGCCTCGATAATCGTTGTCTGTCGTTCCGATGAGCACATAGCGCCCCCAGGGGACTGCGAAGACGTTGCGACCATCTTCGGCCTCCGCGACGACGGCGTGGGAGATGGGCAGCCTTTCTGAGGCTATGACGATGTGAACCCCTTTGGTGGGCCTGAGCTTGAGCGGGGCCGAGGGCTCGTCCAGCCTCCTGACAGCGTCGACGTAGGGCCCAGCGGCGTTGACCACCACCTTGCTCCTGCACGCAAATTCGTCGCCGCTGAGGACGTCCTTCAGAAGGACGCCGGCTATCCTCCCTTCCACCTTCGTGAAGCCTGTGACTTGAAGGTAGTTCGCCACGGCCGCACCCTTTGACCACGCAGTCTTGATGTTGGCGAGCGTGAGACGTGCATCGTCCACCCGATAATCGTAGTAAAGGAAGCCGCCTTCCAACTTGTCACATCTGAGAAGTGGCTCAAGCTCTGAAGCCTTAGTCGGGTTGAGTGATTTGTGCGCTGCGGGCGCCCTGAGCAGTGCCAGCAGGTCGTAGAGGACCAGGCCCAGCCTGTAGGTGTTGAGGCCATGCTTTCCACCACTGTGGACGGTTATGAGGAAGGGCTGTGGCTCGAGGAGGAAATTGGCGATCTTGGAAAGGGTGTGCCTTTCGCGCAGGGCTTCGAAGACGAGCCTGAATTTGTAATACTGCAGATATCGCAGGCCGCCGTGGACCATTTTGGAAGACTTGCTGCTCGTGCCGCCAGCGAAGTCGCCCCTATCCGCCAGGGCAACCCTGTAGTTGCGCAGCGCAGCCTCCCGCGCTATGCCAGCTCCGGTTATGCCGCCTCCTACGACGAAGACGTCGAAGTCCTCGCTCTTCATACGGTCGATGCTAGCCGAACGCTCGCGGGCGGAGAAGTGTCGAGCCTGGCTCAAGGCGTCCTCGCTTCCTTCCGAGGAAGCAGCTTGCCGGGGTTCAATATACCCTTGGGGTCAAGGGCGGCTTTGAGGGCCTTCAGGGCGGCCACGCCCTGTTCACCATCCTCGGCGACCATCCACCTAGAATGCTCCAGCCCGACGCCGTGATGATGGGAGATCGTCCCCCCATTTTCCACGATGGCGGAGGTAGCTGCATATTTGACCGCCTCCCACTGGTCCAGCTCCTTGCCCTCCTGCTGGCGGGACATGAACGTGAAGTAAAGGGAGGAGCCGGAAGGATAGGAATGGGACAGATGGCACGTAACCAGACTGCTGAAGCCCCTCCTCTCCAGTTCCGTCGTTATGGCTACAGCTACGGCATCGTGGAGCCTCCGTACGTTGCTCCACACGGTGGCCGTCTCGAGAGTATCGACCATGATGCCGTGGCTGATCATGCTGTCCCTCAGGTACGGCTGGTCGAACCTGCTCTCGAGCCAGGCCTCAGCGGGGGAGCTCCCAAGGCTAATGCCGCCGTGGGCGTGACAGACGTCGGCTATGAACTTCCTTTCTCCGTCGATCTCGTTCGGCCCACCCTGGGTTATGGCCATGAGCAGGCTGCCATCCTCGAAGCTGAAGCCACGCTTCGCCACGTACCACTTGCCGACTTCCTGCTTGAGCTTGGACGAAGTGGAGACGGCCTCGCCGGCGGAGTTGTAAAAGGCCCAAGTCTCCCTTTCATCGGAGAGGCGAAGCGTGGAACCCTTCACTCTCGACTGCACAAGCTGCCTCAGTGCTTCTATGCCCCTATCGAAAGACTTGAAGAGGAAGGAGGAGTAGGCCTTGGCTTGAGGCACCCGGCGCACGACCATCGTGGCCTGGGTTATTATTCCCATGGTGCCCTCGCTCCCCAAGAATAGCTGGCGGAGGTCGGGGCCGGCGGCGCTCTTTGGAACCGTCTTCGTTTCAACGATGCCTTTGGGTGTGGCCACTCGAAGTGAGACGACCATATCTTCGATCTTTCCGTAGATGTCAGACGACGATCCCGCAGATCGAGTGGCTATCCAGCCGCCTAAGGTGCTGTACTCGAAAGATTGCGGAAAATGACCCAGCGTGAAGCCGTGTGGTGCCAGCTGAGCCTCTATGTCGGGTCCAGAAACGCCGGCCTCGAAGGTGGCCAGGCCGGAAGTGGCGTCAAGCTTCATGAGCCTGCCCATTACGGTCATGTCGACAGCTATGACTCCTCCGGAGCCTCTGTCTCGTATCACTTCGAAACTTCCGACCACGGACGAGCCGCCGCCGTACGGAAGAACTTCGATGTAGTTCTCCTCACAAACTTTCAAGACTTTCACCACCTGCCTTTCGTCTACCGGGTAGACGACGGCGTCCACGTAGTCAGGCAGGAGGCCCCTGCGTAACCTAATGATGTCCTTGTATCCTAAACCCGCCGAATGAATCAGACGAGCGATGTCTCCGCCGCAGACATTTTCGGGCGCAGTCACTCTTATCAGCTCGGCCATCAAGTCTTTCGTGAGCTTGCTTTCGGGGAGCTTGATGTCTTCGGCCCTTGCAGTGGGATAGCTCTCAGAACCAGACAGATTGAGCTGTGACTTCAAGAAGGAGTACAGCGTCGGGTGTGACTCAAGCTCATCGACCTTGTTCGGGTCTCCCCAGCCCCACCACTTGCGCCTCATAAACGAACGGGCTCTTATGACATGAAGGACGCTTTAAAGTTCATGTTAACGGAGGTAGGCTTAAACCGAAGCCAGATGGGTCATCTGATCTGATCTTATATGGCGGCGATTCCGTCAGATGGGCTCGACGACGAAGCCATCCGGGCCATCTATCGTAAGAAGGTAATCGCCGTGGTGGGGATAAGCAGAGACCCCTCCAAGGCGGCGGGTTACGTCCCTGAGTACCTGCTAGAGCAGGGATACAACGTCATACCGGTGAATCCCTTCGCTGGGACCATTATGGGACGGAAGTGTTACAAGACCATCGCCGACGTTCCGGTGACAATCGACGTCGTGGACGTCTTCCGGCCGTCAGACGAAGCGGCGAAAGTGGTCGAAGACGCCGTGGCGAAGGGGGTCAAGACGGTGTGGCTGCAGGAGGGCATCTTCAGCCCGGAGGCGGCGGCCAAGGCCAGGGCGGCAGACATCACCATCGTGTGGAACAGGTGCATCATGAAAGAGCACAGGCGGCTCTTTGGCGCCGTCCCCTGAGGCACTGCAATCATTCCACGTTCATAATTCTTATATCCATGAGCACTGGGGTGAGGCTCGTTGCTGATTACGCTTCTGTTCTTGATACAGAGCCTGATGGCCGCGGCCTTCGCGGGCTTCATCGGCGCCCTCGTGGGCATCGGAGGAGGGCTCATCATCGTCCCCATCCTGTCGGTCTACTTGGGTGTGCCCATTCACGTAGCCATAGCGGCAAGCATAGCCTCCGTCATTGCCACTTCCAACGCCGGCGGGTCCGGGTATTTGGAGCAGAGGATCACAAACGTCAAGCTGGCATTCTTTCTGGAGATCTCCACCACGTTGGGGGCACTGGCGGGGAGCCTCTTTGCCCTGTACCTGAACAGCCAAGTCCTTTTCCTGCTCTTCAGCGCCATGCTGTTTTACCTTTCCGCCGTGGTCTTCAGGACGCGAAGCCTAGATGAGAGGAAGTTCGTCTCGAAGGAGTTCAAGACCGCCCAGCAGGACCGCGTCACCTCGTTCCTCGGCCTCAAAGGAGATTACTACGACGACGCCGAGAAATCCACTATCGAATACAGGATCAACGGTAGCCTGCCAGGAAGCGCCATAGCCTTCTTCGCCGGAGTGGGCTCGGGGCTGCTGGGGATAGGAGGGGGCGTCTTCAAGGTGTCGGCCATGAACAAGTACATGAACGTTCCCATGAAGGCGGCCGTGGCCACCAGCAAGTTCATGATAGGTGTCACGGCCGCCACAAGCGCCATCACCTACTTGGCGGCGGGCAAGCTGGACCTTTACGTCTTGGCGCCCGTGGCTATCGGCACCACTGTGGGTGCCACTATAGGAACGTGGATAATGAACAGGCTGAAGGCGCGCAGCATCAAGCTGCTGTTTACGGCCATAATGGTCTACTTGGCGTACACCATGCTGGCCAAGGGCATCTTGGCGTGGGGGATAAGGCTCCCCGTGATAGGTGGCTAACGGTGATCGATGTCAACAGAGCGCTCTATTACGTGCTCATTACAGGAATGGTGGTGAGCACGACACTGTTCGTCCTTGGCCTGGTAGCTGCGGCGATCCCTTCCCTTCAGGCTTACGCTGACTTCGTGCTTCTTGCTGCCACTGTGACGTTGATAGCCACCCCCGTAACCAGGACTCTTGTGGGCTTTCTTGTCTTCGCCTATAACCGAGACGTCAAATTCGCGTTGGTCAGCGGCGCGGTCTTCTTGGTCCTGATGGTGAGCGTTACGCTGGGCTTCGTCCTCCACTTTTCGACCTGATCGTCAGAACAAGAGGCCGAGCAGCGTAGACACGCCAAAGGCCCCGAACGTCAAAGCGCTGGCTGCGCCCAAGCGATTCGCCCTCTCCTCGACTGTTCGCTCAGAGCTCCTCATGGCGGCGTAGGCGTAGTGGGCGGAAGGTAGAGTAGCCAAGGAAACCAGCAACCCTGGCAGACCGAGAAGCCCGAAGAAGGTCGCTGTGGCCTGCGAGGCCACGGCCAGAACGCACAACGAAATGTAAATGGAAGAAGCCTTCCGGATCCCCAGGCGGACCACCAGAGTGCGTTTGCCCGTCGTGCCGTCAGAATCACAGTCGGGCGCTTCGACACCCAGCATGGCGGCTTGCATGCTGACCACGAGCGGGATGAGAGACAGCAGCGATGGAAAGGGCACGAGCGACGGCTGGCTTGATATCGCGGCCAGAGGCGAGACGAATGCCACTACCAGGGAGGCCGTCGTTTCGCCGAGTCCTGAAGACACGAGCCGAAGGGGAGGTGAAGAGTAGAACCAGCCCAAGAAGAGCACCACGGCGTAGATAAGGAAGAAGGCCGCCCTGCCGCCCAAGAGCAGGAACGAGGCGAGGGCGAAGCCCAGCACTAAGCAGAAATACGACAACGACAGAGCTAACCTCCGGCTGAGCGTCCCTTCGACCAGAACGCCGCTGCCACCAGCGAACATGCTATTTCTGGAGCGCATGTCAGATTCATAGTCATAGAACTCGTTTACAAAATGAGTCATCAACTGGGCCAGGAGAATGGCGAACAGCCCGACGATGGCGTCGGTGGCGTCCGAGAACACGCCAAGCCTGACCGACAGAGCCAGGCCGATGCTGTAGGCCATCACACCTACGGATAGGAAATGCGTCCTTCCCAGCCTCAAGAGCGCCCAGATCCTGCTCGTCCAGACCCGCCGACCCGATTGCGGACAACGGTCGTAAAAGCTGCGCGCAAGAAAGGAAGGAGACTCGGCTGTACTGTCAGTTAAGATACGTTTTTATCAGGACATCGACGGAATTCCAGTTTGGATGTCCAAGACGGAGCCCACCAAATGGCACGTTAGGTTCAGGCAGGCGGCGTATACGGCCGCCGTCGGGGCTGCGATATGGTCATTGATGATCATCGTGCCCTTCGCACCTTTCTCCTTCTTACCTCCAATCATCGTAGGAGGAGGGGCTGGGGCTTGGTTTGCCTTGGGGTACGTCCTGTACATCGCCGCAGGCTTCGGCTCCACGGCCGCCCTCTCCGCCCTGCTCTATCAGGTAGAATTGGGGGAGGGCAAAAGGGTAAGCGGTGCCCTTGCGGGCCCAGGCTTGGTGCTGCTGTATGCGGGCGTAACTTCATCGTCCCTCCTCTTGGCGACGGCGGGATACGCGGGAGGGTACGCGCGGTCCATCCAGCACATGCCCGACCAGGCGATAGAGGCGATGCTGCTCCCCTACGTCAACCCGGTGTCGGTCGGGGTGATGATGGCCGTCGTTGGGGCGCTGCTCACCATCGCCGCCATGGCCACCGCATCAAGGCCTAAGACGTGAAGCTAAGATCACAAAGGGCTACTTATGCGACAGCCTAAGAACGCCGCCACGAGCTTCCTTCCAATCTTGCTCTTCGTCTCGGTGGCGGTGGCGACCATACCGGCCTTTCCGGCCTATGCGACGGGCCCCTGGGAAGGCCACACGACAGGTGCTTCTTGGGCGTTGGGTGTGACGGTCCCAAACGGCGCTGCACTATGTGACGGCGGCTCGTTGTCTTGGTCGGAGGTTCGCAACCTTACAGTTGTAGTGAAGCTGCCATCCATCTCTTGGACCGACGACACCATATACGCCATCCTCTCAGCTATGACCTCCGACGGAGCCGTCCTACAGGTGGCAGCAGGCATTTACCCCAACCAAGCGAATTGGAGCGTGTATGCGCTTTACATCACCAATCTGGAGGAGTATCCTCAGACCTACTTCTGGGTGGCGAACAACAGCGTTCCATACATGCAGCCCGGCGACAGGGTGAGCCTGTCGCTCTTTTTCTTGGGGAACCAGGGGCGTTACGCCGTCACCGACCTGAATACTGGCGAAGCCTCGGGCGGGAAGATGATGGATGTGCCTCGGCCCATGTTCAAAGTCGGCGACCAAGAGGTCTTCGCCCTGGAGGCGTACACGTTCAACAGCTCCGTGTTCGAGGGTATGGAGAGACTGGTGCTCGAAGAGATGTTAGTGGATGGCCGCTCCGTAGCTGGAGGCTGGTACTACACGGGCGGATGGGATCCGGCGCATAAGCCACTCTTCGTTGCGGGCGGGTACGACCCACCCTCTTTCATTTATATGCTCGAAGAGAACGGCTTCGTGGTCTGGGGCTATGGCAGTCGTGGATTGAAGGAGTACTCCCCACCATCTCTACTGCCGCTGGCGGGAATGGCTGTAGTCCTTGCCATCATAGGTGGGATGGCTGTAGCGCTCGACGCTTGGACGAGGAAGAAGAAAGAAAAGACGATGGGCCGGTTCGTTCAGGACGACTTGCTTCTAAGTGTGAGGACGTATCCGATTCCGCCAAGAAAGACACCCAGGCCCAAGGCGATGATCGAGTAGCCGATGGGGTCGACGAACGGCTCGATGATGAGGTGAACCTGCCCAGTGTTTAAGCCACCGCCTCCGAGCTGTGTGGGCATAAGGCCCGCGCCACCCGCGAAGCCGGCGTACATGAGCATCCAGGTAGCGGCGATGACCCCCACGTTCATCAGCACAAAGTGGGCCCACGCGAGCCCGTTCGAGAGGCTTGAGAAGCTCTTCTTGAGGTCGACTTCAAGGTAGTGATAGAATATGGCCGTCACAGCGACTCCGATGACGCCTACTATGAGGTAGGAAAGGTAGCCCACTGTCAGCCAAGTGCCGGCGCTTCCGGATGCGATTATCCTTGACGGCGAAGGGTTGAGTATGGGTAGCACGATCAGCGCAGTTATGATGAACGCAAAGAAGCCCTGAGCGATGGCCGCGTATATGAAACGAGTCGTCCACTTTCCGGTTGCTTCGGTATTAGACAAATACTGTCCACCGCTGAGAGAAGCGAGATTAACATATATATGTCTAGCTCTTATAATGTAAATTATCTATGTAGCGTGGATAGTCAACGACGCTCGCCCCCGAAGGCTCCGGAGGTTGTAAAGGCGAGAAGTTGCCGGCTTCATGCGCCCGGCCTTTTTCTGTCAGACTAACTCCCGTACAGGAAGAAGGTTAGAGCCAAGTGTTCGATGCCCTTCAAGTAGTGGTCGACAAATATGTGTTCATTTGGAGCATGATAGGAGGAGCCAGGGTAGGCGACGGAGTTGACCATGACGGAAGGGACCCTGGCTATGTTGTTGAAGAGGGCCATCGGCCCCGTCGCATACATGGAGGGCCAGACGTTGGGGTCAACACCGTAGACTTGCCTGCAAGCGTCTGAGGCCGCCCTGACGACTGGGGTGGAGGGCGAAGTTCTCGCCGGCATCTCTTCGCCGAACACTGTCACCTCGGCATCAGCCAAGCCTTGGTCTTCCAGGAACTTCTTCAGCTTGAGGAGTATGTCGTGTGGCTTCTGGTCTGGCACCAGGCGGAAATCGATCTTGACCATCCCGCGACCCGGCACGATGGTCTTGGAGCCCGGTCCCGTGTACCCTGATCCGAAGCCCGCTATGTTGCACGTGGGGCTGAACACCAGACGCTCTAGGAGCTTGGTCCCCTTCAATCCTCCGAGGAAGGCCTTCACACCGAGGAGGCGCATCGTCTCCTCGTCATCGAACTCGATCTCCTCCAGCATGGCCAAATCCTCCTTTGAGGGCCTCCGGACGTCGTCGTAAAAGCCACCGATCTTGATCTCTTCGTTGTCACCTTTCATTTTGCTCAGAGCCCAGACGAGCTTCCACGCTGGGTTGGGTATAATGGGGGCGTTCATCGAATGCCTGTCGCCTTCCGCGGTCTTCAAGCTGATCTCGACGTAGAGGAGTCCCTTGACTCCAAGGTAGAAATGAGGCCTGCCTTTGGGATTCAGCTCAGAGCCCTCCCACAGGCAGGCGTCGGCCCCAAGCTCTTTGGCGTGACTCTCCACATATTCGTGCAGATGGACGCTGCCTTCCTCCTCCTCCCCTTCGACCACCCACTTCAGGCTTACGGGCAGCTCAATTGATTTCTCCTGAAGCGCCTGAATGGCACAAGCACGCGCGATGAAATCGCCTTTGTCGTCGGCCACACCTCGTCCATATAGCTTCCCTTGAATGACCCTTGGCTCGAAGGGTGGGGTCTTCCATTCGTCGAGGGGATCGACGGGCTGCACGTCATAATGATTGTAAAGGAGGAGGGTCTTGCTTGACCTCGAGGACTTTAGTTCGCCGAAGACGACGGGGTAGGTGCCTCCTGGCCTGTAGGTGGACGTGTGGAAACCGAGCTGCTTTAACACGCCTTCCGTCATCTTGGCGCAGTCTTCCACACCTTCGCCAGTAGCCGATACGCTTGGTTGGGCCACGAACCTCTTAAGCTGCTCGAGGAAGGAACCTCTGTGCTCCTGCACGACGGATCGTATCTCTTCGAGGGCACTATGAGCGGACACGGGAGCAGTGCAGTCGAACCTCATCTTAAGGTTACCTTTGACGTCATCTTACGACTGGGGTGATGGGGGGTTCAAACATCATCTCCATGGATTTCGTTCTCCATCTCGAAATGATCACCTTTGGGTGCTCACAGGCTTTCCACCTTGCCACCTGAATTTATTCCATCTTGAGCAGGGGCTGTGCCAATAGCAGACTCACTACGGTCAGATATTTGCGGCCCTATGACTACATTTCCACGTGGTCCAATCGCCCGCTGACCACCGGTTCTGACGTTCCCTGTTTCTCCAGCCTTCCAAAAAGGTCTCACAACGTCGAATGTGCATCGCTTACCAGGTATTCTCGCTGGAGAAGGTTAAATATGTGATGACACAATGTTGCAGACGTTGGCTTGGCCTTGGAAGAACTATCTGAGCTTGATAGGCTTGTCCTAAGCATCCTCAAGAAGAACGCTCGGCTGAGCGTTAGGAAGATCGCGGCGAGCGTCGGCGTGAGCCCGGCTACCGTATCCCGGACAATAAGGAAGCTCGAGAAAACTGGCAGCATCAAGGGATACGTCGCCCTGTCCGACGACGCCGAACAGGGTTACGTCTGTTCGCTCCTGATTCTCGTGAGAGTGGACAAGGACGCCGACTCGGAGCAACTGGCTCAGGCGATTTCCAAGATGGATGAATGCTGCCTATGCCTCTTGACGGCGGGGACTCACGATATCGTTTCGCTAGTGGCGTGCAAGGACCCCATGCACGCGAATTCGATACTCAAGAAGATCAGAAGCCTAGGGAAAGCCAGCTCCATCGAGGCCTCCTTCGTGACGAGACGATTTAAAATGATGAGTGTGCCATTCGTAGACGATATTGCCGTGTCGTCCGATCTTGCTGCCAGCGGTTTGTCAAAGGCACCAATGCCTACTCGCAGCCCAAAATAACAGACGCTTCTGCATCTCGAGTGTGCCTAATGTCCGCGTAACAGTCTGACAAACGTTGCCGGTCATCCGTGTGGTTGGCGCATGCTGTGATGTTCGTCTTCAACTGCGAGGAAGCCAACAGGTTCCCTAGCACCCTGTGTTATGCCACATATTTGGCAAAGACCGTTCGACGACCGTTTTCAGAAGGATGCTGTTCGGTGCCCCTCTCGTTACGTCGAAGACGCTAACTCCTATGGGCTGGACCAATAACGAGGGCCGTGCAAATTCCGAATCGTAGTAGACAAGTACCTTGGATGGGCTTCCATCCAGTGCACCTATCTTCCCGCCTTTGGGGGGCGCCAAGGCAAGCGTACCGTCCTCCAGGGCCGAGTCTTCGGTCATCTATATAGACTAAGGGCAGATCTGACTCTATAAGCACTTCGTATATAAGCATCTGCAACGAAAATTCAAGAATGGGCCGTGTGAGCAACATTGTATCGCAACCCGCAGGAGTCCGAGAATAATGAAAATGCTGAGACGGGAATTCATTAAGTCGGCTGCTGCTGCCGGTGCAGTCGTCGTCGCCTCGACTGTGGGAGTGCCTACCAGAAGAGTCCTGGCCTCCTCGACTGGCGGATCCGTCACATTGGTTCCTTCCACCTGTGAGATGTGTTCGGTGGCCTGCCCGATCCTGGTGGAGGTCGTCGACGGAAGGGCCAAAAGGATAATCCCCAACCCGGATAATCCGGTGGGCCGAACGGGCATTTGCGCCCGCGGCCAAGCGGGAGTGGGTCTGCTCTACGACTCCCAGCGCCTTCAAAGGCCTCTGAAGAGGGTCGGACCTAGGGGTGAAGGGAAGTTCGTGCAGGTCGACTGGGAGCAGGCCCTCGACGAGATCGCCGGGAAGCTGAGGACCTACCTCGATGAAGGCCATCCCGAATACTTGGCCGTTTACAGGAAGCCGGGAGCCTTGGACGCAACCCTTCAACGCTTCGTCAATGCCTTCGGAACGCCCAACTTTTTCACCCACGCCTCCACGTGCCCGGGAACTCTCAGCGTCGTCGCCCGCTGGACCTTCGGAACACAGCCCGCCCTAGGCACCATGTATCCGGATTTCGCCAACGCAAGGTATATCGTCATTTTTACCAGGAATTACGCCGAAGGTCTGGCCCTGACCAGGTTGAAGCATCTGGTCGAGGCCAAGAAACGCGGAGCGAAGATCGTCGTCCTTGACCCGCGCCTTTCAAACACCGCTAACTTCGCCACGGAATGGGTCCCCATTAGGCCCGGGACGGACGGCGCCTTCGCCTTGGGTCTGATGCAAGTGATCTTGGGCCGGGGGCTTTATGACTCGGGTTTCCTTTCGACTTACACAAATGCTCCGATTCTCATCCGCTCGGACAATGGTCTGCCTCTCACGGACGCCGACCTCGGAGGTTCGAGCTCTTCTTTTATGGTCTTGGATGGAGCTTCCGGTTCGACGATGCCCCTGGGGAAGCAGGGCGTAGTTCCGAAGCTAGAGGGGGAATCGGAGGTCATTTTGAAGGATGGAAAGCAGTTGCTCTGCAAGACGGCCTTCGAATACCTAAAGGAACGTGCTGCCGACTATCCATCTTCGAAGGTCGAGCAGATCTGTGATGTCCCAGCTCCCGTCATTGAGAGGATCGCCACGGAGCTGACCACGGTCAGGCCCAGCGTGGTCGACGACGGTTGGAAGTGGACCAACTGGTCCAACGGCGCTACGACTCTACGAAGCATCCTTCTGCTCAACGTGCTCTTAGGCAACATCGACAAGAAGGGCGGCCTGTGTTATTCCAAGAGGTTCAGCCTCGGCGCACTGCCGAAGCCTCCTAGACCCTTCCCGGACATGAAGGCTATCAAGGTTGACAGGGTCAAAGAAAGGCCGGTGGCGGCCGACATGCCTCACCGCCTGTTCCACGACTCGATCTTGCAGGGGAACCCCTACCCCGTAAGGGCGCTTCTGACCCACGCGGTCAATCCCCTGCTCAACATTCCTGACGCAGCGAAGACGATCGAGGCCCTGAACAAGCTTGAGCTGTACGTAGCGGTCGACATCCAGGCCAGCTCTTCAGCAATGTACGCCGACTACGTCCTCCCTGAGCACACATATCTCGAGAGCCGAGCCATAATGGCGCCTTACATGACCCCCTACCCCACCGTGTCCGTGGTTCAGCCAGCAGTGGAGCCCGTGTACGATACGAGGCCAGGTTCTTGGATAATTTCAGAGCTGGCTAAGCGCCTTGGATTCGGCGATTTCTTCTCCTATACCTTTGAAGAGGAAGCCAGTTCCATCTTGGCCCCCATCGGTGTAAGCCTGGACGGGCTGAAAAAGAGCGGGCTGTATGTCGACGTACAGCCTGCGGAACGCTTCTACGAGCAAGTTCCCTACAAGAAGGCACCGCCCCTTCCGCTGCCCAGCGGCAGGATCGAGCTCTACAGCGTCCAATTCGCGATGGCCGCTTCGAAAATCGGCATGGGACCTCTTGACGTAGCCCTCCCCAACTTTATTCCTCCCAAGGCTGCCCCTGTGAAAGAGGACGAATTCTACCTGCTCACCGGCCGGTCACCCATCCACACCGACAGCAGCACTGAGAACAACCCTTTGCTTAATCCTCTGCTTTCCGAAAACTCCTTGATGGTCAACGCTGACAGAGCGAAGGGCTTGGGCTTCGCCAATGGCGACTATGTAGAAGTGGAATCGCTGACGACAGGTGCCACTGCGAGAGCCAGGTTATGCGTCCGTGATACGATCAGGGAGGACGCGGCCTTCACATATTACGGTTTTGGGCAGACCTCTAGCTACTTGGGCAGGGCATACAAGAAGGGTTTCGCGGTATCCCCCCTGCTCGGGGTGCACGAGGATCCGTTGAGCGGCGGCGCTGGGCTGAACGAGACAGTGGTCCGGATTAGGAGGGCCGTGTAGCGATGAAGCGCCTTGGGCTTGTCATAGACACGAACCTGTGCATAGGCTGTCAATCGTGCGTGGTCGCCTGCAAGACGACGAACCTCCGACCTGAGCTCTGGACAGATTACGATAAGTCGCGGATCCGCCTGGAGTCGGCACACGCGTGCTATCCACCAACGACGGATGTGGGAAGACCGCCTTCGGCCAAGAGGATCATGGCGACAATTCAGTGCATGCACTGCGATAATGCGCCATGCATCGTGGCCTGTCCGACGGGGGCCACCTATCGGCGTCCAGATGGAATAGTCGCCATAGACAGAGACAGGTGTCTGGGCTGCGGATACTGCATCGACGCCTGCCCCTACGGCGCAAGATACCTGGACTCTGAAGCAGGAACGGTGGATAAGTGCAACCTTTGCGCCGAGCTGGTGGACCAGGGGCAGGACCCAGCCTGCGTCACAGCTTGTCCCACGGGGGCACGAGTCTTCGGCGACCTTAACGACCCCTCCAGCGCCGTATCGGGATTGCTGGGCAAGGAGGCGGTGGTGCAATTGAAGGCTCAGCTTGGGACGCAGCCGAAGGTCTATTACGTGCCTCCCGCTGGCGTGGACTATCCCTTCGAAGAGCTGCCGACCAGCGTCCCGCCTCAGAAGGTCCCCAGCCCGCTCGTATCCGTCTTCAAGCAGTACCTTAAACCTCTGACGGAGGTGGCCGTCCTCGGCGTCATCGGCCTTGGCTTGATTCAGATGGTCAAGTCGAGGGCGGAGGAAAGAGAAAGGAGGCGACAAAAGGTTGAGTGAAGTCTTGCGCTGGCGAAGGAACGACCGCGTCTCTCATCTGCTTCTGGTCACGGGGGTCGTCTTGGCCACGGTGACCGGCCTGCCCCTTTTCGACAACGGCCTGTTCTGGCCCCTTGGATATGCCTTCGACTTCGGCCTCCCGGCGTCTTTTATGGGGCTGTTGGGAGTGACGCTGAGGGGGCTGCTTCACAGGGTTGGTGCCATAATTATCGTCGGCGCGATCCTGATCCACCTTTGGTCAAGACGGGGTCGTTGGAAGACCGAAGTCCTGATGAACAAGGAGGACGTCAAGGCACTATTGACTCTGGCCAAATACAACTTGCGCCTGACGAGGGACTATCCCAGCATAGGGTTCCATCATCCGGGCGAGAAGGCGGTGTACCTCCTTGCGGGCGTGGTTGGGATCTCAGGGCTGTCAGTTTCTGGCCTAATTCTGTGGTTCCCGAGCTTAGCGCCAGGCTACCAGTCAGCCGCGTTGCTGGTACATGACTTGGCCTTCGCCACGGTGGCGGTGATCATAGTCGGCCACTTCCTCCTCGCCCTGAACCCCGCGAACCGCGCCGTCCTCAAGGCGATGTTCGGGGACGGCAAGGTCCCCCTGGATTGGGCCCGTGGGCATCATCCTGGTTGGAAGGTGGAGGCCGGCGTCGATCAGGAAGGCACGAACCAACCTGTCCGGAATTGACTGAGCTCAATCAGAGAAAGGTCTGCTAATGCAGATCGATTGATGGTTCTCATCTTCTATCGACCTCCCGCAGGATGCCGCATCTCGACGTGCTGCACCGGTAAGGCTGGAATCGTCCTGAAAATAATACGTATGTGTGGTAGCCCGGAGAGGATTCGAACCCCTGTCACCAGGTTTCTCCTCCCTGGCATCCGCCAAGGAATCGTCCTTCTAGCCCGCTTCTGGGATCCAGAGCCTGGTATCCTTGGCCGCTAGACTCGGCGGCGTTCTTCACGCCTCGACCGGGCTGCGGGGCTACCGTTCAAAGACAGCCTTCGTGTCGGTATATGTCCTTTTCTAGAGGCTTCCTAGCCTCGCCTTGTCGCTCACAAGCGTTTATGTACGGGTTTCATCCATCATATAATCAAGACACGCCTTTGCCTTCCATTGAGGTGAAGGACGCAGCTCCCGAGCTCATCGAGGACATCATCTACGTCTGTTCTTGGAAGAAGCTAGACGACCGTGTGCATCTGCAGGGCTTGGCGTTGAAGAGAAAATGGCTGGCGGACATGATAGAAAAGTACGGCTCCATAGCGAAGGTCGCCTACCTCGACGGAGTCCCCGTGGCCAGCATAATGTATTACCCCGAGT
>Ga0272448_1001630_pt1 | contig 29666 bp, 23 predicted proteins | sample YNPCB0191_FD_202220 | JGI IMG/M metagenome (GOLD analysis project Ga0272448, IMG submission 202220) | Hot spring sediment microbial communities from Yellowstone National Park, WY, United States - YNP-CB-019-1 | ecosystem: Environmental > Aquatic > Thermal springs > Hot (42-90C) > Sediment...
ATTAATGTGTTTTAGCTCTCGTAGCGTAATCTCTTATAGGAAATTGGAAATAGAAAATTCTCGGGGATTTTTGATTTGTGCGTTGTGATTTCTGATTTGTGATTTAATGGGTTTGTGTTCCAAATCAAAAATGACAATTCAAATTGAACCTTGGAACCATGAAAGTGAGCGTAAAGCCCTGAGCGCAGGGCGAACAGCAAGCAACGAAATCCTCACCACTTAATGCATAATTGCACTGAAATACATATCTTTGGTACATTGATACCTCAAGCAATATGAAAACATTCCTAAAAATGCTCCTGGCCACCATCGTCGGAGGCCTTGTTGTTGTTCTGCTCGTATTCTTTATCTTCATGGGAATCCTGGGAATCATAGCTACCTCTTCCCGGCAGCCCGTTCAGGTGAAACCCAATACTGTCCTTCTTCTCAATCTCAACCAGACCATTACCGACCGGAGTTCGAAAAATCCCCTTGAAGGATTTTCATTCCCCGATTTCAAACCCTCTCCGGCTCTCGGCCTGAACGATATTCTGGCCTCCATCAAAAAGGCAAAAGATGACCCCAACATCAAAGGCATCCTGCTCGACCTGACGGTTATCCCTGCCGGCAACTCAACAGTCGACGAAATCCGGGAAGCACTTACCGACTTCAAAACCTCCGGCAAATTCGTCATCAGCTATGCCGATTCATACCTGCAAAAATCCTATTATCTTGCTTCGGCCGCCGATAAGGTCTACCTCAACCCGGCAGGAAATCTGCTGTTTGTCGGCCTCCGCGCCGAAGTGATGTTCTATAAAAACATGCTCGAAAAAATCGGCGTGGAACCCCAGATCATACGGCACGGAAAATTCAAAAGCGCTGTGGAGCCTTTTATGCTTGACAAAATGAGCAAAGAAAACCGGGAACAGCTTTCTGTTTTTCTGAACTCTGTATGGCAGCATATGCTGGAAAAAATTTCAGAGGCGCGCCATATACCGATGGAAGAGCTCAATGCCATGGCCGACGGACTAAAGCTTCGTACAGCACAGGATGCCCTTCAGTTGAAAATGGTGGACAGCCTTATTTATCGCGACCAGCTTCTGCTCCTGCTCGACAGCCTGTCAGGAAAAAAACCTGTCGGTAAACCGGAACTGTTGTCCATTGCCTCTTATATAAAAGCACTTGCCGTGAAACCCCACAAATTCGTGCGGGAAAAAATTGCCGTTGTGTATGCCTCGGGAGAAGTTGTTTCCGGCGAAGGACAGGAAGGCTCGGTAGGTTCCGACAGGATTTCGGAAGCTATCCGCAAGGCGCGGAAAGATTCGCTTATAAAAGCCATTGTGTTCCGTGTCAATTCACCCGGAGGAAGCGCCCTGGCATCGGAAGTTATCTGGAGGGAAGTTAAGCTGGCCGCAGAAACCAAGCCAGTGGTGGTCTCTATGGGCGATGTTGCCGCTTCAGGAGGATATTATATTGCCTGTCCGGCCGGAACTATTGTCGCAAATCCCACAACCATTACCGGATCTATCGGTGTATTCGGGCTTTTGCTGAATGCAAAACCTTTACTGGAAAAGAAAATCGGGATAACCACTGATGTGGCCCGCACCAACAGCTATAGCGACTTTGGCTCTTTTTACCGCCCTCTTTCGGAAGCAGAAAAAGAAGCTCTTCAGACCGAAATTGAATTCATCTATTCCACCTTCGTCAGCCATGTGGCCGAAGGCAGAAAAATGAAATACGAGTCTGTTGATTCCATTGGCCAGGGAAGAATCTGGAGCGGCCTTTCCGCTTCCCGACTGGGACTTGTAGATGAACTGGGTGGACTGGAAAAAGCCATCCAGCTGGCCGCCCGGAAGGCAAACCTCAGCGAATACCGCGTGGTAAACCTCCCCGAACTGGAAGACCCGCTGACCCAGCTGATGAAAATGCTCTCTGAAAATACTTCTGCCAAAGTTCTGGAAAAAACCCTGGGCGATTCCTGGCCGTTTTTCAGAGACCTGAATCAGATCCTGTCCATGCAGGGAGTTCTTGCCCGAATGCCTTTCAGCCTGATGATTTACTGATAAGCATTTGCTAAAACGTCGGCAATTGCCCGCCATTCATAACGAATTGTTACCCGAAACACGCACCGGCCCATGCTCCGGCACCTGAGAAAATACCTTCTGCCCTTTGCCCTGATGTACGGCCTCGTCGTAAGAATACGAAATTTTCTGTACGACATGGAAATTTTGCGTTCCGTAGAATTCGACATCCCCGTAATCGGCGTTGGCAATATTACTGTCGGTGGCACCGGCAAAACTCCCCATGTGGAATACCTCGTCAGGTTTCTCAAAAAACAATACCGCACTGCCGTGCTGAGCAGAGGCTACCGGCGACTTTCGGGAGGCTTTGTGTCGGCCTCTCCGGATGTGACAGCGGCCCAGATCGGTGATGAACCGCTTCAGATTTACAGAAAATTCCCCGACATTGATCTTGCCGTTGATGCCGACCGGATCAGAGGAATCCGGCTTCTGCTGGAAAAAAACCCTTCCCTTGAAGTAATTGTTCTCGACGATGCCTTTCAGCACCGGAGGGTCAAACCCGGACTGATGATCCTGCTGATCGACCACAACCGGATGATTACCGATGACCTGCTTCTGCCGGCAGGAAATCTGCGCGAACCGGTTTCGGGAATCCAGCGTGCACATATTATTATTGTTACCAAATGTCCTCCCGACATGAAGCCTGTTGACTGCAGAATCATTGAATCAAAACTCCGCCCGCTCACCCACCAGAAGGTATTCTTTTCCTTTCTCCGCTATGGCGACCTGCTGCCTGTTTACAAAAATGCAGCCCCAGCGCTGCCTCCTGAAAAGCTCAAAGCAAAAAATACACACGTATTCCTGGTTTCAGGAATCGCCAACCCGGCACCGCTCGAACACTTTATGGAACAATACGCCGCCAGGCTTACCCGCTTCGTTTTTCCCGATCATCACCGGTATTCACCCCGCGATCTCATAAAGATCTTCAAAGCATACGACCAGTCAGACGCCCCGGAAAAGTACATTATTACCACTGAAAAAGATGCTATGCGCCTGCAGGCACTGAACGACATTGATGATGACATCCGCAGGCGCTTCTATTACCTCCCTGTTGAAGTCGGATTCTCCGGAGAAGATGAAAAGCTTTTTCAGAAAGAAATTACCGGATTCATTCACCGTATGCAGCAGAGCCGTATTATCAGCACCTACCGGAAATAAACAGGCTCCCTGCCGGGCTTCATCTTCTGCCCGGAATGTACAACACACAGGCCTTCCTGAATTCTTCGCTCCGGCCCTGCAGATCCCACCGGCGTATCAGAATAATGTAAATGCCGTTATAGCATAAATTTCCGTTGTCGTTCGTACCGTCCCAGAAAATCCTTGAAAACGTTCCTGCCAGCCTGCTTTCTGCCAGATGACGAACCGGCCGGCCCGACATTTCAAATATTCTGACATCAGTTACCCACCCCGGATGATCATCGGTAAAACCTATTTCCAGCAGATCGTTCATGCCGTCATTATCTGGCGAAAAAACTTCAGGAGAAACCCTAATCTTCTCCCCTCCATTCAATGACTCAGTGTACTGGGAATTTTTGCGGCCCGGGGTGGCATAGCCTTCAAGCGACGAAGCCGAATGCCAGCTCATTGGGTCATCCGAAGGCGCTGAAGGATGAATCCTTTCAAGCGCCACACCCTTCGGACTGTGCAATAAGGCAAACTGCATGTCATCCGACCAGGAAACGGCGTCAACCACCTCCATTCCCCTGTTAAGAATGGCCATACGGCCTCCGCCGTCATTCAGCGCAGGCATGCTCTCCATTTCCACGCACGACCAGGCAAAAGGCAACCTATAGGCAGCAGAAAGCTTCCGGCAATCACGGCAAATAACGAGATAATCGTCAGGGAAGATTATCCGCGGTGAGGCAGAGATCACTTTTTTTGATTGAAATTCCTCTGTTCCCTCAGAATAAATTGCAAGGTACAGTTTCGCCAGATCAAACGGCCGGGAGGAATTGTTGTAAAGCTCAACATATTCCGTTGACGAATCGTCAGGATGATACATGATTTCGTTGATGACAATATCTCCGGGGGCCGGGTCAGACGGAACGGCAAAACGAACCGAGCGGTCAAGCGAAGCACGATTGCCGGCACAGTCACAGACATTTCGGCTCACCCGCAGTTCATAGGTTGTTCCTGCCTGAACCGGTTTGTCAAAAAACAGGCTTACTGACGAACTTTTCGGCTGAGCCTGCAATGCCTTTGAAGGAAATATCAGTTGACCGGAAGCACGGTATTGCATGGGCGCTGATGCTGACACACTGTCAACCGGTTCGGAAAATACCAGGTCAATTCGTTGTGAATCGGTAACAAAGGCGTACAGCGGTACAGGTGCTTCCCGGTCGGGATTCGATGCCGAAACGGAATTACGGTAACCGGGTGTTCCTCCGTACATACTCTTTGAAGCAATCCAGTTGGATATCCCGCCACAGGGATTCCGGATATCCACCATTTCCAGTGACCAGCCCCCGTCTTTTTTATACGAGTCCTGATACCAACGGTCGGAATATTCCACTGCATCGATCCACTCCCCTGAAGCATTCCTCAAAATGATCCGCGTACCCGTATTGGTAAGGACCGCTGTGGAAGAAAAGACCGGAGCAATCCGGACACTGTCGCCAAACAACTGTGCCGCATTCTTATGCGTCAGAAGAAGGTATGCCCCGGACTCCAGCTTGTATCCGCTTAAATCGAACCTGCTACTGCCTGCTTCCATTTTCCAGCCTGTGAGGTCGGCCGCACAGGAAGAAGCATTGTAAAGCTCAACATACTCAAATTCGGGTAATCCAACCGGTGGGGAAGGATCGGCCATGATTTCAGTAATCAGAATATCGAATCGGCGAAAATGATGGTAAAAGGCAATGATTTCCGCCCTGCCTGCATTACCGGCTCTGTCGGCCATTCCTTCCAGCCTGATCTTCACTGTATCTCCGTCAGGCAGTTCCTTTTCAAACTGAAGCACAACAGCATCATTGACTGAACAGGCACTCACCTTTGCTTTCACAACCTGCCCCCTGTATTCGAAAAATGCTTGCATACTGTCAGTGGCCGCCAGATTTTCCGAGAACTGCACCCATACCTCCCGGGAAGAAATTATCCTGAACCCCGCAACAGAAGGAGGAACCGTATCGGTAATGATCCGGCCGGTTATCTGCAGATCGTCGGCCCAGAAAAGTCGGTCCTTTGTAGCAGTGTAAACAAAGCAAAAACCGGTATGCCAGGCATGCAGAAATTCAGCATCAAACGTGCCGCCCAGTGAGATAATATTCCCCGAACCATTGGTGGTATCAATGGAAATATCCCAGAAACCCGCCGCAGAGCGCTTTACCAGTATGCGCGGAGCCTTTACCGTGCCAGCAAACTGTTCCCAGTTAAAGCCCGTGTTGAAAATGTCAATGCAGGCCCCGTTTCTAAGCTTATAGAGGTGAAGGTTATCGTCGTTTCCGGTAAAATTAATCCCCACCATATACCCGTTGATTTTCCCTCCCGGTGTCATGGAGACGGCAGGAGCATCCGCAAAAAGATACCAGCCCCAGCGGTTTGACGAAGAAGGAGCATATCCATGCCTGATCCTGCAGGAAAATGTCATCTCTCCTGAATCGGGAGCAAAGGAAGGAAGGGCATGACTGATAGCGTCCGCGCCCGATTCGGAATTGTCATATACATGGTGCAGCGAAAAACGGCCTGAAATAGCTCCCACGCTGTCAGCCGACCAGCGGCCCGATACGTTTTCCAGCCATCCCGGAAGAAACCCTTCTTCAAAATCGGCCGAAAACTGGGCAAAGCCCATACTGATCCGGAGGAGGAAAAGCAGGAAAAAATACTTTCGCATGAACTTTTTTCTGTTAATACCCGATCCTGCCGTTTTCTCGCAGGTACATCCTTTCTTTTTACTTCCTCAGTGGCTTTCTGATGGCTTTACAGATGATAACCGAAGATTTTTCACCGTAGAAAAAGCATGGAACATTTTTCAGCTTTCTTATAATTTTCCTTCTGATAAAAGGCGGTGAACCATCCGCATATCAATGTTTTTTATATCTTTACAGCTCTTATGTTATAAAACATATTTTATGAAAGTTGCTGTTGTTGGCGTAAGCGGAGCTGTTGGCCAGGAATTTTTAAAGGTGCTGGAACAGCGGAATTTTCCGCTCGATGAAATCGTTCTGTACGGATCGGCCAGAAGTGCCGGCCAGACGTATTCCTTCAGAGGAAAGCCTGTTGCAGTGAAGGAACTGAAACACAACGATGATTTCAAAGGGATTGATATTGCCCTGGTTTCAGCCGGTGCCGGTGTTTCCAGAGAATTTGCCCCGACCATCACCAAGTATGGGACAGTAATGATTGACAATTCCAGCGCATTCCGCATGGATGCTGATGTTCCTCTGGTGGTGCCCGAGGTAAATCCGGAAGATTGCAAAAACCGGCCCAGAAATATCATTGCCAATCCCAACTGCTCCACCATTATTATGGTTGTTGCCCTGAAACCCCTCCACGATATTTCTCCCATAAAAAGGATTCATGTGGCCACCTACCAGGCTGCCAGTGGTGCCGGTGCACAGGCCATGGCCGAGCTGATGGAACAGACCAGGCAGGTGCTGAACAACGAACCGGTACACATTGAAAAATTCAAATACCAGCTTGCGTTCAACCTCATCCCTCAGATCGATGTTTTCCTGGAAAATGGCTATACCAAGGAAGAAATGAAAATGTACCATGAGACCAGGAAAATGATGCACGCTGAAATCGAAGTTAGTGCCACTACAGTCAGGGTTCCTGTGCTGAGAAGCCATTCCGAAGCAGTATGGGTGGAAACCGAAAAGGAAATCAGTCTTGCCGAAGCCAGGAAAGCATTTGAAAAAGCCGAAGGAGTTATTCTTCAGGATGACCCTTCCACCTTCACCTATCCGATGCCCTGGTTCACCTCCGATAAGGATGAAGTATTTGTTGGCCGCCTGCGGAAAGACATTTCCCGTCCGAATGCCCTTACTTTCTGGTGTGTGGGCGACCAGTTGCGGAAAGGTGCTGCCCTGAATGCAGTTCAGATTGCTGAATACCTGGTTAAAAACAGGCTCTTGTAGAATGTCCTCCCAGGTTTTCTGTGCTCCATTCTATTCCAATGTTTCAATATCTGGGTACAGAAAATTGTCATAGGGATAACGTTTGCGGTGGATTTCCTTTACTTCGCGGTAAAGCAATTCTTTAAGTGTTTCGATGTTTTGTTTCTTCAGAGCTGAAATGAAAACCGCCGGGGCATTTTCTCTGGCAATCCACATTTTCTGAAGGTTTTCCATTGATTGTCCGGCCGGTTCGCCCGGGTTATTAGCAGTGCCGGCCAGATCTTCGGGTTTGTAGGCATCAATCTTGTTGAAAACCATGATCATTTTCTTATCGCCGGCCTGAATTTCCTTCAGGGTTTCCTGCACTATGGCAATTTGCTCCTCATAACCGGGATGGGATAAGTCGACCACATGCAGAAGAATATCCGATTCGCGCACTTCATCCAGGGTCGACTTAAAGCTTTCAACCAGTGAATGCGGCAATTTTCGGATAAACCCAACGGTATCGGACAACAGAAACGGCAGGTTTTTAATCACCACCTTCCTTACCGTCGGGTCAACGGTGGCAAACAATTTGTTTTCGGCAAAAACATCGGCTTTGGCCAGCAGGTTCATCAGGGTTGACTTACCTACATTGGTATAGCCAACCAGGGAAACACGCACCAGCCGCCCCCGGTTTTTGCGCTGGGTAGCCATTTGCCGGTCTATGCGTTTCAGCTCTTCCTTAAGATTGGCAATCCGGTTTCGGATAGCCCGGCGGTCGGTTTCAATTTCTTTTTCACCCGGGCCCCGAAGGCCTATTCCACCCCGCTGACGTTCCAGATGCGTCCACATCCTGGCAAGCCGCGGCAGAAGATATTCATACTGGGCCAGTTCTACCTGAGCTTTGGCATAGGCAGTATGCGCCCTCTGGGCAAATATGTCGAGAATAAGATTGGTCCGGTCGAGAACCTTTCTTCCCAGTTCCCTGTCAAGATTCCGCAACTGGGTTGGTGAAAGTTCATCATCGAAAACCACCAGATCAACCTGGTGAAAATCAATATACGCCCTGATTTCATTCACCTTCCCCTGCCCGATGAAGGTACGGGGATTCGGCGCTTCCATCCGCTGAATAAACTTCTTTACCGCCCTGGCTCCTGCTGTTTCCACCAGAAAGGCCAGCTCCTCCAGATAATCTGCCACCACCTCCTCTTCCTGCCAGGGAAAGGCAACTCCCACAAGCACGGCTCGTTCTGCCTTCCGGGCAGTAACATAATAATTCCCCATAGGTGAAATGCATATAAACTTCCGGACAAAATGGTCCGGTTAAAATCTGCGGGGCAAAGATACAATCTGCAGAAGAATTTACTTTATCAGATGCTTGTTACGGTACACAACGTCCCTCACTGCATTGGACAGGTTTTCCGTACACCTACCGATCATTTCAAAGTCGGTCGGGAAGGGAACCGGCTTGGTTTGTATTTTCTTCAATTGTTCTTCCGAAAGGGCCTTAACATCTCCAATCGCTCTGGCTGAAGTGAAGGTGAATCTTGATTCCGCCCCTATCGGCTCTTTCTTCAAAAGCCTTTTGTCGGGGTTGAGCATCATGAATTCCACTTCTCCCCTCAGGCTGACACTTTTTTCCTGAATGCTCTCAATCAGGCTGCAACTGATGGTTTTGGTCTTTTTTATCTTGATGTCATTCCCGGCCGAATCCTTCATTACATTGCCCCTTGCATCGAGCACATACTGAAATCCGTCATCCACCTCCTTCGTCACATGCTGGTCTTTTTCGGTTACCCGGTCAGGAGATATATCAATGTACAGCAAATTCACCTGGATCAGGTAATCAAAATCAATGCTCTGATCCCGGTCGGTAAGATAATATTCCACCCATTCCTGCCGCAGATAATCGGTATTGAAACTCAGAACATTGCCGATGAAATCGGGGGGCAAACGAAATTGGGTACGGTTTTCAATTTCGATCAGTGCCCTGGAAATGCCCTTCCGGCGTGCTTCAACAATCATCTGGTCCAGGTCAGGGTAGGCTCCTCCGCTGTAATCCCTTGCCTTAGTGAGTTGATACCAGGCCGTACGGTACCCTTCTTTGGTGTTTTCAGCCATCAGGCGTTTCCCGTTATTATAAAAATATTCTGCCGCACTTTTTTTGGCCGTGATCATCTCAGCATCATAATCTGTATAGGGAAGAGATACTGTGCGCCCGTCAAAATGAAGCGGATTCACAGGCCTGACCCTTTCCTGCCTGTATTTTAAGGCCGAGTACAGGCTAAACATCTCGTCATAATTGTTCGGATTGCCTTCTTCCTTCAGATATTTAATGCGCGAAAGATCCCGTTCATTCGCCAGCCGGTATGCCTGGTCAAGTTGCCGGGCACTTTCCTCATCACCGGGGTCCTTAATAAGGCTTTTGACACAACGTTCAATCACTTCATCATATCGTTGCTGGGTAAGCAGTTTCTTCCGGCTTGCACACGAGGTGAACACCAGAACCATAATGAGCAGGGTAGCCAATCTGTTCATAGGGATGCTTTTAAAATTTTCATAAAAATACGAATAATATGATATGATGTTATACCTAATAAAAAACAACAGGCAGGATGGATTTCCTGCCTGCTGCTTTGTATTTTAAAAAACTGTTACTGCAAAACAAATACAATGGGGAAGGTAAACTGCACCTTTACCGGTTTACCTCTTTGTTTTCCCGGGGTCCATTTAGGGCTTGACATAACCACCCTGAGGGCTTCCTTATCGAGCGCCGGGTCAACGCCTTTTACCACTTTGGCATCAACTACTTCTCCCTTTGAGTTGACGGCGAACTGGACAAATACGCGGCCCTGAATTCCGTTTTCAGCAGCTACCGGCGGGTACTGAAGGTTTTTCTGGATCCATTCCCTGAAACCTTCCTGCCCTTTACCCATGAAACTGGGCATTTCTTCCACAATGAAAAAGACTTCTTCCTCGGCTGCTTCTTCTTCCGGCTGATCGACATAATCCTTTATCTGAAAGGAAGCATTCTGGTTCACATCCGAATCTTCAATCTTCAGTTCATCATCAATATTCACATCGTCATTAACAATGTTCAGCACCTCAGTAACCTTAGGTGGCGGCGGCTGTTCAACCGGTTGCTGTTCCTGACGGGTAACCGGAATAATATCCTGTTCAACAGCTTGCTGTTCAACCTGATATACTGACTTGACATTCGAAGGCTTGGTGGTCCATTCGAAGGCAACCAGCATCAGTCCGAGTGTTATTACTAACCCCAGCTGAAGGAAAATACCTCTCTGCTTCTCAAGGTTTGCTTTATCCGATTTCTTAACTTCCATGGCATTTAGAAATTGAGGCTGTAAAGTTAATATATTTTTGCCGTTTTTGATTCACCTTCTGTCAATTTTTAAGAAGAAATGTTAAATAATACAGCCAACCTGGAAGAAGATCGGCCGGCTCCTTTCCAGGTCGGCACGAAATGATTTATCGGTTCCATAGTCTTTCATTTTTTAGGTTATCCCTTCCCGACTATTCCACCTTTTATTAATTTAAACGTAAATACAGGTGGTCTTATTGCCAAAAAAGCCTTTTGCAGGTAAGAAAAAATGTTTTAAATTTGCAGCGCATCTGTTGATGGGACTTTATTAAAAAATAACTGACATTCAACAAGATGCTACCAGGGTTCTTTCACGGGGAATTAGCTCAGCTGGCTAGAGCGTTTGCATGGCATGCAAAAGGTCATGGGTTCGACTCCCATATTCTCCACATCAGGGTATCAGTCATGGCTGATACCTTTTTTATTTTCTTTCGCTCATTTGTTTCCCTTTTATTATTTTCGGACTGATTTTTATTCTGTGGCTACTTATATACAAAGACTTATAGAGCAAGGGGAAAGTCAGCAACTTGATTTCAAGTTCGAGATCAGTGATTCCCGCAAGATTGCCCGCACGCTCTGTGCATTCGCCAATACCGACGGAGGGATTCTCCTGATTGGAGTAAAGGACAACGGTCGGATTGCCGGTGTAAGAACAGATGAAGAATATTACATGGCCGAAGCAGCCGCCCGGATGTACTGCCGGCCGGAAGTTCCTTTTATTACCGAAAAATGGACTGTGGAAGGAAAAACGGTTCTCGAAATCCGCATTCCTCCCGGTTCTGATAAACCCTACTATGCCCTCACTGACGAAGGGAAATGGCGCGCTTACCTGCGCATTAAGGACCAGAATATCCTGGCGCATCCCGTCTGGGTAAAGGTCTGGAAAAGAAAATCCAGCCCGAAAGGAATCATCATTCGCTATTCCGCTGAAGAAAAAATGCTCTTGTCGTACCTGAGGGAAAATGATTACATTACCCTGTCAAAATTTACCCGCATTGCCCGTTTGAGAAGATTTGAAGCGGAAAATATCCTTGCAAACCTCATCATTTCAGAAATCCTTGGCATTGAACAAACCGAAAAACAAACCCATTTCTTTCTGAAACCCTTATAACCCTGCCTGCAATCTATCTTACAGGGATTGCCCAAAAATTTTACTCGATCTTGGTCAGCACAGTATATCCTGTAAGCCTGCCTTTTGAATCGAAGGTCTCGGATTTTACCAGTCCTGCATTTTTACTGTAATATTCCACCCCGTGCGCACGTACCGTAAAGAGCATTTTTGCCTCACTGTCATACGAAATTTTAATGCATTCGAATGTCCCGGCCGGAGTGGAAACCGGTTCAATTGCTTCCACCTTGCGGTTACTGATCTTCGTTGTCATCTGCATGATCTGCATGCCAGATTCATTGACAATTTTCACTGACAAAACCCCTCCCTTCAGCATATCTCCCGGCTTCGGATTGGAAGGAAGATCAAGCTGGTCGCCACTCACTTCCACCTTCATGTTCTCAAAACCGGCCATGGACTCTCCGTTCATATAATTTTTCATATCAATGGTTGCCTGACCATTGACGCAATGAATGGTGTATTCATTTGAGTAAGCCTGCTCACCCTTTTTTCTGGGAGGAAATTCATTCCGGGCAGTAACCTCTATTCCCCCGGGAATTTCCCGGCTGCTCACTATTACTGTCCTGGAAGTTCCGGTTTCCTTTCCTTTGGCATCATAATGTTTCATTTCCAGAACGGTACCTGCTTTTGCAGGATAATACAAATCACAGGCCTGTGCTTTCAGCCTGGCCGGAGCAAATACCCCCGTAAAAATTGTCAGAAGCAAAAAATAAGTTTTCATACGGCTGCGTTTTTTATCAAAGGTAAAGGATAATCTGAACCTGCACCTCGCTTTCGTTCCTGATTTTTATGAAAGAAATACTACCTTTGACCAACAGGCCTGATTGCTTATCCGACAGAATAAATTTGTCCGTCTTATAAAATCAATCCGATCCATGAAAAAACAAACACTTCTACCGGCAGGAATCCTGATGATTGCAATCGTCTTCCATTTTCGGGCAATGGCACAACAACCGGTTCCTGTGGCATCAAACCTTACTGAAGTTGCTGTCTTCCTTAACGGAGCTCTGGTTTCCAGGGAAGGAAGCGTTTCGCTGGAGCCTGGAACCCGGGAACTTTTGTTCAGCGGCCTTCCCGCTGAAATCAATGCACAAAGCGTTCAGGTTCAGGGAACAGGGAACATTACCATCCTCTCGGTAAATTACCAGATCAACTATCTGAAAAGCCCGGAAGAAAACCAACAGATAAAAGTCCTGAAAGATTCTCTTCAGCTTCTACAGAATATGGTGAACCTGAAAAAATCAGCTTTGACTGTCTGTGATGAGGAAGAAGCTTTTCTGAAATCCAATCGCTCCATCGGTGGAACCAATACCGGCGTGAACATAGCCGACCTGAAAGCCGCTGACGAATTTATCCGGGCCCGGTTTGCCGAAACCGGCCGCCTTCGCATCAGTCTTTCGAAGGAGATCAGCGATCTCAACGAACAGATTACCCGTATTTCAAACCAGCTGAATAACCTCAGCAACCTGAATCAACCCACAGGCGAGGTACGGGTTAAAATCATGTGCCCGTCAAAAACAAAGGCTTCCCTCCGTCTGAGTTACCTTGTAAATAATGCATCATGGACTCCTGAATACGATCTGAGAGCCGAAGACCCCTCAAAACCGGTTGAACTGGTGTACAAAGGATCCATAGTACAGAACACCGGCGAAGACTGGAACAATGTACATCTTACCCTCTCAACCGGAAATCCCTCGCTTGGCGGTGCCAAACCGGAACTGAATATCTGGTTTCTTGATTTTTATTATCCCCAGCCGGCCAGGATTCTTAAATCGGCTAAAGCTGAAGCAGTTCCTGAAACTTCTGAAATGGTTATAGAAAACGACGAGATAGTAGCCAGAGGATACGGAACAATGCACAAATTGACTGGAACAGAGCCTGCTGTAACAGGTTCATCGTACACTGAATTTTCCGAAAACCAGACCATGGCTCTTTACTCCATCAATCTACCCGCCACGGTGCCTTCCGACGGAAAACCCCAGCTGGTTGAGATCAGAAAGGAAAAACCGGACGCCATGTTCATCCATTATGCTGCGCCCAAACTCGATCCCGATGCATTTCTGGTTGCCAGAATTACCGGGTGGGAGAAACTGAATCTGCTTCCCGGAAATGCCAATGTATTTTTTGAAGGAACCTATACCGGACAATCCTACCTCAATCCCGGAGCTATAGGCGATACGCTCGATGTTTCCCTGGGCCGCGATAAGGGAATCAACCTGCGCCGCGAACGCATCAAAGAATTTACCAGCCGCCAGTCGTTGGGTAGTTCCCGGAAGGACACCCGGGGATTTGAGATTACCGTGCGCAACAACAAAAAAGTACCCGTGAGCCTCATGCTCCAGGACCAGATTCCTGTGCCCGTAAACAAGGATATTTCAGTCGACCCTGTTGAAATTTCAGGAGGAAACCTGGAAAAGCAAACCGGAAAAATTACATGGAACCTGAAGCTGGCTCCCTCGGAATCAAAAACCTTGCGGCTGGTATACGAAGTGAAATACCCGAAAAACCGTCAGGTGATTCTGGAATAAGCCGGCTCTTTTTAAGTCCTTCCGTGTAAGTAATATTTTTTCTGCCTCCACATCTCAGCTGAACAAAATAATGGTATAACCCTTTTTGCATTAATCTTACGATGAGAATATGCTAAGCCCGGATTGCGCATCAGGAGAGCAAGCGAACTGATGCGCAGTGGGTTAGCCTTGGGCGCAGGCATACGGGCAAATCCCGCTGAAACGGAGTGAAAGCGGCCGGTTAAGCCCGGATTGCGCATCAGGAGAGCAAGCGAACTGATGCGCAGTGGGCTGTCCTTGCGCACAGGTATCCGGGCAAATCCCGCTGGAACGGAGTGAAAGCGGCCGATTAAGCCCGGATTGCGCATCAGGAGAGCAAGCGAACTGATGCGCAGTGGGTTAGCCTTGTGCGCAGGCATACGGGCAAATCCCGCTGGAACGAAGTGGAAGCGGCCCTTGCGGCACATTGCGCGGTTTTTAGAGCGCAATGTGGACAAACCAAAAAATGCTACTGAAAATGTTTTGCAAATTTTATGTTACAGAAGCATTAGCTTTTTTTTAAATAATTTGTACTTTCAACTTTCAGGAAGTAACCGTTATTTATTGAACCAGTTACGTTGGAAAAAATTTTTGTAAGTTTCTCAATGACAGAGAGTACCTCTCCTGCTGCAGGGAAATTTGGGCCGTCGTTTTTCAGAAGATCAGCCTTATTTTTTCTTGCACTGATCTTGTTTAATGTCAGTTATGCCCAGGAATCCTCTGTTCATTCTTACCCGGCCTCCCGTTCCGTGAACCCGGTCATACTGGATGGGAAAGATAACGACCCTGCCTGGGCCCAGGCTCAGTGGGCTGACGGATTCACCCAGTACGAACCATACGAGGGCCGTCAGCCTACCCGACAAACTGCCTTTAAAATTGCCTATGACGACAACAACTTCTACGCTCTGATCCGCTGCTTTGACCATCCCGACAGTATTCAAACCCGCCTTACCCGCAAGGACGACATGGACGGAGACCTTGCTGCCCTTCAGATTGACAGTTATTTTGATCATCGGACAGCATTTGTTTTCATGGTCAGTGCTGCCGGCGTAAAGACGGATTATATCATCAGTGAAGACGGACAAAAGGAAGATTACACCTGGGACCCCATCTGGTACGTCAAAACAACCATTGATGCCGATGGCTGGATGGCAGAAATAAGAATCCCCCTCAGTCAGCTTCGTTTCGGGTCCCAGAGCGAGCAAATCTGGGGACTTCAGGTGGTCAGGTATTTGTACCGCAAACAGGAACTTTCCCTCTGGCAACCCGTGCCGCGTGATGCCTCAGGATGGGTAAGACGCTTCGGCCGACTGGAAGGGATAAACCATATTAAACCGCGCCGCCAGATTGAAATTGCGCCTTACGTAGTAGCCTCGGCTGAAACCTACCCCGCTGAAAAAGACAATCCTTTTTCCAAAGGCAAAGACTACAGGGGCAAATTTGGGGTCGACGGTAAAATCGGCCTGACAAACAACATGATTATGGACCTGACTATCAACCCCGATTTCGGTCAGGTGGAGGCCGATCCCTCCGAAGTTAACCTCACTGCCTACGAAACCTATTTTGTCGAAAAAAGACCCTTTTTTATCGAAGGAAAAAATATTTTTGATTTCCCCGTTATCGCCGACGAAGGAAGTTCTTCAGAGGAAAATCTCTTTTACAGCAGACGCATTGGACGCCCTCCCCAGCGTAAACTGGACCTTTCTTCTGATATGTATGCCTCTGTACCCGATTATACAAAAATTCTCGGAGCAGCAAAAATTACCGGCAAAACCGCCAACGGCCTGTCGCTGGGAATACTGGAAAGTGTTACCTCAGAAGAGTATGCCGAAGTCGATTCATCCGGAATACGAAGAAAAGAACCTGTTGAACCCCTGACAAACTATTTTGTGGCAAGATTGCAGAAAGATTCCGACAGGGGGAACCTTATATGGGGAGGGATGTTCACAGCCGTCAACAGAAATACCGATCATCCGGCACTTTCTTTTCTTCCTTCTGCAGCATATTCCGGAGGCGCAGACGTTACACGTTACTGGAAAAACAAGGAATACTATGTTAAAGGCCGCATACTCTTCAGTCATATCAAAGGTTCTGCTGATGCCATGCTGGGTGTTCAGACTTCCTCAACCCACTACTTTCAGAGACCTGATATGGATTATGTCCGGTTTGATTCAGCCCGTACCAGCCTTGCCGGAATAGCCGGACGCTTTGAAATAGGAAAGGAAGGAGGAGGCCACTGGAGATGGTCGGGGACACTCACCTGGAAGTCGCCTGGCTTCGACGTAAATGATGCAGGATATGTGCAATTAACCGACCTCATTGATGAAACAATTTGGGTCAGCTACCGTATCTGGGAACCTTTCTCATTCTTCAGAAAACTCAGCCTGAATGCCAGTCAGTATTCCGAGTTTGATTTCGGTGGCAACAATGTGGTTAACGGAATCAATTTCAATCTTTCAACCCAACTGAAAAATTACTGGAATCTGTATGCCGGAATTACATTACAATCTCCAACAAGGGCTAATTATTTCCTGCGCGGAGGTCCGGCATTCCTCGTACCGCCGTCTGTTAACTCCTGGCTGCAGATTGCTACCGATCAGAGAAAAAAATTCTATGTTACCTTTCAGGATGTCAACCGCTTCGGAGGGAACCACTGGCTGCGACAGTACGATATGAGCATGGCCTTCACCTTCCGGCCCTCTGACGTCATCATGGTTTCTGCCATACCGGCTTATACATCCAACCAGCGGGAACTTCAGTACGTTACACACAAAATCCTTGCGGCAGGTGACAGGTATGTTTTTTCTTCCGTTAGTCAGCAGATCCTGAGAATGTCCGTCCGCCTCAACCTGAGCTTTACCCCCAACCTCAGCCTCCAGTTCTGGGGACAGCCCTTCCTGGCGGCAGTCAACTATTCCCGTTTCAAACAAATTACCAACCCCCTGGCAAAGGATTACAATAACCGCTTCCGGCTGTATGATGAATCTTCTGAAATATCCTTTTCCGGCGGGTATTATTTGGTTGATGAGAATCGTGACGGAAATACCGACTTTCAGTTTTATAACCCCGACTTCAACCTGAACGAATTCAAATCCAACCTCGTGTTCCGCTGGGAATATACCCCCGGATCAACCTTATACCTCGTCTGGTCTCATTACCGGGAATACAATACAGGATCAGGAAAATGGGATTTCCGGGGAAACGCCGGAAACCTCTTCTCTGTTATGCCCCATAACGTCTGGCTGATCAAGTTTTCGTACCGGTTCAGAAACTGACGGAAACCCACTATTTTCTTCCATCCTTTATCTTCCGGTATTCCAGACCTTCTGACTTGCCGAAAACCTCAGAAAAAGCCCATAGGAATAATCCGGATCTTTAAAGTAAATATCATAAAAGAAATCCCCCCGAAGACCAATGATCAGATAGGGAGATATTTGCTTCCCGATGAACAAACGGCTTACAAGCATTCTTCTGCTTTGCTGATATTGGTCTTTATCAAATGCCCATGACCAGAAGATCGGGTCACCTTTGGGCGCATAAAAGTCTTCAGCCAGCCAGAAACCATTTTCCCATTCAATTCCTGAACCGGATAAAGAAACCGAAGGGAACACCGCATACCCTTTTTTCATGGGTAACTGCGAGGTTGGCGAAACATCGGAAAATCCGATAGCTGTAAAACCTGCAGTAAACTTCTGTATGAGAGAATGATCGGTGCTGAAGGAAACATAACCCCCTCCTCCGTAATGAAACAGGGTTTGTATAGGCAGATGACTGACATCAATCTGGCCTCCTCTGTGGGTTGCCAGAATGTAAAGAGGAAACCTGATTTCCTGCCTGCCCTGCCCAATATGACCGGTCAACCAACCTGAATAACCAAAAGTCAATCGCTCCTGATTATCTTCATATCGTTCCAGAAAACGGTCCCACTGAAGCCATACATCGGAAAAGCAGGCAGGCGAAACATAACGAATCTGTATTCCATCCTCAAGTACCTCATTCAGGTTCCGTTCCGTTCCGTAAAGTGCTTCCGGCAGCCGGTGTTCTCCGGCTCCCCGGATGGTTCCGGCCATCAGACTGATCCTGTCATTTAAATTGGCCTGTAAGGAAATAACGGGAAAAATCTTCTTGACTTGTTCTTGCCCGCTGTATTTCAAAACATGAAAACCGCCAAAAAATGAAACGTGCTGGTCTGCTTTCCATTCAAGAACCGGGGTAAGGTGGATTCCGATCAGGGTATATCCTTTGTAAAGCGGGTTGAAGTACTCATTGTTCCTGAAAAAAGCGGTGGAATTCAAACGGAGGGTAAGAGCCCCGCTGTCAGACGGAGGAGAAAAATCCCCCTGCCGGAAAAACGGGTCAGATACCTGGGAGTAACCAGAAAAACTGATTAACAGAAAAAGGATAATATACGTTCTGTACATACAGCAAAAGCCATTCTCAAAGAATGTTAAAAATACTCTTTTTTCAGATTTTTCTGCTTAATTTGCCGGCTGATTTCATTCAAACTGATAACGACACATTTATTGTCTCCGCTATATGATGAAAAAATATGCACTGATTAATAATATCACCGGCTGGGTGATATTTGCCGTTGCCGCAGTTGTGTACCTGCTTACCATGGAACCCACAGCCAGTTTCTGGGATCCGGGGGAATTTATCGCCACAGCTATGAAACAGCAGATCGGACATCCTCCGGGAGCCCCGTTCTTTATGATCATGGGAAGATTTTTCACCCTTTTGGCCGGAAATGATCTGAGCAAGGTTGCTGTGTGTATGAATGCCATGTCGGCTCTGGCCAGTGCCTTTACCATTCTGTTCCTTTTCTGGAGCATTACACATCTGGCAAGGAAAATTCTGATAAAGGAAGAATCTGATCTTTCCGCCGGAAACATTATTGCCCTTATGGCTGCCGGCACAGTCGGTGCCCTGGCCTATACATTCTCCGATTCGTTCTGGTTTTCCGCAGTGGAAGCCGAAGTGTATGCTACTTCCTCGCTGTTCACCGCCCTGGTTTTCTGGCTTATGTTGAAATGGGAAGAGGCAGCCGACAAACCCCATTCGCACCGGTGGCTCATTCTGATTGCTTTTCTGATGGGATTGTCCATTGGAGTTCACCTCCTCAACCTCCTCGCCATTCCGGCGCTGGTTTTTATCTATTACTTCAAAAAATACACCGTTTCGCGCTGGGGCATTGTTAAGGCACTCGGCGTCAGCATCCTCATTCTTGGAGGCATTTTGTATGTTATTATCCCTGGAATCCCCTGGCTCGCGTCCATCTTCGAACTGATTTTTGTCAATGGCTTCGGGCTCCCGTTCAACTCGGGCCTCATATTCTATGTTATTTTACTCAGTGCATTGACTATCTGGCTGATATGGCTGACCTACCGGAAAAAAATGGTGGGGTTAAATACCATCCTTACCGGCGTGGCGGTAATTCTACTCGGGTACTTTTCCTATGGAATGATTGTCATCCGCTCCTCGGCAAATCCCCCTCTGAATGAAAACAACCCTTCCAATGTTTTCTCCCTCCTTTCTTATCTTAACCGTGATCAGTACGGCGACAGACCTCTTTTTAAAGGACAGTACTATAACGCACCCCTGATTGAATCAAAACAGGGCAAAGCCATTTACACACCCATCGGGCGTAAATATGTAAAAACAAGCTATAAACCAGAATACGTCTATGATGAACGCTTTACAACCATATTCCCGCGCATGTACAGCGATGATCCTCGACATATTGAAGCCTACAAACACTGGGCAGGTATAAAAGGCAAACCGGTGAGGATTACCGGCAACGACGGAAAAACCAAAACCGAGTATGTCCCCACCTTTGGCGAAAACCTGAAATTTTTCTGGAGATACCAGCTTGGCTGGATGTACTTCCGTTATTTCATGTGGAATTTTGCCGGCCGCCAGAATGACATCCAGGGAAATGACGGCTCAATAATCGGCGAAGGAAATAAGCTCTACGGAAACTGGATATCGGGCATCAAATTCCTGGATGAAGCCCGGCTGGGACCGCAGGATAATCTTCCTTCAACGCTTGCAACGAACAGGGGAAGAAACACGTACTATCTTCTCCCTCTCCTGCTCGGTTTGGTTGGATTGGTTTACCATTACCGCCGGAATCCGAAAGATACGGTGGTTGTATTCTGGCTCTTCTTCATGACCGGAATAGCCATTGTCCTCTATCTGAACCAGAAACCCCTTGAGCCAAGAGAAAGGGATTATTCCTACGCTGGTTCATTTTATGCGTTCGCCATCTGGATAGGCTTGGGAGTTCTCGCTCTCTATGAACTGCTGCGGAAATACCTCCCTTCAGTGGCAGGTGCTTCTATCAGCCTTGCCCTTTGCCTCTTTGCGGTACCGATGATAATGGCCGCCGAAAACTGGGACGACCATGATCGTTCAGGCCGCTATACTGCCCGCGATTTCGCCATCAATTACCTTGAGTCGTGCGATTCCAATGCGGTCGTTTTTACCAACGGTGACAACGACACATTCCCCCTCTGGTACGTTCAGGAAGTGGAAGGAGTCAGGACAGACGTCCGCGTGGTAAATCTGAGCTATCTGGGTGCCGACTGGTACATTGACCAGATGAAACGGAAAGTCTATTCTTCAGATCCCCTGCCGATTCGTTTTACCAGCGATCAGTACCGGCAGGGACGAAGAGATATTGTCTATATTGTTGAACGCACCAAGGATAAAATTCCCCTGAACGAAGCCCTCTACAACTGGCTGGGCAGTGATGACCCACGTACCAAAAGCATACCCGGGTACCAGGGATCATTCGACTACCTGCCGGCCAAAAATTTTACATTGCCCGTTGACACTTCTGCCATCAGAAGCGCAGGAATTCTTACAAGCCGCGAACTGCCCTCTATGGTGTCCTCAATCGACATCAAAATTGACAAAAACTATATCACAAAGAGCGACATGCTGGTGCTGGATATGCTGGCCACCAGCAACTGGACAAGACCTCTGTATTTTGCCGTTACTGTTTCGCGCGACAACTGGCTTGGGCTGGATCCTTACCTCAGGCTCGAAGGACTCGCCTACCGGATTGTTCCCGTTAAAGGTTCTACGGATATTGCCCGTCCCGGAACCGTTGCCGCCGACATTATGTACGACAACATGATGAATAAATTCCGCTGGGGCGGTATCGATAACCCCCATGTGTACCTTGATGAAAACAACCAGAGAATGCTGCTCAATATGCGGAACAATTTTGCCCGGCTCGCTGAGGCGCTCCTGGCGTCAGGAAAAAACGATTCAGCCCGCAAGGTACTCGACCGCTGCATGGAATTGCTCCCTTCTTCCAGGGTACCCCACAACTTCTTCAGCCTGCCTCTCATTGAAATGTTTTACCGGACCAACCAGCCCGAAAAGGCCGGAGCGGTTGTCACCGACCTTCTGAAAACTCTCTCGGAAGAACTCCATTACTACTACCGCCTTAACCAGAAATTCCCCAATGAAGCAGACTATGAACGAAGACTCGATTTCTACCTGATGAGTGAACTCGATGCCTTAACAAGAAAATATGACCAGAAGGAACTGAACAAAAAAATTCAGGAAGAATTAAAGAATGTTTCCATTCTCTATGGAATTCCCAGTGAATAAGGAATGACCGATAGATGGATTCTGAAAGCTGGTATGCGGGTTTATCCCGGGGCTGTCTGGAAGCTGAATCCTGCCCGGAAAGAAATTGCCCTTACATTTGACGATGGCCCCGAACCGGAAGTAACCCCAAAAGTGCTGGACATCCTTGCACAATATGCCCTCCAGGCAACTTTCTTCTGTTTGGGAAGCAAGGCCGAAAAATTTCCTTCCATCGTCCGGCAGATCAGAGATCAGGGACATACCATCGGAAATCATTCCTACAGCCATCCCAACGGATTTCTTACCGGGTTGAAAACATACACCGCAGATGTGGAAAAAGCGCATGCAATCCTCCAGACTTCCCTGTTCCGTCCGCCGTATGGACGCATCAGACCTTTGCAGTACAAGCTCCTTTCAGAGAATTTTCTCATCATATTCTGGAATGTAATGTCGTACGATTTTCATCCCGGATTTACTCCTGAAAAATGCCTGAACCACTGCCTGCAAAACCTTGAAAATGGCGCTGTGTTCGTCTTTCACGACACCCTCAGGGCTTCCCGAAATCTCCTGGCTTTTCTGCCGGTATTTCTGGATACATTAGCAAAACAGGGCTATCGGTCTGTTATACCCGGTAATGCGATAAAGTAATGTACCATTATACCACTTTCGGACTTCGTATCCGTTCAGACATCGAATTACCTGAACTCGGAGAACCGGGCAGGGAAGAAAAACCCGACCTTACCATCACCTTCAGACCTATCCCCGGCGAACTGCCGGATGCCTTATACCGGGGAAAAAGTTTCCAGATCAGCCCCTCACAGGTACTGATCCGCATTGAACAGGTAGCCGGATACCTGGTCAGAAACGGGCAGGAAATCATTATAGACCCTTCCCATACTGCCGAAATGGATCTGGTCAGAGTATTTCTGCTCGGACCTGTCATCGGAATTGCCCTTCATCAGCAAGGATTTCTTGTTTTGCACGGCAGTTCTGTCCTATGGAACCATCAGGCCATCATCTTTGCAGGAGCTTCGGGCAGCGGAAAATCAACCATTGCAGGAGCTCTCATCCGCCGCGGCTTCCCTTTCCTGGCTGACGACCTGTGCCCCCTCCGCATGGAAAACAACATGCCCCTTTTGCTTCCTTCAATTCCCCAGCTGAAACTTATGGAAGATGTACTGCCGGAACTTGATTTTTCCCCCGAGTCCGCTGTCAGACTTTCCTCCGTCACAGCCAAATACGGCATATCCTTTGCAGAGAAAATTTCCGCAGAACCCCTTCCCGTTCGTATGATTTTTATTCTTCAGTCTGAACCAACAGAAAAAGATATCCGTATGGAGCAGTTGTCGGGGGTTGAGAAATTTCATGCCCTGAAAGACAACACCTACCGGTTCCCTCTTTTGCATTATATGAATCTTACAACCAGGCATTTCGGCCTTGTTACCAGCGTGGCTAAACAGGTAACCGTTTACCGGATCATCCGGAATACCGGAATTTCAGTTGAAAAAACTGCCGCTACTGTCACTGAATTCCTTTCCCGTTTGTGAACCAGAGTGAAATTTTTCCTGTGTATCTTTGTGACAGAAATCAATAACTGAAAAACCAATACCTGCAGAATGACCATTCAGGAAAACACCTTCTTCCGCCGCAATCCCGACCTGCTTTTCAGCGACATGGACGGCGAAACGGTAATGATGAGCATACAGAACGGAGAGTATTACGGCCTGGATGAAGTAGGTTCCCGTATCTGGCAATTGCTTGAAAAACCGGAATCTGCGGAAACACTCACGGATAAACTCATCGAAGAGTATGAAGTTACGCGGGAAACCTGTCTCTCGGATGTGATGGAATTTCTGAACATGCTGGCCGAAAAACAACTTATTATCCCTGCCTGACATGCCGGGAAAGAATCCTCGTCCGTTTTTGGTCCGTATCCTGCGGGTTCCGCTAAATGACTGGATTCTTTTCGCAGAAGCTTTTTTTCTCCTGTTGCTCTGGCGGCTTGTAACCGCTCTTGCACCGCTTCGTTGTTACAGCAAATACCTGGGAATACCGCAAAAAGACTATTCTCCCACCCGTATGCCTTCCTCTGATAAAGTTGACAGAATATGCCTGGCGTTGAGAAGAGCCAAAAAATATTCCGTAATCCCGGTGAAATGCCTCACAGAAGCAATCACTGCAAAAAGAATGATGGCCCGGAGAGGAATTCCTTCAGCCCTGTATCTTGGAGTATTTCATGAAAAAAACAGCAGCAAACTGAAAGCCCATGCATGGCTCCGATATGGCAATCAGTTTATAACAGGCCGGAGAGGGCATGAAAAATTCACCGTCGTTTCGGTATTTGTATAGCGGGTTAGTCTTTCCAGATGATCAATTCATCCAATTCTTTCCTGCTCTTCGGAAGAGGGTTATGAGCCGGTTTCCCGACGGCTGCCAATGCAACGATGCGGTAAGGTTTTTCAACTTCCAGCAATTGGGCAAGCTCATCGGCCGCCATAAGAGGAGCACTCAGCCAGCAGGCCCCGTACCCCATATCTACGGCCGCAAGCAGTAAATTTTCGATGCACGCACCGGCACTTTGCAAATCGGGGAAATTCCTCTCCCTGTTGATTTCCTCGTGGGTCAGCTGAACACCTTTTTCAAGAACCGTTTCATATTCCTCCATCAGCAAAACAACCAGGGCAGGAGCATCCCTGAAAAAAGTGGCAAAAAACTCCACCTGCGATTTGATATTTTCTGCCGCGAGCGATTCATTCACAGGAAGCGATTGTATTTTTTCCGAAACAATATTGGCCATTTTCCCCAATAATTCCCGCGAAGTAATTACCATAAACTTCCAGGGCTGGAAATTGTTGACGCTTGGCGCCATGGCGGCAATCCGGATCATTTCCCGCAAATGATCAGGCGGAACGGGCTCATTCCTGAAACTCCGAACACTGCTCCGCTTTTCAACTACTTCCCTGAATTCCATATCGAATTGGTTTAGGTTTATTATATGTAAAGATACAAAAAGCCGGCCTTTTGTCATATACTATGCAATAAAACCGATGCAAAACAATAAACATCTGTTCCGGAATACGAAACATGCAACATACCATACCGAACATGCATCAATTTAAAACAAAATGTCTATATTTAACCGGATAATTATCTGCCCGTGTTATCTTCACTTACAATGGAAGTATCGGACCAGGAACTTGGCATGTTCATCAATACATTGCGCCAGGCTTCAGATTATGACTTTTCAGAATATTCCGACAAATCGCTTCGGAGAAGAATTGCCAAAATACTGGTAGATCATAAAATGTCGCTTCCGCAATTGCTTCAGACCATTGAACAGGAAAGAGATTTTGCCGAAAAAATTGTACGCGAAATAACCGTCAATACAACGGAACTCTTCCGCGATCCCCAGGTCTGGCACATGCTTCGGTACAAGGTGCTTCCTCTTTATGCCCATCTTCCCGTCATCAACATATGGGATATCGGATGTTCCACCGGTCAGGAAGTTTACTCCCTGCTCATCCTTCTTAATGAACTGGGATTGTTTGAAAAAACAAATGTCTATGCTACCGATATTAATTCGGAAGTACTGACAGCTGCTTCGAAAGGGGTTTACAGGTACCGCTTTAACATCAATTACCTGGATAATTTTGATAAGGTAATCAGGGAAAACCCTTACAATACGGCTATCCATTACGATGTTCCCTATGAAAAATACTTCGAAATTGATAAGAACCGCGACCTCATCCGTATGAAACCTTTTCTTACTTCCAAACCCGTATTCCGTAAACACAACCTGGTTCAGCAGGGAAACATCTGGCTCCGTAAATTCGATCTCATTTTCTGCCGGAATGTAATAATCTACTTTAATTTCAACCTGCAGAACAAAGTATTCAAAACGTTTCATGATTCCCTGCAGGAAGCCGGCTGCCTGGTGCTTGGCCTTCATGAAAGCATTCTCGGCCCCTTCTCTTCACATTTCGAAAAGAAAGATATGGTGTATTTTATTAAAAACCCACTACCATAATCCTGTTACTGGCTAAACACTTATCTCTTTCCATCCGATGAGACACACAATGGTCAGGAAGGTAAAATCGCTTTCTTTCAGGAACCTTACCCTTGCTATTTATGCCATATTTGCAGTAGCCTTTGTCCTTCTTACCGCCCTTTTTCTGAATTCGCTCAACCGGCTTGAAGAACTGCAAAAAATTGATCGTTCGTTGCAGAAAATGAAAAAAGACCTGGCCGGAATTTATCTGGCATTAAAAAAGGAAGAAAAACCTTCAGCCCCCCATGCAACGAAAATTATAACCCTGCATGATCCAAACTATGATGAATTGCCCGATCTTCTCGGTTCGGTTGATAAAATCCTGGCTCAGCCTGAAATACAGGAAGGGATTGTCCGATTTCCCGCTCTTTATAAGCAATTCAATGCATTTAAGGATCATTACACCAACTTTCGCTCAGAATTTGTAAAGGTCCTTCCTGATATTATCGAAACAGAATCCCTGGCAACACGATTAGCCAGGAAGCTTGACAGCCTGGAAAATTTTATCATTCAGACAATCCCCGACAAAAATACAACCGCCGGGTACCTCACTGGCTACCACCATTGGGTAACCAAAGGAGATCTTCTTGGCCTCCGGAAAGTAAGTGAAATTCTGTCTTCTGCCGGATTCCTTTCATCAGCCATCTGCCGGAATGCAGCAAACGAATCAGCGGTGTTTCTGCAAAAGTATCAGTCGCTCTCCGGACCGGAAAAGCATGTGAGATCCCTGCTCGGCGATTGCCTGACGGCATCAGACCTTCTTGCACGCCATGCGGGAGAGATGGTAAACAGACAAATGTACCGGCTGTATTTCGTCGGACCGGCATCAGCTTTCGTTCTCTTTTTTCTGGTGTTCCTGGTTTTTGCCTTTTACAGCCAAACGGTACGTTCCTTTATCAGCAGACTGAACCGGTATTTGTCCGATCTGAACGAAGGGCGGATTCCTGAAACCATGCCAGCTGAAGGGCTTCCCGACACAAAAGCAGTATATCATATCCTCAACCTGTATGCCGAAGACCTGCGTAAGAAAGTGCATTTTGCCAATACCATTGCCGAAGGTAATTACGATGCGGAATATAGTCCCCTGAGTAACCAAGACGTACTGGGAAATGCCCTTCTGAACCTCGGGAATAGCCTTAAAAAAGCAGAAAACGCAAGGAAAGAATTCGAAAAGGAGGAAAAGAAACGCCGCTGGACCTCGGAAGCTCTTGCACGGCTTGCAGAAGTTATCAGATTGTCGAGCACAGACGTAAACACTTTGTCGGATCAGGTGGTCCGGTTTATCGTTCGTGAAGTCGGTGCAAGCCAGGGAGCATTGTTCCTGTCGGATACGGAACCCACCCTGCACCTGGTATCCGCTTTTGCCTACAACAGAAAAAAACATATAAGCCGCTCGTTTCGGCCTGGCGAAGGGCTGGTTGGAACCTGTGCTCTCGAAAAAAACAGTATCTACCTCACCGATATACCGGCCAACTACATTAAAGTAACCTCCGGCCTTGGTGAATCAAAACCCGGTTGCCTGATGCTCATTCCGCTGATAATAGATAACCAGGTTCTGGGAGTTCTGGAAGTGGCCTCACTGAAGGAACCGGAACCTCATTACCGTGAATTCCTTGAAAAATCAGCCGAAAGCATTGCCTCTGCCGTTTCGATGGTTCAGATCAATACACGCAACAGGATTCTTCTTGAAAAATCGCAACAACAGGCTCACGAACTGGCAGAACAGGACAGGAAAATGCGCCAGAATATCGAAATGCTGCAAATTGCCCAGGAAGAAGCCACCCGCCGTGAACGTGAAATTGCCGGCATCCTCAAAGCAATCAACCTGTCGTCTCTGGTTCTGGAACTCGACACCGATTCCCGCATTCTTTCAGTAAATGAACGTTTCTGCCAGCTCATCGGAACCAAACCACAGCTGGTAACCGGCAAACGGTATGCAACCCTGATGAACCTCGATATTACATCCGATTCCTACCAGCAATTATGGAACGACCTTAATAACGGAAAGCCCAGACATTCTGTCGAATCCATCCGCCTGGCCGGCGGACGGGAAGTATGGCTTAGCATGAACTTTACTCCTCTTACCGATCAGAATCAGCAGGTAAACCGCATTTTGTGCATTGCATCCGATATCACCGAATCCAAACAGCAGGAAATGATTCTTCAGGAAAAAACACGGGAACTGTTGCGCAAAAACCTCGAACTGGAAACACTGTATCAGGCTGTAGACCAGTCACTTATTCGCTCTATCCTCCAGCCCGATGCCACCATTTCCGATGCCAACGAAAACTACCTCAGGGCAACCGGATACACAAGAAAAGAAGTGATAGGGAAGAATTACAGAACATTTCTGAAATCTGATGAACTGGACCAGTTTACAAAAATCTGGAACGAACTGATGAAAGAAAAGGCCTATTCGGGAGTCCTGAAAAGAACCCGACCTACAGGCGAAGAAATCTGGCTCATGTCGGGCTTCACTCCGCTGAAAGATGAAAACGGAAGAATTTATAAGGTATATTTCCTTGCTCAGGATATTACCGAAAAACGGCTTAAATACAAATTGCTGGAAGAAGCCAACAAAGAAATTGAACGGCTGAGAAACCTGCTCTGGAAAGAAACCGGAAGATGAACATACTTGACGAAATAAGCCTTGTTGATTATCAGAACATCGTTCGGCAGGTCAGGGAACTAACAGGAGTTGATCTGGCTGAATTTGCATCAGCATCCTTGCGCCGCAGGCTTACCCGATGCATTCAGCTCCACAATTTTCGCTTTGCCGATAGGCTGATGGCCCGGATCCGTGAAGACCCCCTTTTTGCTGACACATTCTTTTCCGATCTCATGGTTGAATCAACCGAATTTTTCCGTGATCCCGGCATGTGGCTCTTTTTAAAAGAAAATATTATTCCGGAAATCCTCAGTCAAAAGGGGAAAATAAAAATCTGGTTGCCCTCCTGTGTTTCAGGAGATGAACTCTACTCCCTCATCATTCTGCTTCATGAAATGGAAGTTCTTGCCGATGTGCGGATACAGGCCACCTGCCCCAGCAAAAAAAATCTCGAGCATATCCTCACCGGCATCACCCGGCGCGACAAAATCCTTTCAGGTACTGAAAATTATCTTCTCGCAGGCGGAAAAAACCAGCTCACCGATTATTTTACCAGCAAGGGAATCCTGTATTACAAAACCCTTTCAATGGACGGTTTTGTTGAATTTGATGTATCCTTTTTACCCGCCGAAAAAAAACATTCTGCCTCATTTGATCTGATACTCTTCAGAAACCAGATGCTCTATTATGGCAAGCATCTCCAGAACCAGACTCTTTCGTTTTTCCATCAGAATTTGCACCAGGCAGGAATTCTGGTTATCGGAAACAAGGAACAAATTGATCTTTCCTATTTTTCAGATCGATTCCTGATAGTTAATGCCGAAGAAAAAATATACCGGAAAAAATGAACTATGGATAAAGCGCTTATTATAGGAGGTTCCGCCGGCAGTTTCAGAACAGTTGTCAATATTCTGCATGCATTGCGCACCCCCCTGCCTTTTCCGGTTTTTCTGTGCCTTCATCGCCTGAAAAACGTCAGATCAGGCTTTGTTGAAGCCCTTTCCATACAGTCATCCATACCGGTCAAAGAACCTTTTGACAAGGAAACCATTCTTCCGGGAATTGCCTACCTTGCACCGGCGAATTACCATCTGCTCATCGAAAACTACCAGACCATCGCCCTCAGCACAGAACCTCCCGTCAATCATGCCCGCCCTTCGATTGATCTTGCTTTCCTTACCGCAGCACGTGCCTACCGGAACCACCTGATCGGAGTGCTTCTTTCAGGCGCAAACCAGGATGGAGCCTACGGAATGTC
>Ga0272448_1001631_pt1 | contig 29659 bp, 21 predicted proteins | sample YNPCB0191_FD_202220 | JGI IMG/M metagenome (GOLD analysis project Ga0272448, IMG submission 202220) | Hot spring sediment microbial communities from Yellowstone National Park, WY, United States - YNP-CB-019-1 | ecosystem: Environmental > Aquatic > Thermal springs > Hot (42-90C) > Sediment...
TTCTCTAAACAGTAAGATTTTTAGTTTCTGTTTCAACTTTGATTAGACTATAGCGACTCTTTCTTCGATAACCTTTTTGCAATAAAGTCTAAAGTAGCTTTTATGTACTCTATAGGTAACGATGGAAACTCTTTATAATATGTCCTCAATGCTATAACCTTCTTTGAGCATCTCTAGGATCTATTAAACTATTGTTCCAGTTCCCTTAAAAGTAGGCTTACAACGACAAATTTCAGTACCAACATGAAGTACTCATTAGCTTTAGTTTTCATAGTAGATTAAGCTTAAGGGCAAATTGAATAAGTTTTAATCTAAATTTATCAGAAAATGGCCTTAAGATCATGGAGGAGAAAGCTTTACTTTAAGGCTTTGTAGACGTTTTCATCAAGTTGAAGCACCTTCAAGGTTCAAGCGCTTATTTTTCTAATTAAAGCGAAACAAAAAAGAATTTTGAACAACTTGAAAGTTACGTAAAAAAGTTTGAAAACAAAGATGAGGAATAATCTTATAATCAACTAATTACAAAGTTAAACCTTGAAGTGATGATACAGAATGAGAAGTAAACGAAGATTCCTATTCTTAACTTTTGAAGGAGTAACGTACTCGTCTCCCGAGGAAACAGAACCAGACGTTGAAAACCTGCAGGTTCTTGGATATGCAGAAGGGAAAAACAAGGAAGAAGCTTTTGAGAATTTCTTAAAAGAAAACAAATGGATTCTTGAGACAAGTTTTTCTGAAGTTATATGTATTGAAGTAAAAGAAAGAATATCGGAAGGAAAGACATTCTACATTGAAAGATAAACAAAAGTAACAAAAAGTACTTTGAGTATCTAAAGTGCACCTTCAAAAACTTTTACATCGAAGTTACCTTAGACTTTTGATAAATTCTTAATTTTCTAAGCTAAAATTAAACAGCAATTTTAACAATGGATACAGTATGATTTTTTTGTCTTCGGTCTTAAAAGTATCTTCTCTTCCTTGGTAAACAAGAATCCCATAACTTATCTTATATTTATCCATGAACCAAATTAAGTTTCTTAAGTCCTCTGAACTAACCCTTTCTTTTTCTTTAACTTCTATTGGAATTATACTTTCGTTTATCTTTAAGAAGTCTACTTCTCTTTCCTTTTTCCTCCAGTACTTATTAGCGCCTATAGCTGAAGCTACTAGGCCTTCTAGAATTTGTCCTCCAGTTAATCTTGGATAAAAACAAAAGGATAAAGCTATGTTGTGTGGGTAAACCTTCATAAGCTTTCTAGACTCTGCCCTAATTGAAGGCCTATAGTTTTTAACAACCCTTATTATCTTTCCATATTCTAACAGCTTTATATGATTTGTTAAAGTAAGTTTATGAACTCCTAAATCCCTTGCAAGTGAAGTAACATTTACAACCATTCCCACGTCTTTCATAAACATCTCTACTAGAGTTGAAAGAAGAGAAACATTGACAGTTTTAAATAAACTTGGGATATCAGTTTTTACTACTTTCTCAATAACCAGTGTTCTGACGTATTCATTTACTTTACTTATATCATCCCACTTCACTATTTCGGGAAACGGCTTTCGGATATAATCTTTAAAAATCATTTCAAGTTTATCTTGATATAGCTCAAAGTTGTCTATCCTTTTTTCAAAGTAAAGTTCAGCAAACTCTTGAAGAGTTAAAGGTTGAACCTCAAAGGAAAAATACCTGCCTGCTAAATCTTTAGCAGCTTCCCTTTCAACAGTTATGCTCGCAGAACCAGAAACACAGATTTTTAAGTTTGGTAGTGAGTCGTACAGAAGTTTCAATTTTGAGCTCCAATTTTTTAACTTGTGAACCTCATCAAAAAATAAGAAAACCTTTTCTTCTTTCCAATTAACTTTCGTTATTCGAGCGTATTCCTCTAGAACTTTAATGGGGTCTTCTATGACTTCGTCAAAAGAAAAATAGAGTATGTTTCTTGGATTTACTCCACTTTTTAGTAGTTCTTCTATCAGTTGGTATAGTATGGTTGACTTACCTACCCTTCTTAATCCAGTTAGAACAACGATCTGTTTGTATTGGAAATAAGTCTTCTTTATCTCATCAAATATTTTTCTCCTGTATTGCTTTGCTTTTTCCTTTGAAACAGTAGTAGTTCTCCACCAATCGTTTAGTAAAAGTAAAACGTCTTCCATATTAGTTCTTTTAAAGAACTAATATTTAAATTTTTAGGTCTATAAGAGAACCAACACAATTAAACAGAATAAGAGCAGGGCTTCTTAGATTGCATAAGTTCCATGGTTATTTTTTCCAGTACGTCTACGATTTAATTATAAAAAGCTCAACAAGAAAGCCTGGAGTTTTAACCGTGGGTACATAATGAAGAATAAGCTGTAACAAGTATACTAGTAGAAGATAAATTAGAAGCTGCAGAAATTTTGATAAGTATAACCTTAGAATCTGGTCTTACAGGCCTTCCTGTAACGAAACAGCTTAAGATAAGAGAAATACATACTTTGAATAAAAGGATTTGATCACATTCCAGAGGTAAGAAGAGTATTTTATGAGCTAAAGTTAGAAGAAGGTATAAAAATTTTGTAGCTAAATTAAGTTTAAAAAAGTAAGTTCACCTCAAAAACTGTCCTTCAAGACTGCGCTTAACTCTATACCTTAACTGATAAAATTTTTTCTTTAATTTCGAATACAACTTCTCCTCTTCCAGCTAAATCGCCATCGACATGGTAGTTGCACTCACTATTTATTTTTATCTTTTTTCCTCGCTCCATTTTTACCTTTGGATGTTGAAGATGAGCACCTTTCTTTAGCATATCTCGATTTTTCGCAACTTCAAGTTTTGACAAATCTCCAAACAATATTATGTCGAGAAGGCCATCTTGCATGTCTGCATATGGAGCAATTATGTCGCCGTTCCCAATGTATTTTCCATTACTTATTGTAATGTCAAAAAACTTGTCTTCAATTGTTCTTCCATCTATATCAACTTTCATTTTGTCCACCCTATAACTAATAAAAGCAATCCAGATAGAAAAATCAACAGGGTTAGGAACTACCCTTTTTAAGAACCTTATATGATTATAGTACTTTACTATTTCTGCGGTAAATCCTACTCCGGCATTGCCAAAGAAGTACTTATCGTTTACTTTGCCAACGTCTATCCTTATTACATTTTCTCCGAGCAATCGTCTGCATGCCTCTTCATAATTAAAAGGAATTCCTAGACTTCTAGCAATGTTGTTTTCTCTTCCTGCAGGAATTATTCCAAGGATTTTATCCTCTCCTGAATCTAAGATCCCACTTCCAACTTCATTTACAGTTCCATCGCCTCCAACAGCAATAAACGTATCGTACTCTTTTGCATTTTCATTAGCTAAGAAGTATGGATGCTTAGGCCCTTTACTATAAACAACTTCATAAGAAAAGCTTAGCTCTTTAAGAAAATGAAGAAGTTGGTAAAAGTTCGAAGAAGGATTAACGATGATAAGTGTCTTATAAGCCATGTTTATCAGTTGCATACAAGCACTTAAAAATTTTTGAGATCTTATAAGACTGCCAACTTAAGACTTAAAGGTTCATTCTCGCATCAGCCTTTTTGTTACTCTCAAATTCTTTTCTTATTTCTTTGGATTCATACAACAATATCAAATACTTCTTTACTTTTGCCTTTATAAGAAATACAACATAAATAACAATTACGCTTCTTTCCTTCAGAAGTTGTTCCATTAGAAAAAAGCCCATCCTTATCTATCTTTTGGCCATGTTTCAATAACTTTTCTAAGTAGTGCTTCGTTAAGTATCTTAAACTTCTTACCCTTTCGCTCATATTTTTTCAACTCTTAGGTTGTCTTCATTTGATTAAGTAATCAAGCAAGAAACAATTTAGCACGTCTGACAACTTTCCTTACCTTTACTATTGTTAACTTGGTTAGTATGCTTACAACAACATCTTCTGCTTTTTTTTGTATTTCTTTAGTGCTTTAACTACTTTTTCGTTATTCTTTTTTAATTTGATCAAAAAACTTGTATCAAGTACTGGTTTCATTCTTGATAATTGAAGCCAGAAAGTGAAGAAAAATCTCTTGTCCTAAACTGTTTCTTTAATAGACTTGATAATATCTTTAGTTCATTCTCTCTTCCACTACAGAAAGAGCCAACCTTAATAAGTATGTCTATCCTTCTCTCTACCGAGGTCCTTATTAGCAAATCTATAATCTCAGAAAATGATCTCTTCCCTTGAGTCTGAATAGCTTCTCATAGACTTCACCCGAAATTGTTATTGTTTTTCATGTATCATGTGTTTAACATTTTTATTTGTAAATTTTTCTATAATTTGCAGAATAAATTAAGCTAAAGATATAAATTTCGAGTAGATTATTGACCTAGGCTCATGCATAACGTTTGTCGAGCACAAAAACTAGATCTTGGGGCTTCGATGGCGACTTTCTTGTTGGCTTTATGTAGGTTCTTTAGGAATCTAAAGAACTTAGTTTTTCCAAAAATTATCTCATCGTTACTATTTCTATTTTTCTGAATTTTTTTAGTTTAAGTAAGTGTTTATCTCCACTAATTACATACTTTGCTTCTGCTTCGAGCGCGCACTCCAAAACTTTGTTGTCTGACAAATCTCTTTTTATGGCATTAGCCTTCACTTTTGGATTTACTAACTTTAATCTTTCTGTTAAGGATTCTAATGCGGTCCTCTTATCTACTCCAGCTTTTTCAAGGACTTCATCAATTTTTGGATAAGTTAACACTCTGGCTAATTCTTTCAGTATTTCTTCGGAAGAATAAAATTCAACACTCTCCTTTTCTATCACCTTAGAAATTTCCTTTGCTAGAGCTTTCTTAAACAGGAGCGATACAAGAATGTTCGTATCTAAGACTGCTTTGACCTTGCCCATCTTATAGCTTCATCTACCAGCTTGTCCACGTTCACTTTCTTTTTCTCGACAACACTTGCTATTTTTTCAGACAATTCTTCTAAACTTAGCTTCCTTGCTTTCCTCAGGACTATTTCTTCACCTCTTGTCATAACTATGATCTTTTCTCCTGGTAGAATTTCAAGTCGATCTCTTATCTCTTTTGGAATTACAACTTAACCTTTCGAAGAAACCTTTGTTACGTCTTCTATTTCTTCCATGTTTTCGGAATAGTTTTACTAGTACTTAAAGTTTTACCAATCTAACATATACTTAAATAATCCTTCTCGTCTTCCTAGGACCAAGAACTCTCAAGACGAGACATAAGGAATTTTTAATAGAAAAGAATGAAAATAAGTTCGTAGACGATCTTTAGTTAGCATCTCTTTATGCAAAACTTAACGCATTTACTGTTCCATTAATTTGTATTTATACTGAAATTTTAAAAAGTGCAGAAAACTACTGAAATAACAGTTCATTTCTTCTTAGAAAATTTAAGCAGAAAACAAAGCTTACTTCCAGAAAGATTCTAAGTTAAATAAGTTAGTCTTAAAACAAAGTTTATTTCTAAACTTACCTATTACTAAGGAATTAAGACCTACTTCGCTTTCCATCTATATTCCCTATTTTCTTTTATCCTTTCTACATGACCTTCTTTTAAAAGTTCATCTAATATTTTTCTTACTGTAGATTCAGGTTTTTCTAAAAACGAAATTATTTCTTTTACGTTCATTGCTTTTTCGTTCAATATGCAAAGTATAACTAACTTAAGAATTTCTTTTTCGATTTTCCTTGGTATTTTTATGTTAATACTGTACCTCTCTCTTAGAAGGTCTAGAGTATCGAGGAGAGAAATCAAAACTACTTTTTTAATTTTCTTTTGCTGAGTTAGTGCTTCTCTAAGTAAGAAATTCCAATCTAAGCCTTCTCTTGCAATTGTATAGCAATCGTCAACATCAAGATCTCTTTCAGTAGCAGACTTCAGCAAGAATATAAACTCTAATGGAGTTAATAATACTTCAAGTTTCTTTCCTTTCCATACAAGTTTTGATCTTTCTTTTACAGCTTCTGTTAAAAAGTATCCCCTGAATACTTTTTCATTAAAGACATCTATTCTTCTCTCACCTTTCACACAAGCTACTTCTTTGCAAATAAATCCGATTTTTCTTAGAGCATCAACGACTAAACGAAAGTACCTCCTTTCACAAATAATGTCAATATCCTTTGTTGAACTTCTTAATCCTCTAAACACTAGGTTTGTCCCTCCAATTAGGTAAATCCTTGCCTTGTTTGAAAGATTTTCGTCAATTGAAAGAAAAATGTCTTCAAGATCTGTTCTCGAATTTATTTCTACATTCACTTCGTAAAGCTTAGCTTTTTCTCTTATCTCTTCAAAATTATCTCTTATAAACTTTGGTATCAGAGCTAACTTATCCTGAATTCCATAATGCCTAGCAATATGATACACTTTTTCAAAGTTCATGCTATCTCTATTCTTTAAGTAGAATATGGAAACTAAGGAGAGGTCATTTGAATTTTTAGCAAACCAAACCGAATGAACAAAAACTTCCTCTATAGAAACATCTTTCTTTTTTCTTACATAAAAATACTTATTAGGAACAACCTTAACTCCATAGTTTTGATAAGCAGAAAAACCAGTTAGCGTGGCGCCACTTATTGGAGTATCACTTTCAAATAGGTCAATATCACTCTGTGTTCTTAGTAACCTTGCTAAGGCGCTTAATTCTTCAAGTCATTTCTCAACCTAAACTTATCATTTGTTTGTTCTATTAGTCCAAGCCCCATAGACTCCCCATAAACTGCCCCCCATAAACTGCCTTTTTCGCTCATGAATGCATCAGCTTATGCGAATACATCTTTTGATGAAAGTAAACTTTGTTACAAAAGTAAGGAAAAATATTATTCCATAACTAACTAGTTGTTTCTCTATACAAAGAACCTTAAATCATTTGCCAGCCGCTACTATTGGAAAGATCCAGCTCATGCCAAGCCTTTATCAATTTCATTTCTTTTCGTTCATCCTACTTAGGTAGTCAGCACACATTAATACCTCATGTACTTTAAATAAAAAAAGTTTATGTACAACCTGCACCAAACAGAATTTTATCATACTGAGGAAAAGTTGGAAATTATTTCTTGCTGTTTAAATTGTGGTAAGGGTAAAGAAGAGGTCGCAATTGTAACTGAAGTTCAACATTGTGCTTGATTTTAATGTCAATTTTTCTCTTATACATATTTTTACATGGAGCTTTGTAGCAACATGCTCATTGGGCTTCTGTTATTTTTCTAGGCGTGAGGTCTCCCCTCCAGTTTAGGACCCATATGTTGTGCTCTCTTGCTAGGTCTAGAGCACTTGGGGTAGCGTAGTCTGTGTAAACCACCTTTATCATCTTAGTTTTAACTAGGTCAGGTTTCATCCTTCTAATTATCTCTATTTTCTCCTCTAACTCCCCAATTAGTCTTGCTCCAAGCCTCACAGTTGCCTCGCCGATCACACATATATCGCCTATGGCACCGTAGATATTTATCTCCATACTGTTGATAAATATCCTGTTCAGTTCAATATCCAACCCCAGCTCGTTCTTCAACCTATGTCTAATTACATCTAGACTCTCCTCCTCGACTGAGATTGTTAACCTATCCAGAGTTGCTGCAAGCCTATTCTGAGTTATGCGCAGATCCTTAACCTCTGCCCAGAGTTTATTCTGGCTTTCTCTCAATGCTCTGACTTCATCCCAGAGCTTGTTTTGACTTTCCCATAGTTTATTCTGGCCTTCCTCCAGCTTATCCAGTCTCTTCAAAATTTCAGACAATCCCAAGTAGCCAGCTACAGTGTAACGAAATTCCTTATCCTTGTCAAGTAACTCAAGGAACTCTTCTTTTAACTTGTTCGTCATTACCCTATAATTGTATTGTTCTTAAAAAAGGTATTTAAGCATAACCTTTTCTAGACATGCTTTGTTAACTTAAAGTTTTTCTAGGCTAAGGTTGTTTTTCTTATGTTTTTGAACTAAACTTCAATAGGAAGAGAACCAATCTTTCGTTGATTTTCTACGCCCTTGCATTCTAAAGAAAAGCGAAGTAACTTATAAGTACTGAGGGCGAAAGTACATTGTACCAAAGAAAATGTTTGGATTAAATTTCTTTCTCCTTCATAAAATAGAGTTAATTTTATTACAAGTTATTAAGTAATGAGAAATTTTTTAAGCTTAAATTCAAAAATGCAGAGTTAGACCAAACTGAAGCTGAAAGAGAGTTTTAGGGGTTAAAGGATTTAGGAGTAAGTCTGCTTCCATGAAGGATTGTCTCTAGAGATAGCTACTTGAAATAAGCAGCTTCAAACTGAGTTTTTAGTTTCTTTAATTAAATCTTCAAGGCGAATTCTTCCAGAAACATAAATCCGTAAACGCATTATGCCAACCATCGCGTACAACCGTGCGATGCCAAAGTATTTTTGGCATACTATATTTACCTTCCTAGCCCATTTTTTAAGTTTTTTAATTTTCTCTATTATATGTTATAGTTAGCTAAAAACATCATTTAAAATTTCTACAAAAACAAGAAGATTAACTTTAAAGACATACTCCCAACCTATTGCGAGCTTCCACTATGTACTCTGCAACTTCGCAGACGGGTGCAACCCATATCTTATCTTCATTTTTCTTTAGAAACCTTAAGAATCCAGTTAAATCGAATTCTGAAGTTGGTAGATGCCCTTCGTTTATGCCATGAAACGTATATATAGCCCATCCATTCTCAGAAGAAGCTCTAACGACTAAACCTATCATCTGCTCAAAGCTCATCCTATGAGCGGGCCAAGACCAAAGCTCGTGTAAGTCGCATGCCAATGGAAAATTAGGATAGCCAAGTTCACCCCAGCCTCTAGCAGCTAGGAAAATCTCAGCAACAATTGGCACATAGCTTCTCTTTGACAGTCCTCTGCCGATTGTTGTTTCATAGCAAGGATATGCAAAAGTTCTACTGCCGTTAGGTACAACCTCCTTAATCCTCCTATGTGCCTCTATTATATCGGCTTTTATATCTTCAAGAGTCATTTTCTCCAAGCATTTAACATTAGCCCTTGCAAATTGGAAGTTGCAGGAGCATGGATGAGTAAGAGTATGATTACCTATTTCATGTCCGCGGTCAGCAACGTCCTTCCAAGGCTTAAGACTAGTTCTATAGTCGCCAGTAGGGTTTACGTAAAAAGTAGCTCTAAAGCCATGCTCCTCAAGGAGAGGTACAGCTAGTTTCAACTGAGACTGTAAACCATCATCAAAAGTGAGTGAAACAGCCACTCTTTTGCCATTAGGCCAATTGAAACGTTCGGCTATATCGTTCAACTCCAATTCTACATTAATCCTTAAACTTGTTACAATTATTTAAGTCCTTCGATTAAGCATTCTTGCTACAAGGTAATTTATCCTTGAATTACATTCCAAATGTTTAAAACCATTAAATCTTAACACTCGAATATTGAACGCTGAAGAAATTAAAAACTTTATCTTATTTAAAACAATTTAGAAGCAAGCATAAAAACCAGAGTAACGACTAGAAGGATGTAGTCTATTTGTTCTTAGATTCAGATCTTGTAATCTACATATGCCACTTGTTACTTGAGAGATCAATCCGCTGGTTTAAAACGCAAAGCCTGTTTTTCACCGAGCCCCTGCGACCTCTTTTTCTCCAATTCTCGCTGCATATCTTCACAACGCTTATACCATAGTGTCTCATAATCCTTTTGAGACACCACCCTGTTTTTTAGGTCAGAAATCCTACGGATTCCGCTTTCCTTGCACCATGCTACGCATATCTCATAAGCTTCCCAGTCAAGCTCCTCATCCTCCCAGTAAACCGGAACCCCCAAGACTCCACACCGGTAAGCGGCAAAAGCTCTAGTATGGCCGTCAACAAATACGACGTCCTCTCCAAGCTTCTTGACAGGTATAGGCTCAATCGACCCTAGATCATTAGGATTAAACCTTTTCATCACGCTGCAAAGCTTTTCGAAACTAATGTAGAGTTGACTAGGCTGTATATCCTCAAGCCTCATCTTGAATATTTTGACCATTGAACCCTAGCACTAAGGATTTAGATGATAGAGAATTTAAACTTTATCTTATTGAAGCAAGTTAGAAAGCAACACGAAAAATAGGATTTGCCGACTAGAGGGTATATTCTATTAGCTCCTAGGCTCAAAACTTGGAATCCACATTTGTTCTCCTCCTCTTAAGGCCGATTGATGAGCAATTATTCCTGGAACAGTCATGGCCAGAGCCTCGTAGATGCCAATTGCTGGAGAACGCTTCTCAACAATAGACTGAATGAACTCATGAACTATGAAGTTATGAGAACTATCGTGCCCACTTGGACGACGCAGAGACTCTGGAAGAAGGTTCGTCTTCCACCATTCTGTCTGTTCATAGCTTTCCATCTGCGGTAAGTCTAAAGGACTACTTCCAGCCTTCCAGACAACGTGTTTAGTACCATTGGGATGAGGCTCGAAGAAGCTCATCTTCTCACCAATCCACTGTCCTCTTTCACAAGGCCCAATCGGCGCGTTCCAGTAGACAGCTACTCTAAAAGCGTTACCCTTGTCCGTTATGAAAAATGCAGTCTCATTCCAGAAAGGATTATTGTAAGAATTATCTTTGAGAATTGGAGACTCATCTCCCCATCCTACGGCTGAAACCTTAACCATCCTTTCTCCAGTAACTCCAACCGAGTATGCGGTGCAGTGCGTTGGGTAGAGCATAGGGGGAAATCCGTAGCGCCAAGTCTTATTGCCATTCTTATCGAAGAATAACGACGCCAATCCTGGGTGATAGTATTCAGCTTCTGTATAAAATATTCTGCCGAACTTGCCTTCCTTAAACCATTTTCTTGCAGATATCACTGCCTGATGATACCAGCTAGTCTCGGCCATCATATAGTTCAACCCTGTTTCCCTAACAGTTCTGAGAAGCATATCCGCTTCCTCAAGCGTCATGCAAGCTGGAACTGCAGACAGTACATGCTTTCCAGCTTTCAAACACTCAACTGCTTGCTTAGCATGAAGTGGCGCTGGCGTGAAAAGAGCAACTGCTTCAACTTTTTGGTCCTGTAGAAGTTCCTCGAAAGTTTCATATGATTTTTCACATCCATAAGCTTGCATTAAATGCCTACGTTTTTCTGGAGCAGGGTCGCATACTGCTTCTACGATACAATTAGGATGGTGATGCCACTCGAAAACAGATCCAAAGCCTCCGCCTACTATTCCGATATGCACCTTCTTAGGTGAACTCATATTTTCTAAATACCTTTAGACGTTAAAAACTTTTTTTAATATTATTTATGAGAATTTGATTATCTTTCTCTTGGAGCGTAGTTCCTTGACCTAGGAAACCTTAAAGTTAATAGATCATTACTTATGATTCGTGCGTAACCTTTAAGTAATTGAGTTTTAAAGGAAATCGCTCCTGCGAGGTGAAAAAACATGACAGAAGAAGTAATCAGAGCTGAAAACCTAACAAAGGTTTACAACCGAAGCCTAGTAGCTGTCGATCACATAAACTTCAGTGTTAGAGAAGGCGAAATCTTTGGCTTTTTGGGACCAAACGGCGCTGGGAAAACAACAACTATAGGCATGCTAACAACGGTGCTGAAGCCAACTGAAGGCACTGCCTTAGTGTTGGGCTATGATATTGTTAAGCAAGATAGTGAAGTTAGGAAGATCATTGGTGTTGTGCCCCAAGAGTACACGGCTGATGAAGATTTAACAGGCTATGAAAACATCATGCTCTGCGCCGACTTATATGGGATTCCACGGGACGTGGCCAAAAAACGCGCCTTGGAACTACTGGAACTCGTGGAACTGGCAGATTTCAAAGACAAAAAGGTTGAAACCTATTCTGGTGGAATGCGAAGAAGACTTGAGCTCGCAATCGGACTAATCAACAGGCCTAAAGTACTATTTTTGGACGAGCCAACTTTGGGTTTGGACGTTCAGACTCGTGCCGCCACTTGGGATTATATTAGACGTTTGAAGAAGGAGTATGGCATGACCATTTTCATGACTACGCATTATTTGGAGGAAGCTGATACCCTATGCGACCGTATAGCTATAATAGACCATGGCAAAATTGTAGTTACTGGTTCGCCCAGCGAACTTAAGGATAGTATAGGCGGAGACATAATCACAATAGCTATAAAAGAAAATGCAGATGTAACCAACATAATAAAAAGCGTTGAAAATGTTAAAGAGGTGAGGAACGAGAACAATATATATAGGATTAAGGCTAAGCTTGGAGAGGTAACAACTCCACTTATAATTGAGGCTTTACGGAAAAATGGTTATACAGTGACCAGACTTTCGCTTACTGAACCTACCCTAGATGAGGTTTATTTGGAGTATACTGGTAGAGCCATTCGTGACACTGAGGAATCTAAAGAAGCCTTTAGAGCGCAGAGAATAACCCTTAGGAGGGCGAGAGCATAATGAGCAACGCAAATGAGTATAAACCAAGCCTAGCAAGGGGCTTGTGGGCTCTAACCTACCGTGAACTAAAAAAGTGGCTTAAAGACCCAGTAATGCTTGCAATGTTTGTCCTTCAGCCCCTCATATGGATGGGCTTATTGGGAAAGTCTATGAATATAGGTGGACTTTTTTCAGCCAATAACCTAAACCTACCATCACAAATACCAATTCCAGGCAACGTTATCCTTTCTCCACCAAAGCTTCCACTTGTGGTTCTTAACGGCACTGCCCTTGCTCAAATGTTTGCTCAAATGGGCTCAAAAGTAATGGAGAATACCTTCGGCATTACAGACTACTTCAGCTTCATGTCCGTTGGCATGATTTCAATGATTGTTACGACCACGACGATGTTCAGCGGTATGTCTATAGTCTGGGACCGACGTTTAGGGTTCTTAGACAAGGTTATAAGCACTCCAGTTTCAAGAGCAGCAATAATATTTGCGAAAATCCTCAATGCAACTCTTAGGGCAATGTTTCAAGCAACAATCATTTTAGCTTTGGCTTACTTGCTGGGACTACAACTAAGCCCAACCTTCACTTTGCTTAACCTTTTAGGAGTTTACGCCGCCATATTCCTACTGGGCGTTGGGCTTTCATCAATCTTCATAGCTTTTTCTATAAGGTCAACAAGAATGGAGCGTCCTATGCAGTTTATAAGCCTAATAACAATGCCTTTAATGTTTGCAAGCAACACTTTCTTCCCAACAAAGCTTATGCCAGACTGGATGCAAGTTATAGCAAACGTAAACCCACTAACATACTTAACAGATGCCATTAGACAGCTTACAATATTGCCACTTGACTTTTCAGCCCTAATATGGGACTTTACCTACCTAGGCTTTTTTGCAGCAGTTCTCAGTACAATAGGCATAGTGCTATCATGGAGATATCTAACAAGATAAAAGGTTTGACTGTACGCACAGTAGCAGCAATTTTTGAGGTTCAAAACTTTAGAGAAGTTTACATACGGAGCATTGTTTTATTTATTCTTTCCAGCATCACTGTTTTTATTCATTTTAGTTTTATCTATTTTATCTGTTAGTTCTGGAGTCCAAACATATTTCTACGAAGCACTATTTTTAAACAACTTCCTCGAAATTCATGAACTCTTCTTTGTTCTTTTCAATTAGTGTTAATCCTAGACTTGATCTCCTTAACCTCATCTTAAGGTAATCTTCGCCTTCAAACATTATCATGCTTTATAGTATCACTTCAGGAAGCGTGCGCTAATCTTGAAAATTCTTTGATAAACCGGTTTTATCCTGTGCGCATAATTAGCCACTTCCATAGAGGAATGAATTTAATTTTTTCATTTCCAATTTCTAATTCATCATCATAATCCCAAGTTATTATGAGCAAATCTTTGCATCTGAGTTCTTCACTGGCCTTAAGCAATGCTCTTATCTCGCGCCTTCCAACTTCATCTTTACCATTGGCATAAGTAACCTGAATAAGTTGTTTAATTTTTAGACCCTCCTTCAAGACAAAATCAACTTCATTTTGTTGACGATCCTTCCAATAAAATATTTCAAGCAAAGGATTATCATTTATTCTTCTCAATTCTTCTATGAATACAACGTTTTCCATCAGCCTTCCAAAATCCGCTGAAAATCGAATTACCTTTGAAATCCCCGTATCGCATACATAAACCTTCCTTGGCCAAGATTCCCTTAAAGAGATTTTTTCTGAGTACTTTTTAACAAAGAAAACAGCTAAAGTATCTTGTAGTTTTTCAACATAATCATAGACGGTATTTTTTCCCATTCTTATACCACTCGACTTAAGCAGATTTACAAGCCTATTTACGCTAAACTCGTGCGAGAAACTTTGAAGTACTTGAGAAAAAACGAACTTTGCTACATCGAAGCTTTTAAGTTCATGTCTTTCTACGAAATCCTTGAAGAAAATCGTGTCGTGATACTCCTTCAAAATTTTTTCCTTATCTTCCTTCAAAACTATTTCTGGAAAGCTACCAAATTCAAGGTATTCTCTTAACAAGTTCTTTATTTTTGCCTTTTCTATCCCACTTAGGACCTCTCCTAAGTTAACTCCTTTGGCTTTTAGAAATTCTCTGAACGAAAAGCCGAACAGAAAATAGGTTAAAGACCTCCCCCTTAATTGGGTAGCCACTTCCCTGCTTAAGAGCTTAGACGAGGAACCCGTGACAAAAATTCTGTAACCCCCCCTATTCAAGAGAGTTCTCACCATGGTCTCCCATTTCTCTACCCTTTGAACTTCGTCTAGAAAGATGTCTGTTGGAACCTTACCAGTTATTTCAGTGAAGAGGTTTATCACATCTAGGACTTCATCAAACTTCACGTCTACCAAAGCAGAATCTTCAAAATCTAAATAAAGACAGCTTTCCTTATTTCTTCTCATCAATTGGTAAAAATAGAAGGTTTTTCCTGCTCTCCGAGGCCCTACTATTGAAATAACCTTATCTTTTACTGGCTTTACGGAGAGCTCTCTTTCCACTAACGATGGGAGCTTTTTCGTGTACCAGTCCGCGATGTAGCTTCTAACCTTTGCTTCTTTCATAATGTAATAGTCATTGAGACAATTGTTTATAAAATTTTCTCAGTTGTAGAGAAAAAATACGACATTAGCATCCTAGTAAAGCACCATGAAGAGCTAAAAGCAATTGATCAAGTTGAGATGGCGATAAAAATAAAAAGTACGTTAATTAACTTAAGTAATACTACCAATGCCAAAACTGAATTTTTATAAAGCTACTTTAAATTTTCTAAATGGTCTTGACAAAAGATTTAAAATTATACTTGCAACAATTGGATTGTATAATTGGGCGAGCAGTCTTACATCAAACTACAACCAGTTGTATGCTGTAGCTTTAGGAGCTGACCCTATAGAGTTAGGTTCACTAAACAGTATAAGTGGTTTTGTATCTTCTATAATTTCTGCCCCCATAGGATGGCTAATTGATAAGTACGGAGTAAAGAAGATGATGGTAACTGGGTTAATTCTTTCAGCGATTGTCTCTGTAATATATTGTTGCGCCACAAATTGGCTAATGCTAATACCTGCAGTAATTTTAGCGCCAATAAGTTTTAAGATGGTGATCCCCCTAGCAGATTTGATCTTTATAGGTACAAGTAAACCTGAAAGTAGAGCACAATCAATGGGTCTATCGCGTATGATATGGGCAATACCAACTCTTCTAGCGCCTACAATGTCTGCAATAATTATAACAAGCTATGGAGGTATGAACGTTCAAGGAATACGTCCACTATACCTTATTCAGCTTTTGTCGATTATATTAATAATGGTATTTCTTATTTTTATGTTTGAGGAATTGCATACAAAAACAGCTACCGACAAAAACAAGAGTAATATCTTTAGTGTGGACTTCATAGAAAGTTTCAGAGACTTGTTTGTTGGTGAAAAATGGCTTAAAGAGTGGACCATCTTAATGGGTTTATCAAGATTTGGAACAAGCATCTCTATGCCCTTTATCGCGCTTTGGATGGTTTACTCAAAAGGTGCGGATCCTTATATTTTAGGCGCAGTAAGCACTGCAGGAATCATAACTTCAGCCCTCCTGCAAGTTCCGGTAGGAATACTGGCAGACCGAATAGGTAGAAAGAAGGTTTTCTTTTTAGTACGGCCTCTTACATACCTTGGCACTATCCTTTTAGTTTTTGCACCTAATCCTCAAAGTCTTATCTTAGTTGGAATCTTAGGAGCGCTGGGATTCGTAGGAGGTTTTGGCGATATTAGCTTTATCCCTTTTATTACGATGTTTTGGGAAGCAGTTCCTGCGGAAAAAAGAGGAAGATGGTTCGGTTTAACGGGTATTTTTGATATTCTCACAGTTCCAGCTTTCTTACTTGGAGGTTTGTTGTGGCAAGTTGGATTTGAGGAATTAGTTCTTCTTTTGCCACTATTGATTGAACTTCTCATAATGATACCTATTATGATAAGAATTCCAGACCAAAAAGCTTAACTATAAAATTTTAGCTTTTATTTGTAAGTTATCTTTTATTAAAAAATAGCAACTTTAGAGACTTTACTAGTTGAGTACTTCTAAGACGCTATAAAATTAGTGCGCAACGTTTAGCATCACGTTGTTGATTTTTTCTTCTGTTATTTCTATGTTGAGTTTTTTGTACGCTATGATTATTGGGCCTATTATTGACATATACCCTATTATTGGTTCTTTTATAACAGCACTTGGAAGGTTTTCTTTTAAAGCTTTTTTGTATACTTCTGTAACAGTTTTTGATTTGAAGACGCTTCCTATCTCACCTATTACAATCTTCTCATTCATCATGTTAAGCTTTTTTGCGACTGCTATAGCATCTAATGCCAGCTCTCTACCCGCTTCCTCCATAATGCTTTTTGCTACCTTATCTCCTTCTGATGCGACCTCATCGACGATTTTAGCTAGCTTTGCAACTTCTGTTAGTGAGCCTTTAAGCTCCTTATGCACTTTAACTGAGATGTAAATCTCGTCTTCGACTTTAAAATATTCTTTAAATTTTTTAGTTAGAAGTGTTTGTTCACCTCTACCGTCGTATGCTCTTGATACTGCGTTTAATGCTTTAATTGCGATCCAGTAAGCACTTCCTTCGTCGCCGATAAGCCAACCCCATCCGCTCGACTTCATCTTCTCACCCCTACTATTTTTTCCGAAAGCTATGCTACCTGTACCACCTATAACAACGATACCAGGCTCGCCCCATGTTACGGCATAATATGCTGCAACGACGTCATGCTCTATCAAAACTTTATCCTTATTTAAGTTGAGTTCTTCAATAATCTTCCAAGCGTTTTCCCAATCCTTTTTTGTATCTAAGTCAGCCCAACTTATAGAAATCAAATTAATTTTACTAAATGGGATTTTTGAATTCTTTAAACAACGGTCAATTGCTTCTTTCATATTTTCTATGGCAACATCCTTCTCTAACCACATCCCTGAAGGTCCTGAAACTGCTTTACCATAAACTTGCCCTTCATCATCTACTATAGTTGCAAACGTTTTAGTTTTTCCCATATCGAGTGCGAGTATAAACATATCTTAAACTTGTACCAAATCTATTTTATAAAAATTTTTCATTTCCTAACACTTGGTAAGAGTTTCATAGATTCTTTGAATTTATCGTAAAAAACTTAAAAAAATTACTCTTCTTGTTAAACCAGACTTCAATTAATGAATCCTTTTGTTGTTGTTGTGCTTAAAACTCTAAAGTAAAAAGAAAAATGTAAGAGCAATTCTTTTAGTTTATACTAAACAGTACTATTTAGTACAATTGATCTACGATTTTATCAAGATATATGAGGTACTAGGAAACTTATTCCTATTCTGAATAAGAAATGCAATATAGCGACAATTATCTGAACTAAAGAGGAGAGCGTTTAACGTTTGCTTGTCAAATGAGAACCTAGACGCTCATCCACTCTAGGAAGTAACATGAACCTCAGGGTTCTCATCCAGAAAGATGGATAAGCACAGGCCACCTTAAGTTGATAGTCTCTTAAATGCACAAAATAAAAAAGAAATAAAAAACTCTGTTTATATAATTAGTAGTGGCAGTACCTCAACAATTAATGTCTTTAGAGCCGCCACGAGAAAGAGGGCTCCAAATCCTGTACAGAAACCTGTTACTGCTGGAATCGCTCTTTCTTCCAGAAGTCTTACTCCTCCAATCCTTATCACTATCGTCTTTATTATTAGTGCAACTACTGCGTTTAGCCACATATACTCGTTTAACCATAAGCTAACAGCTAATGCTGCTGGATTTATCATAAACCATGCATACCTAGCTCTAAGCAAGTATATAGCTATAGTTAAGATTATACCTGCTATTGTGTACAATACATGAGTTCCAATACTGTAAGAAGTTGGGAAGTATTCAGAGCTTTCAATGTTGCTAGCCCCTGCAGCCCAAACAACACCACCAGATTCCCAGTTGTCACCGGTAAATGAGGACAATCCCTTGAGGTTAGACAGCCACACTCCCAGTGGTATAGCGATAAGTGCGCCATAAAGTGACATTACAATAAGCCATTTAAACACATCACCAGCTTTAGTTTTGTTAATATCTGCAATCCTATAGTAGTTTTCTGACATGAACATAGAATTAGATTGAAATCTTGGCGTCCAAAAAGTTGATGTAGAAGTAAGGAACATGGTTCTTATTGCAATAGGGTCGGAGTTAGGAACAGTATTTGGCCATGCTCCTAAGCCTGCACCCGTGTACCAAAGGTAAGGCCATATCAAAGGAGTTGCGACAGGCATGTGGTACCACACTTCACCAACTATTCTCGTGGAAGCAACTATCCAAATTATCCATAGAACTATGAAAATTAGGTAAAGATAAATTGGGATACCAGAAATAATCCAAAGTCCACCCCAAAGTATCACTGAAGAAATGATAAGTAACCATGTACTTCTTATTGACATACCCTGCTCTATAATATCTGGTCCTTTGAGCGCAGAGAGATATCTTTTTATGTGTGGCCAAGCTGTTATGAACGTCCACACGCCTACTCCAACTAATATTCCTGTAGTTCCAAACCATGAATAATGTAATGGTGGTTGGTAACCTATAGACCAGCATGAAAATGACTCTATTCCAGGTTCATATGGTACTAAACCGGTCCATATTACGATAGTGTTGTATATAAGTTGAAAGACAATCCAAGAAATTATTGCAGTTATGAGAACGTCGGTTCCAACAAGAAGCCATAACGCGGTTTGTGTTGTATGAAAAACTGCTGAAAAATCAGCACCAGGCCAAAAGCCTCTTGTATACTGCGAAAGATCGAGACTTTGCTCACCCCACCACGCTGCTCCAACAGGTAAAATAGGCATGACTTCTGCAAGAACTGGTTGAAGGGAAACAATGAGTCCTATTATGAAGAAAACCCAAAAAGTTTTGCTCCATGGATCTCTGAAATTAAATAACCTTGGTGTTTCACTAACTCCAGCTTCAATCGTGTAACTGATGGGTATGCTTGGAACAAAGGGCAAATGTTCTACTTCAATAAAAACTTTACGAAACACATAGCCCCAACTGAGTCCAAGAACAACCCACGAGATCCAGAAGAGATACCAGAATACCATGGGCCCTAACCATGCGCCCCAATCTAGGAATTGCCCTGGGAGTAGTCCATTCCAATAAGCTTTTACAATAGCAGAATCTTGTGGAGCCCAAAAAGTTGGAAAAGCAGACTTCCAATCGCTACTATAAGGTTCGGTATTGAGCGCATAAACTGCTGGTACAAGACCAGTAGCACTACACCATCCCTTTACTAAACCTTCATTAGGCGTTCCCTTTTCAATGAAACTCACTCCAGTAGCCAGGAAGAAAGGTATTGAATATACAACAAATTCTTGAGGTGTTAGCTTCCACTTCTTGTTTATCTTCCCTACGGCTTCATTAAGAAGGACTAGCCAGAAATAACCGATAAAGAATCCGCTGTAAGTATACGGTTTTGAGGAAAGATCCCAAAGAAGTAAGCTAAAGAAAATTGCTATTGGCATTGTTATTAGACTTAAAATAATTACTCTTCTTGTTAAACCAGACTTGTATTCCACTTCTGTTTTTGTCTCCAAACGTTTTTCACCTAATTAGTTTTACTTTTTATGTATATTTAAATTTAACGCTATATTTTTAGCAACATTTATAAGCAAGATAAAGGAAAATAAGACTTCATGAAAGTGCTCTGCAAGAAAAAGGAGGTTCTTCTTGCGATTTTAACGTCTTTGCTAATTATAAGCTTTTTAAGTTACCTAAATGTTAAAGAAATATTTTTAGAAGGAAAAACTGAAGTATCACAAAAAATAGGGCCATACAGTAAAAATCTTTCAGAGTTAAGTTTAACTGAAGTTGAAAATCATATAAAGTATTTCTCAAACCAGACCTCGAGAGTAACAGGTTACTTAGGATGTAATTTTTCTGCAGATTACATTTTTAACTTCTTCAACAACGTTCTAGGCATTAGGACTCTTGTAGAAGAATATGATGTCTTAGTACCATACGATGAAGGTTCATTCATTGAGGTTGAGTCTTCTCATATGAGAATGAATGCTTACGCGCTATGGCCAAATTTTGTTCAGTGCTCTCCAACCACTTGGAATGGAATCAAGGGCCACTTAATATACGTAGGAAAAGGAAACTTAAACGATTTTGATGGAAAAGATGTGGAAGGCTCGATAGTGTTGATGGACTACAACAGCGGCGATAACTGGTTAAATGCAGCAAAACTAGGAGCAAATGCAGTAGTATACGTAGGAACCAACTATTCTACTAGGTTTCAATCTATGTCAAAATTTCTCTTAACACCTATTTATTTTCCAAGAGTGTACGTGTCTAAAGAGGATGGAGAAAAGTTAATTATGTTTTCTGTTAATAGCACATTCGCTACTCTTCATGTTAACATGCATTACAAGCTAGTAAAGGCTAAGAACATCATAGGTGTCATTAATGGAACGAAATACCCAAGCGAAATTATAGTTGTTTCTGCACACTATGACAGTTGGTCTCCGATTCCTACTTTATCCCCCGGTGCAGATGAAGCTACAGGCGTATCAATACTACTTGAACTAGCTAGAGTATTTTCGAAGAATCCTCCTGAAAGAACCATTTGGTTCGTAGCTCTTAGTGGTCATTGGCAGGCTGCTGCTGGTGCTAGATACTTTGTTGAAAAAAGGCTTTTCTCACAAGAAGTAGGAAAAAATGAGATGAGATTTCTTACCTTGGTTAACCTTGATTTATCCTCTGTAGAACCTGATGTTGAGTTGTTGTATGTTGGGCATCTTTATAAGTATGGTGCTGGTGGTGATTCTGCTGCAATCCAAACTCGATATCTCTGGTTGTCTAAGATAGTAAGCTCAGTACAACAAGATATGAATGATACTGGAATTTCTTCAAATATGCTAACCAACAATTTAAAATATCTTAATTGGTGGGGTACTCAATCCGAACCATACATCCTAGATTCTGAACCAGCAGCAATTTCTGGACTTCCTGCTTTTTCAATGATAACGGAGCAAAGAAAAAGCTTAGTGCAGGAAACTCCCTTTGATACCTTTGAAAATGTAAACTTTAATAATACAAAGATACAAATGATGATTTCTTACTTGTTACTCAATGAATTGGCAAGAGCTAGTGTCAACATAGACTGGGCTTCAATAAAGCCAACAAGGCTAAGACTTTGGTCTGGTGGTACTTCAGGTTTCATAACTTTAGTAGGAAAAGTACAAACACTTAATTTAACTACTGGCTGGTATACTTCAGTTCCAGGAGCGATTGTAAGAATTGGAATAATGCCGGAAGCGAACAACTATCCATTTGCAAACATCTTAACTTTTAGTGACAACAATGGGCATTTTACAGTATATGGAGTTCCACCTTCTCCAGTCTTACCAGGAAGTGTTTTCTCAGAGGCATGGTACCTTGATTCTTATGGAAGAATACTTTATGCTCCTGATTTAGGCATATATGGAGTAAAAGCAGTAACTTCAAGTGTCACTCCACTTTCGCAACCTCAAGAAATCACTACAGTAGTTTTTCCATGTGGTTCAGTTGAGTTGTTTGATATTGTAGATCCAACTTTTATGAGAAGAACAACAATTCCTGAGCCAACAAAGAGTGGAGAGTTAGTGTACTACCAAGAGATAGGGTTAGTTCTTCCATACGATTTCCAAACATTCGCCGAACCAGTATCTTACGGCAGTTACTATAGAGGCAGAGAGCCTGTTGCGATGGTCTTTATGCCCCCTAAAAGCAAATTCACTGTCGTCCTTCAAGCAGGTGAACTTAAAGCTAGAGTCTTAGGAATCATTACAAATAGTTCCGAAATTTATCCTGAAGGCCAAGGATTAAGTCTATACGAACAAGGAGATCGCATAAGAATTACAAAAACAGCACTTACAATTGCCAATGATATGTACCTCATATCTAATAAACGATATGAAACTCTTAAGGAACACTTTGTCTCAAAAAGAGATGCAGAGGAATACTTAGAAAATGCTGACGCCTACATAAACCTTGCGAAAAAGTACTTTGGAAGTAAGAACTACAGTGAAGCATACGATTTGTCATATATAGCATGGTCGTGTGCAACTGTAGCATATGACAAAGTGATCATGCCAATAATATACGATCTGTCGGCTACAACTATTCTTTTCTTCTTTCTCCTAATACCTTTCTCTGTTTTCTTTGAAAGATTAATTTTCCATGTTGAAGGAAAGAAAAGATTGTTGGCAACTTTCATTCCACCCGGATTTTTGTTAGTAGTGTTTTACTTTATACATCCTTCACTAGCTGTTGTGTCCAGTTCAATTCTTACATTAGCAGGGATCGTAATTGTTGTGTTCTTAGCAATAATACTATGGATATTTCTAGGAGAGGTTTCAAAAACCATTGAACTAGAAGCAATAAAAAGGAAAGGAGCGCATAAATACTTTGTTGCAACATTTGCTCCTGCAACGGTTTTTGCGTCAGTAGCAATTGATACCATGAGGAAGCAAAAGCTTAGGTCAATCTTAACGTTCATGGTGATAATAACCGTCTCAATAGCAATAACTTCTTTCACTTCCTCTTCTGCAGAACTAGCAATAAAGCTTTCTTCTTCTCCTCAAAAGTCCTTTTACAATGGCATCCTCATAAAAAATCTTTATGCGGCTCCACCTAAACAACCCTTAGACTTCACAACAATAAACGTTGTAGAAGGAATAGTCAAAGAGAAAGGAGTTGTCCTTCCTAGGTTGTGGTACTATCCTCCTTCTGTACTACCACTGGGGGTTTCTGCATCAGTTGTTTATGGACCAAGAAATATTACAGTTCGTGCAATTTCTGGCTTAACACCCGAAGAATTGAAGCTAAACTTTGGTAACTTACTCTTGAGAGGAAGAGTGTTCTCAGATGAAGATGTGTACTCGTGTATTCTTACTTTAGATCAAGCAACCAAACTTGGAGTTAAGGAAGGAGATACTGTAGAGTTAATGGGTATGAAATTAACAATAGTAGGGATTCTAGCAAACTCTTCTGTAATCAGTAATACGTTAGGGAAAGACCTAGATGGCTTAACTCCAACGCCACTAGACCCAGAGACTTTAGCACAATATCGCTTAAGGGGTGGTCAGGTTCCAGCTCCAGCACCTTTAGGCTGGTCTTCTGTATTTATAGTTCCATTCCGATTGGTGAAGGATCTTGGTGGTTATGTAGCAAGCATAAGCGTACAGTTTAGAAAAGACATTAACAAGAATGAAGCAACAGAAATTGCTCAAAAAATAGCAAGCCTATTAGATATTCCAGTTTATCTTGGATTTAATGGGGAAGTTACCACGTCTTCAAAAACTAAGTCATTCTTGCTTTTAGGTTGGGATGTGATAACAGTACTTGTTGCTATAGCTTTCTTGAATATACTGATTGCCCTCTTAAATCTTACAAAGATGAAAGAGAAAGAAATGTATATATATAGTGCTCTAGGTTTACCTCCAAGTGGTTCCATTACTATTTTTGTAGTTGAAGCTATGATTTATGCGGTAATATCTGTAACTGTAGGATACTTAGGCGGATTTGCTCTTTCAGAGTTTCCGTTAGTTCTAGGCATAAAAATACTGCCTCCAACATACATTTTCAACTATTCTTCCTTCGCAGTTGCCTTATCGGCACTTGCAATTATTTTACTCATACTAGGTTCTTCAATATATCCTATCTTAAAAGCATCAAAAATGATAACTCCTTCGTTAGAACGCAAATGGACACCTCCAACAGCCCCAAGAGGGGACCTTTGGGAATTTCCTCTTCCAATTACTCTAAAAACAAGAGAAGAAGCTCTTGGCCTTATAAAGTACCTTCGTGAATATTTTGAAGGTGAAGGCAGGTCTGTTGCCGCATTTTCTGTATCAGAAATTGGAAGGATCTCCTTTGAAGAGCAAACTTTAGAAATTTTAATATTGTTGGCTCCTAGAGAAATGCATATAACTCAAACAGTAAGAATTCAGGTTAGGAAAATAGAAGAAAATCAGTTTATGCCTTACATAAGCATAAGAAGGTTGAGTGGAGTATACGAACTTTGGAAATCAAACAATTACGCTTTTATAGATGCTCTCAGAAAACAAACTCTCGTGTGGAGCAGCCTTCCTTCGGAAGAACGTAAGAAATATATAAGCGGATTACCAAAGGAGGTGTGAAAAAGATGGAAGAAAAGTTTAAGCCTGGCTTTACATGGAGGTCTGCTTTTGCAATTTTTATTGCCATGGTAGTCTTTGTTCCAATTTCTACTTACGTTAATCTTGTCGTAGGAGGCGGGTTACCAACAGCGCTTATGATGGCAATTTTCTTTTCTGAATTTTTAAGACTTTTTGGAAGACCACTTACTAAGCAAGAGCTCTTTATACTTTATGAAATGTGTGCCATTGGAGCTGGAACAACATGGTATATAGCTCATGTTTATAAAACTTATTTTGTTACTTCGCCTTATGCATGGTCGTTTAAGATAAACGGTATTCCACTTCCTGAACTAGCTCCTGCGTGGTGGGTTCCTCCAAGAACTTCTATAATTTACAAAGTTAGAACTCTTCTTAATCCTGATTGGGTTGTTCCAATTTTACTAACTTTCCTTCAATATGGTATTTTAACTTATTTGGTAGAAATTTCTCTAACAATTATGATGTCTTACTTGTTTATCGAAGTTGAAAAACTGCCTTTTCCGTTTGCATCTATTGATGCCTCTCTGATTAATACACTAAGCGAAAGAGATCCTTTTCAGCTAAGACTTTTCACCCTGAGTGCTGTTCCAGGAATTATTTGGGGGCTCGTGCTTTTTGCTCTCCCAATTTTGTTTGGAACTGTTCTAATTCCGATACCTTGGATTGATTTTACGCCGTTTACTGCTCAATGGTTTCCTGGTATGCTTGTAGGGATTGCAACTGATGTTTCATCTTATCTCTATGGAGCCTTTGTTCCAATAGAAGTTGCTACTTGGATGCTTATAGGATCATTGTTAACATGGTGCCTTGGAAATTACCTAAGCCTAACGACCTTTGTAAAATACTTTCCAGCATGGAAAGAGGAGTACTTCTATGGAATGAGCCTAGCAAATGTATATGCAAGATCTTTGTTAAGGGTCTGGATTGTACCTCAGATTGCATTTTCTTTCGCTCTCATGTTAGTTGTTCTCTTAGACACTGCTAAGTATATTCCTGCTATGTTTAAAGCTTTGATAAAAATTTCTCCTGAAGTAAAAAGAGAAAGTGGATACCCATCATTGTATACGTTGCTTGTTTTGTATCTCGTTGGTACTGTAGGTTCGGTTGTTGTTTTCCACATCGTTGTGCCTGACTTTCCAATTTGGATTTCTGTACTAATTTCAGTAGTAGGTTCCTTCTTACTCACAGTAACTAACGTTGCTGCAGTTGGATTAACAGGCTACAGTCTTTCTGCTGTTGGCAACGTTTGGAGACCTATTGTTTACATGAGTGGTTACAATGGATTTGGAGCTTGGGTCTTTAGCCCGGTTATTGGAGGTGGCTCTGCAACATCTTGGACGTTCATGACAAAAGTAGGATATCTAACAGAAACAAAACCTATTGACTTAATTAAAGCCCTTGTATTTACCTTACTGCTTTTTGAGTTTATGAGTCTCTTCTGGATGGAACTTTTATGGAGAATTGCTCCAATACCTTCTGCAGTATATCCTTATGCTCTTGCATCCTGGCCAGCAAGCGTTATTTCAGATGGGATATGGATAACAAGAAGTATAGGTATAAATCCACAACTATTTTTGTCATCATTTTTAGGGATGTTCTTTATCCTCCTAGGAGGAAGAGTTGTAAATAAGTTCTTTGGAAACATATTTTCTTCCTTCGGCTTAATCCTTGGAATTCAAACCATTCCTCCGTTAGCCATACCTACCTTTGTAGGCTCTGTTCTTGGAAAATTCGTATTTCCTAAAGTATTCGGTGAAAAGTGGGAAAGAAGTCGTTCAACCATAGTTGCAGGATTTGCTAGTGGAGAGGGTATTGCTGTAGGAATAATAATTGGAATCGCGCTTATACTTAAAGCAACTTGGGTTTGGCCTTGGTAAATAGCCTAAAAACCTTAAAGGTATAGAGGTTTGGTAAACTAAAATCAGAATAAAAGAGAGACACACTTTGCCAATCAAGAGGGAATGAAGTTCTACTAAGAATAAAGAGCTAAGAAAAATAGCATAAAAACCCTAAAATAAAAAAATATTTTAGATAGCTTTGTAACAGAACCACCAATCGTAACACTCAATTTCTTTCTTAGCTACCTTTTGTAAGCGTTCTTTAGCTGTCTTCTCGTCACTTGCAGGCGGTATTATTACTTTGTTTCCAATTAGCTCGTTGTTAGGCCAGTTAGCTGGCAATGCTACGCTGTATTTGTCTGCTGTCTGGAGAGCTTTTACCATCCTGAGAATTTCGTCCATGTTTCTTCCAACTTCCTGTGGATAGTAAAGAATAGCCCTTAGTACACCTTGAGGATCAATAACGAAGACAGCCCTAACAGTGTTTGTTCCCTTGCCTGGATGAATCATTCCAAACTTCTTTGCAATTTCACCAGTTCCATCAGCTATTATTGGGAACTTTATTTCAACGCCAAGTTTTTCCTTTATCCATTCTACCCACTTCATATGGCTAAAGACTTGGTCAATGCTTAGGCCTATGAGTTGAACGTTAAGTTTCTCAAACTCTTCGAATCTTTTTTGAAAAGCATAGAACTCGGTAGTACATACAGGGGTAAAGTCTCCTGGGTGACTAAACAAGACTATCCATTTGCCCATGTAGTCATCTGGAAAATTAATTACACCATGAGTCGTTGTTGCAGTGAATGATGGGACTTTTTCGCCTAACAAGGGTATTCTAATTTCGCTCATAGTTTATCAGATTAATATAGTTGTTGCAATATTTAAACTTTTCTACAAAAGTTTTGAACTTTATCATAACAAAAAGGACAAATAAAAAACTCCAAAAATTTTATTCACAACGAAATCGAGACAAGGGGATGGATTTAAAGCTACAGAATTTGCATAGCATGCAATATTTAATAATGAAGTGTACACTTAAGATTGTTGTGAGGTTTAAGCATGAAGTACCGCGTTTTAGGAAGGACCGGACTTGTGGTTTCAGAGATTGGTCTTGGTGGGCATGAGTATAGGCGTTTCTTTCCGTCTGCACTTCTAAACCAGAATGAGGTTGATATGGAGAAGCTTAATGAAACACAACCTATTCGAAATGAGATTGTCAAAAAGGCTTTAGAGGCTGGAGTGAACTACTTCGATACGACTTTCATTGAGGAGGCTGTATCATTGGAAGCCGCTTTGAAACACCTCGAGGTTGAAAGGAGAAGAGTTCATATCGCCGCTATGGTGATTTCTCCGTTTAGGAAAATGGATGAGTCTCCTAAGTCTAAGTGGGCAGATATCGTCAATGGCGAATTAGATCGAATATTGAAGGCTTTAAATGCAGACTACGTTGACGTTTTCAACTTGACTTTTCCAGAGGACGGTTACTCTAGGGAGAAGTTTAACCTAATTATGGATGTTTTCATAGAGGCTATGAGAGGTGGTAAAGTAAGGAGTATAGGCTGTTCAAGCCACGAGCCTAGGTTTTTAGCTGAACTCTTAAGGAAGTATGACTGTTTCGATGTTGTTATGGTCAGGTATAACTATCATCTACAGGAGGCTAGGGATGTTCTCTTTCCCCTTTGCAAGTTGATGGAGGTTGGAGTAGTTGTTATGAAGCCTTTTAGCTGGCCTTACTACGGAATACCCTTCATGAAGTTTGGCCCAGTTGAAGGTGAGGAAGGAAGCTTTTACACACCAGCTCAATTATCATTGAGATGGATTCTTAAGTCTCCGGAAGTTTCAACAGTTGTACCGTCAGCGAACAGTTTAAACGAACTGGAGGAGAACTTAGCCGCTGTATCTAAAGAGGAAGCATTAGACGAGAAAATACTAGACAAGTATTTGAAGACTGCTACTGGACCTGAGGCTAGGGAAAAGCTTAGGAGGATGTTGAACGAGCAAAATATCGATGTGAAGTTTTTCGCTGAGAGAGCTTTGTCCGAACTAGAAGCAACCTAGCCTGGCTACGTCTAAAGCCATTTTAAAAGCTGGAGGTTTACTCCTGAAGTATAGTCTACTAGTGTTGGGTTGAGATATTAGCGCAGAAAGGATTCAGAAATTTAAACTCTCTTAAACCAAAAACGTTTAAATATTTTTAAAAATAAAGAAATCAACAGTGAAACAAGACGACAAAGATTCCAAAAATTTTATTTGCAATTGGATCGATTTTTCTAGTGTTGGGAATTGCCTTGGTAGTTGCATCTCCAAGCTTCATCAAGATTACTTGGGAACAGAAAGAAGAATCCACTGAAAAAACTTTTGAACCTTTTTCAAGATGGGAATCACAAGAAGAAAGCGTTACTCTTATTAATAATGCGATTGTTACAGTAAAACCGCATTACTCTGAATCATTAGGTGAATGGTCTAACACTTATGGTTTTTGGCTTTGTTTTTCTCCATGGATTTATGGAGAAGCTAAGGACGTTACAATAAAATGGAATACAAAAGAGATTTCTGCTCCTTCAAAGATTTTTAACTTCTATATCTTTGACGAAAAGAACTTTACCCTTTGGACAGAAGGTTATTCTTCAACTCCTTACTACGTAGGAAAAGGCTCTAACGCTTACAACCTTAGCCTAACTTTTAGCGAGAAAAAAGAGCTTCCAAATTCATTTTACTATGTTGTAGAAGTTCCAAGCACTGAACTTAACCCTAAGGCTCCAGAAGAAGAGTTGAAGCGCGTAGTCGAAGTTAATGTTGTGGCAAATTATGTTGAAGTTAGTGAAAGACTAAAATTTGAATACGAAAACTATTATTTATGGTTTGCTCCTATTATAAACATAAGCGAAGTAAGAAACATAGTACTCGAAGGAAGCGTAAAAGAAAGTAGTAACAACAGCTTTAATTTCTACATTTTCGACAGTACAAACTTTAAGAACTTTGATTTAGACAAGCCTTATTCTTCTTACTACGAGAAAGAAGGAATATCGGAGGATTCTTTTTCAGTTCCACTTAAGTCAGAGCAGGCAAGCAGTAACATATACTTTGTCGTTGTTAATACAAGCAACTACAACGAAACCATTAAGTTTTTAGCAAAGATAAGATATGAAGAAAAAGTAGTTGATGCTTCGGCTTCAGTCGGTGCTTTCTTCTTAGGTGGAG